>Ga0169931_10002950_pt1 | contig 27381 bp, 37 predicted proteins | sample Kivu_15m_20L_FD_129675 | JGI IMG/M metagenome (GOLD analysis project Ga0169931, IMG submission 129675) | Freshwater microbial communities from Lake Kivu, Western Province, Rwanda to study Microbial Dark Matter (Phase II) - Kivu_15m_20L... | ecosystem: Environmental > Aquatic > Freshwater > Lake...
AGTCATGAACGATTCGAATTCAAATGCAATTGGCGCAATTTACTGTATTTATCGAACGTGTATCGAGCCGTATTTCGCGCAATAAGGAAGCCGTAATATCCGTCTAAAAATCCCATACGAAGCACATAATCCCTAAAAAAAGCAAACGGCGGTCGGATGCGTAAGTTGAAAAAAGAGGCTGTTCTTCCTTTTTCCAAGTAAGCTTTTGCGGCGAGGGTTGAAAAATAATCAAGTTTTTTAAGGTGTTCTGCTTCTGACGTGAAGGTGTAATGTAGGAGGTCGCCGCTTAGATGCACTACCTTGCCACCATTAAGCAATTCGGCTTTGTCGTGTGGATTTGTTCCTTTCCAGCGAACAAGATGACGGTTAAACAGGCGCATTTTCACATCCGGATACCAGCTTCCATGGCGAATCCACTTGCCGCAATACTGGCTAAGGCGGTTGAATTTATATGCTGAATTCGGATTCGAAAAATCGATTGATTGGATGGAATTTCGAAGTTCTTCAGATAGCGCCTCATCAGCATCCAACGAAATTACGAAGTTGTTTGTGGCCTGATCCAATGCAAAATTCTTTTGCTGGATATGCCCCTCAAAACTGTTTTCGATAAAGCGAACATTTGAAAATCCTAAACAAATTTCCTTCGTTTTATCTTTAGAATATGAATCAACGATCACAATTTCATTTACCAAATCATGCACTGAATTTAAGCAGCGCTGAATATTCTGCTCTTCGTTATAGGTAATGATAACAGCGCTTAATGGCAACATGGTTTGCGGCAAATAAGAATAAAAATGCCGACTAAGCAATGTTTAGCCGGCATTTTCAATCTCGTGAACCCTTAGCTTAAGAGCTCAATAATTTTTTCAATTCCTTTATTGAAATTGGTAATTTGATTCGCATCTAGTTTCCGAGCCGATAAGTTTGTAGAACTTTCGCGTAATACATCAATAAACGAACTGATATTCACGTTGTTATTCTCCAAGAGGTTTCTAACTACTGCTTTGGTGTTCAATTCTTTACTTTCATCATAAAGGTTGATGATTTTTCGAAGGAGGGTAACTTCTGCTTCCATAGCGCTAGAGTTTGCATATGATGAGCTTGAGCCACCAGGAATACTTAATTTTCTGTCTAAGGTATCCGACTCGCCATTGATGTACCGAATGAAATCATTTAATTCGATATCGAATATCTTAGCCAAATCGGCTAACCTGTTTAAACTTAATTTCGTAACCCCTCGCTCAATTTTAGAATATGCCCCCACTGTGATATCCAGAGATTTAGCTACATTCTCTTGACTCATCCCTTTCGAAACGCGAATAAGTCGTAATCGTTCTGCTTGCTTTTTCATTTTAAAATTCTTGGTTTTTTCTGAACTTCAAAAATACAAAGTTTAACCGAGCCATTCGGTATACCCACCAAACTTTTTTTACTTTTTATGAGTGTACCCAATAAGAATTATGTACTTAAATTAGAATTTAAGGCTAAGAATTTGGCATAATTAAGAAAATATGCCTAGATTTTATCTGATTTAATCAAGGCTAGCCGCACTAAATTAGAATAAATTAAAAAAGTTCTTTAAAAACCAGCTTTTACAAAAGAATGACATTAATTTTTTGACATAGTCAAGTATCTTTGCAGCATATCGAGGTATGGTAAACGAATTCAAAGTACTTGCATTCACGCATCATGATGCAGAACTTGGGCTTTTGGGGAAGCTGCACATTGCTCCCGATGCCTTACCTGTTTGCCTACCGGAGCTCAAACAAGCCTTGAACATCGATGAATTGCTTTATCTGAGTACCTGCAACCGGGTAGAGCTGATCATGAATTGCTATGCCGAGATAGATTCCGAGTTTATTTTCAGAACAATTCGGCTGATTAACCCCAGTCTCAACGAAATAGAATGTCGTTTGCTTGAACAAAATGCCCGAACTTTTATATCAAACGAGGCTATTCATCATTGTTTTCAGGTAGCGGCATCGCTCGACTCGTTGGTGGTTGGCGAGCGAGAGATTATTACTCAGTTCCGCAAAGCATACGAAACGTGCCGCGAAATAGGTACTACCGGCGATTGTATTCGCCTGCTTGTAAAATCTACCATTGAAACAGCAAAACGAATTTATACCGAAACAGGCATTTCCCGCAATCCGGTTTCAGTTGTTTCGCTGGCATACCGAAAACTTCGCGCGCTCAATGTGCGAAAGGATGCCCGTATTCTTGTAATTGGCGCAGGTCAAACCAATGTTAATCTTTGCAAATTTCTCCGCAAACATGGTTTTAATCGTTTTACCGTGTTTAACCGGAGCGAGGCAAACGGAATGGTATTGGCCGAAATGCTGCAGGCAAAATATTTTCCGCTCGATACTTTACCTTCTTTTTCAGAGGGGTTTGATGTTATAGTTTGTTGTACTGCTGCGGCAGACCACATTGTTGATGCCGAAATTTACCAGCAACTTCTGCAAGGCGAAACTGGCAAAAAGGTTGTTATTGACTTGGCCGTTCCGGCAGATGTCGACCCATCTATTTACCAACAGTTTCTGGTAACACCTATTCTTATCGAATCATTGCGTGAGATTGCAGAAGAAAATCTGGAGCTTCGCCGTAATGAACTCAATCAGTGCCACACCATCCTCCTTGAACAGGTCGAAGCGTTTGGCCATACATACCGACATCGCCAGGTTGAACGCGCCATGCAGGATATTCCGAAAATGGTTCGCGAAATCCGTAGTCATGCCACCGAAAATGTATTTGCGCGCGAACTGAATCAACTCGATGGCCATAGTCGGGCTATCCTCGAGGATGTTATTAATTATTTGGAGAAAAAATACATCTCCGGCCCAATCAAACTTGCCAAGGAAATTCTCCTTGAAAAATCCTGATTTTCCCTATGAATCAGATCAGAATCGGGTCACGTGGCAGCGATTTGGCGTTGTGGCAGGCGCGCTTTACGCAAAGCCAATTGGAACAACTCGGTTATTCGGTTCGCATTGAAATTATCAAAACTCAAGGCGATCAAATTCAACATCTTTCCTTCGATAAAATGGAAGGGAAAGGCTTCTTTACCAAGGAATTGGAAGATGCCTTACTCAATGGAGCCATCGATTTAGCAGTTCACTCGCACAAGGATTTACCCACAACATCTCCTCCCGGCCTCGCCATTGCTGGTGTTTCGTACCGCGAAGATTGCTCCGAAACTTTGCTCATTCGACCCGAAAAAGTCGATCATAGCCGACCTTTGCATATTGGTTTAAATGCGCATGTCGGAACCTCATCGCATCGGCGTAAATCGCAATTGCTTTACAACCGTCCCGACTTAATGATTAGCGATCTACGAGGCAACGTTCCCACGCGCATCCAGAAATTACGCGATGAACAATATGATGCGATTATGCTGGCTACTGCCGGAATAAAGCGTCTCGAACTGGATTTAAGCGAGTTCTATCAGGTTCAGCTACCGCCTCACAAGTTTATTCCGGCGCCAGCACAAGGCGTTTTGGCATATCAAACTCGCGCGAATGATGAACAGATGCGCAATATCATATCGCAGCTTAATAACAATCATGTTCAGCAAGCAATTGCAGCAGAACGCTTCATATTAAATAAGCTCGACGGCGGTTGTCTCTTGCCGTTGGGAGCCTATTGCGAACAGCGCAATCAGGATTTCCGACTTTGGGTCTCTTTGCAAACCGAATCAGGCATGCAGCGCCTATACATTGAAGGTAAAAATCCTGAATTGATGGCGCAAAGAGCACTTATTCAACTGAAATCGCCTCAGGTGGGCACTGTCTTTATTTCGCGAAACCCCGAAGATGCTTCGATTTTTCTTCCCTTGGTGCGTTCTGCCGGGTATTCGGTTATAGCTCAAAATCCGGTTACATACGAAACCCTCGCATTGCATGAATTGCCTTTATTCGACTGGATTTTCTTTTCGAGTATTCGTGCTGTAAATCATTTTCTGGAGCAGCATGATATACCCGCTCATTCAAAAATTGGGGTGCTCGGCTCAGGCACCGCTGCTGCCCTTCAGCATAAAGGATACACTCCCGATTTTACCGGTGGAGATGGAAACACCCGCCAAACTGGAGCAGAATTCTCAGAAATTGTGACAGGCCAAACGGTTTTCTTTCCGGTAACTGCCGATGGATTTCGAAGCGTACAACGCGAAATTGAGAACAGTGCGATTGTCTTGGAGCAGCCGGTTTACCGAACAATTCCCAATCCCGGCTTCGTGCCTCCGCTCGCCGATATACTTGTGTTTACCAGTCCTTCTTGCGTTCAAGCCTTTGCGGCTTCTGGCGCTATGTTTAGCGGAAAATGCGTAGCCATCGGACGAAGCACGTCAGAGGCGCTTCAAACGTTCGGTGTTAAAAGGGTGTTTCAACCACCATTCACAACGGAGGAATCGCTCGCCGATACGGTGTGCGGACTTTAATCTTCTAAAAATCCAAGGGCAATGGCCACCATGCTAGCTGTACCTGTGAGAATTGCGCGTTCGTCGATGTCGAAGGTTGAAGTATGCAAGCCCGATGTAAATTTTCCGTTTTCTCCAGCTGTTCCAAGTCGGAAGAAGCAAGCCGGCATTTCCTGGGCAAACCAGGCGAAGTCTTCAGAAGTCATACGCATTTCGAGCGAAACAACATTTTCTTCTCCGATTGCATTGGCAGCAATTGATTGAGCCTTCTCCGTAACATGTGCATCATTGATTAGCACGGGGTAACCCTTTTCGATGCGCACTTCGATTGAAAGTCCGAACATTTCAGCGCAATTTTTTGCAATGGTACGGATGTGCGTATGAGCTGCTTCGCGCCAGGTTTCATCCATGGTTCGGAACGTGCCGTCGAGTTGTACTTTGTCTGGAATTACGTTCGTTGCACCATTCGCGATGACTTTTCCTATTGAGAGTACGGTTGGGATACCAGGAGGCGCTAATCGGCTACTCACGCTTTGCAGGGCTGTTATCAGATGTGCGGCTGCGACAATCGGATCGCTTACCTGATGCGGCATCGCGGCGTGGCCACCTTTTCCTTTAACTGTAAAATACAATTCATCGGCCGAAGCCATGTACATGCCGGCTTTGAATCCGAGTTTGCCTGCAGGAAGCGATGGAAAGACGTGAAGCGCAAATAATGCATCGGGCTTCTGTTTGGCAAACAAGCCAGATTCGAGCATGAGTTTGGCCCCACCGGGAAGTTTTTCCTCAGCCGGTTGAAAAACGAACTGAACCTTTCCCTTGAACCGGTCTTGCAATTCCTGAAGGATTAAAGCGGCTCCGTAAACGCATGTACTGTGCACATCGTGTCCACATGCGTGCATCACACTCGTATGAACAGATTTGTATTCGCATTGGTTTTCTTCCTGAATTGGTAAGGCATCCATATCGCCGCGCAAAGCAACTGTTTTACCTTCATCCGAGCCCGAAACTTCGGCTAAAATTCCAGTTTCGGCAATTCCTGAAGTAAAACCAATGCCCTCTTTAGAAAGTGCATCTTGAATAAATGCGCTCGTTTTGTATTCCTGATACGAAAGTTCGGGATGGGCATGCAAGTGCCTGCGAAAGGCTAACAGCCGCTCAAAGTGTTTTTCGGCAAGGGCAAAAATTTCGCTAAACGGAATCAGACTCATTTGCCAAAAAGCATTTTAAGCGAAATTAAAAAGATGATGCCCCCAAAGACTTTCTTCATCATTTTCGCATCGATTGCGAGTGATGTTTTAGAGCCAAGCCAGGCACCGGCAATAAAAGTAATCGCCATCACGAGGCTGTAATTGAAATTCAGGTTCCCCGATTTGTAATAATTGTAAGCGGCCAGAAATCCCACCGGCATTAGCAACAATCCAATCGTAACGCCTTGTGCCTGATGCTGGCTTAAGTTCAGGAAATAGGTGAGGGCTGGAATAATTAAAATTCCGCCACCGATTCCCACCATGCCGGATGCAAAACCAGCGATAAGACCAACCAGCAGCAGGGTAATTAGAGTTGATGTATCCATAGAAGGGCGTTTCATTTAAAAATCGTTGCAGAGCGAAAGATAGAAAAGGGAAGGCAATCGACGACCATCGTTGATTCCCCAACTCAGATCGGCCCTCACAAAATAGCCAAGCAGCTTACCACGTAACCCGAAGCCGTATCCGAAAACAATCGGCTCTTCCTGATTTTTAAGGACAACTGTAATGGGTCCGGAAGTGATGGTGCGTTGGTTAAAGGTGTTTTCGTCCGAATAGGGCGATGGACCGGTGAAGGCTGTTCCTGCATCAGCAAATGCCATGGCCTGCAACGAATTAAAAAACTCCGAACGCAACGTAAACCGCGAAAAATAGCGCACGAAATTCCATCTAAACTCGGCATTGATTACGCCAAAGCTATTTCCGTTACGTACATTTTGATAAAACCCGCGCATGTTCGTGGCGAGTGTTTGAAACATGTAATTGGCATCCGGACCGGGCAGAGCCGCATCATCGAAACGTGGCACAAACCAATTGTCGACGCCACCCAAGTAATACAATAATTTACCCGGTCCCATCGAGGTTCCGGCTGCAGCGCGCAATGCAATAATCATTTCGCGGTCTATACGCTCGTAACGCCGCACATCGCCGCCCAGAACAAATGTGGATTGGTTCTCATCGCGGATGTTGCGGAAATACTCAGCAGTAAGTTTAATACGGCTTCCCATCACCATGTTTTGTCCGGCAGGGAAACTATTATCGAGCACAAATTCGAGTTTGGGTTGCGCCCAATAACGGTATTGATTTTCGAGGTTCAGATTAGCCAGGTCAACCGATAAATATACATTCCGGTCGTAACGAACACCAAGACTTCCGGTAATGCGGGCCACTTCACTGAACGGGTAACTCAATTTGCCCATTACGGTATGGGCCAGATTGCGCGTGGCATCGAGCGAAGCAGTTTGAATGCCTTGCCGGTGAAACACGACTGTTTTATCGAGCCGCTTCTTCATGTCCTGAAAGGCAAACAAGTATTCGTTGCCGGTTAAGTTCCCTGCCAGCCGCACACCACCGGTAATGCGATAATCTTCAAAGAGATCAGAAATTCCGAGCCTGAACATTCCATTCAGCGATGGATTGAAATATCCATACGAACTGTATGGCTGGTACACTTGATTGAGGAAACTTCGGTCGATGCGCGTAACCAAATAATCGGTGTACCATGATGTTTCGTACATGCGCTGCTTAGTGATGCGAAAAGTATCGCGTGCGCCTTCTTTTTCCTGTTGTCGGCCTTGTTGACTTTTATTACCGAACACAAGAATCTTTTTAAGCTTTGAACGTGGTTCCGATTCAGCGTTGCGGTTGTTGTTTGTTTTTTTACGGGCTTTTTCCAGTTTACCTGCATCAGGAAGCTTTTGTCCAAAGGCCCAAAGACTGTCGGTTGGTGTAAAGTAAACGCTTTGGCGCCCTTTGTAATAAATGATTTCTGCAGAAGCGCCATTGGCCGAATGACTATGCTTTTCGATGGATCGGTTGTAATTTCCGGCCGGCCGGCTCACCATAAAATAGCGATAATGCGTTGTGGTATCGATGTAGGCGATGGTGCTGTCGAAACGTCCTTTATAGCGATTGGTAATGCCGTTTTCATCCGAAAGCCACACGAATTGCCCATCGGGTAAAGCACGAGCCTGGGTTTCGTTCGCATTCGGAGTTTCGGTAAGGCGTTGAACAACCGGTGTATTTAATTCTGTATCATAGATAAACAAGTCGTTGTTTGCTTCGGGAGTAACTTTATAATCAGGAATATGCTTGAGGCTATCGGAGGTGCGGTTGGAACTGAATAAGATTCGCTTTCCGTCGGGCATCCAACTGCAATCATATTCGTCCCAATAATCGTTTGTAATGGGCGTTAAGGTATTGGCCATGTTCTGGAAGAGGAACAAATCGGTTTGCCCGTCTCGTGAGCCAATCATTGCATAGCGTTTACCATCAGACGCAATGCTGAAATCTTCCACTTTTTGCAAATCATTCAGAAACTTACGCTCAATGGATTTTTTTTCGAGCGAGTAAAAATTGAGGCGCAGTCGGCCTTTGTGCTCATCGGTGTAAACCAGCAAATCGCCGTCGGGATGCCAGGAGATTACAGGATAACTACTTTCAGGAAGACCGGGAAGGCGTTTCCCAAGACGCAACAGTTTTTTCCGTTTACCAGTTTCGGTGTTGTAGAGCCAAACGGTATTTTTCCCATGATCATTTCGCACATAAGCAAGGCGTTTCCCATCGGGATGCATGCGAACGCGCGTGTAAGTGAATCCGCGGCGATATTTGCCACTGATTTTCTTTCCTTGAATAGTTTTGGTTTTGTATTCGGCCGCTATGAGTTGTTGGTCGAGAAAGTTGAGCCATTCTTGCCACACCAAACTCACCGGCTGTGCCAATGCAACTTGAATACCCTGATCGGCGCTGCGGTAATCGGACGTGAGGTTTACAATGTCGGTAATGATGCGTTCGCCGTAAACGCGTGCGAAAAAGGTCCACATCGAAAAGCCTGCAATATCGGCTTCTTCGCCTTCGAGTCGGTTAAGGTGGAAATAACGTCCGCTAACTAAGCCATCACGCACCCGACTTGTTTGGGTAGCGTCCCAAGGCTCCGATAAATATTTCGCAAGTCCTTTTTCGAACCAGGCCGGAATACGGATAACTGTCCCTGATCGCATCCGTTCACGAAGATTACTTCCGTAGAGCATTTCCTGCACAAACGCACCGGCAATACCCGACTTCAATTGATTTACGAACGGAACGTAGCCATTCGTGTAATAAACCATTACCTTGTTTCCAACCTGCCGCGTCATTCCTCCCGGATTGTTTTCCATGTCTGGCGAGCTTCCCAAATTGGTTTGCCTCAAGTCAGAAAGCCGGTTGAAAAGGATTATTTGAAGTCGATTTTCGAGTTCGTAGTTGAAACGATTTTCGAGTTCGACCAGAAATTCATCGGCTATGCGCGCAGCCTGATGGGAAAGGTCTTTACCTCCGGCATAGAAAAATACATCGTATTTGGGGTAGCGATAAAACTCCCAGTTGATGGGTTTGTATTGAATGCGGTTTTGCCCGAATTCCATTTGAGAACCATTGTAGAATTGGGACTTTAATCCGGAGATGCTTAGAATGAATAACCCAAAAATAAGATAGAGATTTCGACCTCGCATGCATTGTAAAAGTACCAAAAAACAAAGATGTATGAATATGAAATTCACTCAGTAATTGTGGGCTGATTTACTGTAAATTAAGCACGTTTAGCCATTATGATGCTATAAAGAAATAAGGGAAACGATTAATTTAATTACATTTCGTGCATTGTTCAGAATAATGATAAATGTAACCAAATCGTATCTGCCTCCATTAGAAGAATATGTAAAGTATCTGGAGGGAATCTGGGATCGAGGACACTTAACGAATCACGGACCACTTGTACTCGAACTCGAGGAAAAGATTAAAGCCTACCTTGGTGTTAAACATTTCTTTTTTGTTAACAATGGTACAATTGCCTTACAAATCGCGATTAAGGCTGCGAACTTAAATGGCGATGTAATAACAACGCCATTTTCATATGTTGCAACTACTTCAAGCCTTGTTTGGGAGGGTTGCAGACCTGTCTTTGCAGATATTGTAAAAGGGCGATTAACACTTGATTCCAAATCGGTTGAGGAGAACTTAACACCAAAAACAAGCGGGATTCTCGCAACTCATGTGTATGGGAACCCATGTGATGTTGAAGAAATTGAAATGCTGGCGGCTTCGAATGGGTTAAAAGTGATTTATGATGCTGCACATGCATTTGGTGTTGAATATAAAGGCAAATCAGTTCTAAATTATGGTGATATCTCGACTCTGAGTTTTCATGCAACAAAGTTGTTTCATACAATTGAGGGCGGAGCCATCATTACCGCCGATGATGAATTGGCAAATCGAATTTCATATATGAGGAATTTTGGGCATGACGGCCCAACTAATTTTTTAGGGGCAGGGATTAATGGAAAAAGTTCAGAGTTTCAGGCGGCAATGGGTTTGTGCTTACTTCCGAAAATTTCGGAAATCATGTGTTTGAGAGAGGCTATTTGTACCCGATACCGTGAGAAGTTGGAACGTTTGCCACTAGAATTTCTTGAGATAAAACCGGGAACTACACGCTACAATTATGCCTACTTCCCGATCGTCTTTCAAACAGAAAATGACCTTATGAAAGTCTTTAATGCATTAAAGGACAATGATATTTACTCCCGTCGTTACTTTTATCCATCTCTAAATACACTACATTTTGTAAAAAATAATCTACAGGCGAATAATTCGGAATATGCCGCTTCGAGAGTCTTGTGCCTTCCACTATATCCAGAATTGAGTATAGAAACTGCGGATCGAATTTCTAGTATTATTCAAGAAAATCTGAATTAAAACAACACTTTTCTAATAAATCCCAATTGTGAACAATACGATTTCCTTTATCATACCAGTTTTTAGAAATGAGGGGTCAATCAAGTTGACATGCGAAAAAATACGTTCGTTATTTACAAACGAAATCAAAGGAGAGCATTATGAGATTATTTTAATCAACGATGGTTCTGACGATGGTTCGTGGAAAGAGATAAAAGACTTAGCGGCGCATGATTTAAGAATAAAGGCTCTTTCTTTTAGCAGAAACTTTGGTCAAGTTCCGGCAATGATTGCAGGAGCAAGACGTGCAAAAGGTGATGCTGCCGTATTTATGTCGGCCGATTTACAAGATCCGGTGGAGTTAATTGGAGAGATGATACTGGAGTGGCAGGATAAAAAAAGCGAGATTGTATTGTGTTATCGAACAGACAGAGAGGATTCAATACCTGCCAAATTAACCTCAGCAATTTTCTACAGGTTCATGAAAATTGCCAATCCCAAGATGCCTGAAGGTGGTTTTGATTTTGTCTTGCTCGATAAAAAGCCACTCGATGTTTTTTGTGAAATTGATGAGCGAAATCGATTTTTTCAAGGCGATATACTTTGGATGGGATTTAATATCAAATTTATACCATACAAACGTTTAAAGCGAACCATTGGAAAATCACAATGGAGTTTCAGTAAAAAATTAAAATATTTCATAGATGGTTCATTAAACACCTCGTATATACCAATACGTTTTATGTCAATGATGGGCTTTGCGACAGCCGTTTTAGGATTTATTTACGCGCTTGTAGTGGCATATGCACGTTTTATCAACAAAGTTCCTTTTAAAGGATATGCTCCAATTGTTATACTATTGTTGATTATTGGTGGGCTAATTATGATAATGTTAGGGATTATTGGTGAATATTTATGGAGGGTGTACGATGAAACTCGTGGCAGGCCAACCTATATCACAAAAGAGACAATTAATCTGGAGGAAGAAATATCAAAAAGCAATAGCGACACTAATTAATGGAGACGTCACATTCAACCGAATGCAACTCTACATAAAATTATTTTGATCGCACCACATCCAATCCGGCATACCTCCCAGCTCCTCCCAACATCTCCTCAATCCTTAATAGCTGATTATACTTCGCAATCCTATCAGAGCGCGATGCTGATCCTGTTTTTATTTGCCCGCAACGCAATGCTACTGCAAGATCTGCAATGGTGGTGTCTTCGGTTTCACCCGAGCGGTGGCTCATTACTGCTGTGTATTTGTTATTCATCGCCAACTGAACGGCATTGATGGTTTCGGTTAAGGTGCCAATTTGGTTTACCTTAACAAGAATGGAGTTTGCTGTCTGATTGGCAATACCTTGTCCTAAACGCTCCACATTGGTTACAAAAAGATCATCACCAACCAACTGAACCTTATTGCCGATTTTGTCCGTTAAATTTTTCCATCCTTCCCAATCGTCCTCAGACAATCCATCTTCGATGGAAAGAATCGGGTATTTCTTACTCCAATCGACCCAGTATTCAACCATTTCAGCAGAGCTTAATTTATCGCCGGTAGATTTCTTAAAATGATATTCACCCGTCTTTGCATCATAGAACTCAGAAGCTGCAGCATCCATGGCAATCCAAATGTCTTTGCCCGGTTTGTATCCCGCTTTTTCAATGGCTTGGAGTACCGTTTCGATTGCTTCTACATTCGATTTGAGGTTAGGTGCAAACCCTCCCTCATCACCAACGTTGGTCGACATCCCCTTTTTCTTCAATACGTCTTTCAAATGATGAAAAACTTCCGTTCCTATTCTCAATGCGTCCGAAAATGAGCGAGCATTCGCAGGCATTATCATGAATTCCTGAAAATCAATGCTGTTATCTGCGTGCGATCCGCCGTTCAAAATATTCATCATCGGAACAGGCAGCAATGCGGCGTTAACGCCTCCCACATAGCGAAACAGTGGCTGACCGGTTTCGGCTGCAGCTGCTTTTGCAACTGCTAATGAAACGCCTAGAATTGCATTGGCTCCTAAATTGGCTTTATTGGGTGATCCGTCAAGCTCAATCATCGCGATATCAACACCTCGCTGATCCATAATGTCCATTCCGCGAAGCTCTTCAAGTATTGCCGTATTCACATTATTTACAGCATTTTCGACACCTTTGCCTAAGAAGTGTTTTTTATCTCCATCGCGAAGCTCCACCGCCTCGTGTGTCCCGGTAGAAGCCCCAGAAGGAACTGCAGCTCTTCCGATAGAACCCCCTTCAGTAAAAACATCAACTTCTACTGTTGGATTTCCGCGTGAATCTAAAATCTGACGTGCGTGTATATGCGCTATTGAACTCATTATACTATTTTTTTCAATTTAAACTCTTCCATAATCGAGATGAAATCATCAAACAAATATCTTGAATCATGCGGGCCTGGAGCCGACTCGGGATGATATTGAACTGAAAATGCCGGGCGGGATGTATGCCTAATTCCGGCAATCGTCTGATCATTCAAATGAATATGTGTCACTTCAATTTCGGCTCGGGCCTCGGCATCCTCTTTCCGCACCGCAAATCCGTGGTTTTGAGATGTTATTTCACCTTTACCCGTTTTGAGATTCTTGATCGGGTGATTAATTCCTCGGTGCCCATTGTGCATTTTATATGTCTGCATCCCACAGGCTTCTGCAAGAATCTGGTGTCCCAAGCAAATGCCAAACAAAGGAATATTATGTTCCAAAATCGATTTCACTGTTTCAATAGCGTAGGTTACAACGGAAGGATCTCCCGGCCCATTTGAAATCATGAATCCATCCGGCTGAAACCCCATCATTTCTTCAAATGTTGATTTTGCCGGGAACACTTTTACCGCACAACCGCGCTCGGTAAGGCAGCGTACGATATTTTTCTTGGCGCCTAAATCAAGCAAAGCAACCTTGAATTTGGATGCTTCATCACCAGATACATACGATGCATCTGTCGAAACTTCTGAAGAAAGTTCGAGCCCCTGCATTGATGGCGTATTATTCAGCATGCTTTTCAACACTTCGATATCCTCTATCTCAGTCGAAATTACGGCATTCATAGCACCTCTGTTGCGGATATGCTTTACTAGTTTTCTAGTATCTACCTCGCAGATAGCAGGCACGTTATTCTTCTTAAAGTACTCGAATATAGATGATTCCGCATTATTTCTCGAATAGACAGATGAAAAGTCGCGGCAAATGAGCCCTGAAATTTTAAGGCCATCCGATTCGGTATCTTCTTCGAATACGCCATAATTTCCGATGTGAACATGCGTAGTTACTACAATTTGGCCGAAGTACGATGGATCGGTAAAGATTTCCTGATAACCGGTCATGCCGGTATTAAAACAAAGTTCACCGGTTGCTGTACCGTCAATGCCCGCTGATTTACCTTTAAATAATGTACCGTCTTCGAGTAGAAGAATTGCCGTTTTTGAATCTGAATACCGCATTGTATTTGTTTCGCGAATATCCAAAAAAAAAGGATAGAACATTATTCTACCCTTTTAATTTTAAACTACTATGAAAAACTATTCTTCCGAAGGCGCTGAAGTCGTTTCCTCTGAAGCATCTGATACTTTAGGTGCTGTTTCAGCTGAGGCGGTAGTTTTCTTAGCACCACCACGACCACGACGCGTTTTCTTCTCGCCTGTTCTTACCGTAACTTCTTTTGTCAAATGTTCATTGAAATCAACAAGCTCAATCATCGCCATGGAAGCATTATCGCCCAAGCGATTTGGAAGCTTTATAATTCTGCAATATCCACCTGGTCTATCGGCAATTTTAAGCGATACCTCACGAAAAAGCTCAGATACTGCATTTTTATCTTTCAAGTATGCAAATACAGTACGACGGCTATGTGTGGTATCCTCTTTGGATTTTGTAATCAAAGGTTCAACGTATGTACGAAGAGCCTTTGCCTTAGCCAAAGTTGTATTGATTCGTTTATGTAAAATCAGAGAACTTGCCATATTCGCCATCAATGCTTTGCGATGGGGAGCAGTCCTGCCTAAATGATTTACTTTTTTTCCGTGTCTCATGATCGGTTATTATTTTCAGTCTCCCGACTGGTCAATTATTCTTTATCAAGTTTATACTTTGCGAGATTCATTCCGAAAGTAAGTTGCTTACTTTGAACCAATTCTTCAAGCTCTGTAAGTGATTTCTTACCGAAATTGCGGAATTTCAATAAGTCATTTTTATTAAAAGACACTAAGTCAGCTAATGTCTCTACATCGGCAGCCTTCAAACAATTCAAGGCACGAACCGAAAGATCCATATCAACCAAGCGCGTTTTCAACAGTTGACGCATATGCAAATCACCTTCGCTAATGGTTTCTTCCTGTTTTGTCTCATCCGGATCAATGGTCATTTTCTCGTCGCTGAACAAACTAAAATGCTGAATTAGAATTTTAGCTGCTTCCTTAAGCGCTTCTTTTGGAGCTATTGAACCATCTCCAGTGATGTCGATTAGTAATTTCTCGTAATCGGTCTTTTGCTCAACGCGATAATTTTCAACCGAATACTTTACATTTCGAATAGGTGTGTGGATTGAATCAATTGCTATCAAACCCATCTGAGGGTTAGCAGTCTTATTTTCCTCTGCCGGCACATATCCGCGTCCTTTGTCGATTGTAAGCTCGATTTTCAAAGTAACGGAAGGGTCCATATTGCAAATCACAAAATCGTGATTCAATACCTGAAATGCTGAAGTAAATTTACCAATATCACCGGCTGTAAATTGATTTTGGCCGTTAACGGTAACAACAACTTTTTCATGTTCGCTCGAATCAATTTGGCGCTTGAAGCGAACCTGCTTGAGGTTGAGTATAATTTCGGTTACATCCTCAACAACACCTTTGATAGTCGAAAATTCGTGTTCAACCCCTTCGATTTTAACCGAAGTAATTGCAAAACCTTCCAGAGAAGAAAGAAGAATGCGACGTAGCGCATTCCCAACTGTAATACCATACCCGGGCTCAAGCGGTCTGAACTCGAACTGACCGAAGAAATCGGTAGAAGAAATCATCACAACTTTTTCGGGTTTTTGGAAAGCCAGTATTGCCATAGTTTGTGTTTTAAATTAGGTGGATCCGGATTATTTAGAATACAATTCGACAATTAATTGTTCGCGAATATTTTCCGGAATTTGTTCGCGTTCAGGATAGTTTAGAAATGTTCCCGATAGACTTCCTGTGTTAAATTCTAACCAGGGAAATTTAGCAGCATTTCCTGCAACTGAACCTGATATAACCTCAAGCGATTTTGACTTTTCGCGCACTGCAATTACATCGCCCGCTTTGAGCGTGTAAGATGGAATGTTTACTACATTCCCATTCACCGTGATGTGTCGGTGCGATACAAGCTGACGCGCAGCCGAACGCGAAGGAGCAATCCCCAAGCGATACACAACATTGTCAAGACGCGCTTCAATGAATTTCAATAGATTCTCACCGGTAATGCCTTTAGCACGAGACGCGCGATCAAAAATCTTAGCGAATTGCTTCTCCAAAATTCCATACGTATATTTCGCTTTCTGCTTTTCGAGAAGCTGAACCGCATACTCCGACATTTTAGCACGTTTCTTTGATTGACCATGCTGACCCGGAGGGTAATTTTTCTTTGCAAGCACTTTATCGGGGCCGAAAATAGCCTCACGGAACTTACGTGCAATTTTGGTTTTAGGACCTGTATATCTAGCCATGACTTCTTTTCTTTAAAGGATTATACGCGACGACGTTTAGGTGGACGGCATCCATTGTGCGGAACCGGAGTTACATCAACAATTTCAGAAACCTCAATTCCTGCATTGTGGATTGTACGAATGGCTGATTCGCGTCCGCCTCCCGGACCTTTCACGAATACCTTTACTTTACGAAGTCCGAGGTCGTAAGCTACTTTCGAGCAATCACCTGCCGCCATTTGAGCAGCGTAAGGTGTGTTTTTCTTAGACCCGCGGAATCCCATCTTCCCTGCGGAAGACCATGATATCACCTGACCTGTTGTATTGGTCAACGATACAATAATGTTGTTGAAGGTTGCATTGATGTGAGCATGTCCCACAGCTTCTACCTTAACAACACGTTTTTTGGTTGTTTTTGTTGCTTTCGCCATTTCTTGGAAATGTTGATTAGTGTATCAGGCAGAGATTACTTGGTTACCTTCTTTTTGTTGGCAACTGTTTTCTTTCTACCCTTTCTGGTCCGGGCATTGTTCTTCGTAGTTTGTCCACGCACCGGCAAACCGATACGATGACGAATACCACGGTATGAACCAATGTCCATCAGTCGTTTAATATTCAGTTGAACTTCAGAGCGAAGGGCTCCCTCCACTTTGATGTTATCGTTGATGATTTCACGAATTTTCCCCAAATCAGCATCATTCCACTCCGATACTTTTTTATCGAGGCTGATTCCTGCTTCATTAAGAATTCGTTGGGCTGTAGAGCGACCAATCCCGTAAATATAGGTGAGGCCGATTTCGCCGCGCTTGTTTTTTGGAAGATCTATTCCAGATATACGAGCCATAGTGTATTGTGTATTTTAAAGGCTTATCCTTGACGTTGTTTGAATTTCGGGTTCTTCTTGTTGATTACGTAAAGACGACCCTTGCGGCGTACAACCTTGCATTCCGCACTTCTTTTCTTGATGGAAGCTTTTACTTTCATGTTCCTGTTTATTTGTAGCGATAAGTGATTCGTCCTTTTGTTAAGTCGTATGGCGACATCTCGACTTTCACTTTATCGCCGGGTAAAATCTTGATGTAGTTCATTCTCATTTTGCCTGAAATATGCGCAATGATGACGTGCTCGTTTTCGAGTTCAACCCGAAACATTGCATTCGACAATGCTTCAATGATTGTTCCGTCTTGCTCTATTGACGACTGTTTAGGCATTTATGTTTTTTAAACTGTTATCTGTTCGTTCAATGCTTCTTCAATAAACCTGAAGCTTGAAAGGATTTCGGCTTTGTCTCTCCCAATCGCAATTGTGTGTTCAAAGTGAGCTGAAGGAAGTCCATCCTGGGTAGTGATGGTCCATCCATCCTTACCATGAAGTACATTCTTCCGACCCATATTGATCATCGGCTCAATCGCAATTACCAGTCCCTGCTTTAGTTTTGGACCTGACCCACGCTTTCCGAAATTTGGCACCTCGGGGGCTTCGTGAAGCTTCTTTCCAATACCATGACCGACCAATTCGCGCACAACCGAATACCCATTAGATTCGCAATACGTTTGAATCTCATAGCTGATATCCTGCAGTCGCTTCCCTTCAACTGCCACATTTATTCCGCGATACAAACTCTCTTTTGTAACGCGAAGTAAGTTGCGAACAGCATCGGATACTTCTCCAATTGGAAAGGTGTAGGCCGAGTCGCCATAGTATTCGTTTTTCAACACGCCACAATCCACCGAAACTATATCGCCTTCCTTGAATGGTTTTGTGTTTGGAATACCATGAACAACTTCACTGTTTGGAGAAACACAGAGCGAAGCAGGGAATCCGTTGTAACCCTTGAACGCCGGTATAGCGCCATGATCACGAATAAACTCCTCGGCTAGTTTGTCTAACTCCAGACTGGTAACACCCGGGCCAATTCGTTTGGCTACTTCAGCCAGGGTGCGAGCAACAAGTAAAGAACTCTCTCTTATCCTTTCAATTTCTTCAATGGTCTTGTAATAGATCACCGAAAAAACAGATTAATTTTCCATACTCACGGCAGAGGTTGTAGCTCTACCTTTGATTTTGCCACTCTTCATCAATCCGTCATACTGACGCATCAACAAGTGACTTTCGATTTGCTGCAGCGTATCGAGCACTACGCCTACCAAAATAAGTAGTGAAGTTCCACCATAAAACTGAGCAAATTTGTTCGTTACGCCGAATAACATCGCAAGGGAGGGCATGATAGCAACAAATGCCAAGAAAATAGCTCCCGGTAATGTAATTCGCGACATAATGGTATCAATGAAGTCGGCTGTAGCTTCTCCCGGCTTAACACCCGGAACGAAACCTCCGCTGCGTTTCATCTCTTCGGCCATGTTTTTGGGATTAACCGCAATCGCTGTGTAGAAATACGTGAACACGATAATCAGGACAGCAAACGTGAAATTGTACCAAAAACCCGTAACGTTTGCGAAGGTTGCCATAAAACCCTGAAGAGAATCAAGATTGGCAAACCCTGCAATGGTAATTGGAATAAACATTATTGCCTGAGCGAAGATGATTGGCATAACGCCGGCAGTATTTACACGAAGCGGAATGTATTGACGAACACCTCCAACTTGGGTGTTGCCCTGAATACGCTTTGCAACTTGAACAGGAATACGTCGAACTCCCTGAACGAGAAGAATTGCTAATATTACAACCAACAAGAGTCCAATTAACTCGATAAGGAACATTACCGTTCCTCCACCGGCTTGGGCAATCCTGGATCCAAATTCACCAATAAGTGCTCCTGGTAATTCTGCAATAATCCCGACCATGATTATAAGGGAAATACCGTTCCCAATACCACGATCAGTAATGCGCTCACCTAACCACATTATGAACATCGTACCGGCAACAAGAATGAGTGTGGACGAAATCCAAAAGAATGAACTGCTATCTGTAATTGCCTGAGCTCCGATTTGATTGTTCAAGTTTGCCAAATAACTTGGCGCTTGAAGTGCGCAAATCAGCACGGTTAGATAACGCGTGATTTGATTCATTTTCTTTCGGCCACTTTCACCTTCCTTCTGCATTTTTTGAAAGTAAGGAATCGCAATCGTCAATAACTGAACAACGATAGATGCCGAGATATAGGGCATGATACCCAATGCAAAAATGGAGGCATTTGAGAAAGCTCCACCTGAAAACATGTTGAGAAGACCTAAAATACCCTCAGAAGTTTGTTGTTTTAACGCATCAAGCGAGTCTGGATTCACCCCAGGTAAGACAACGAATGAGCCCAATCGATAGACCAATAGAAACAAAAGTGTGTTCCCGATCTTAGAACGAAGTTCTTCGATTGCGTATATATTCTTTATGGTATTTATAAGTTTTTTCATCAGGCAAGAATTGTAGCGGTTCCTCCTTTTGCTTCGATAGCTTGTTTCGCCGTAGCGGTAAATGCATGCACTGTTACATCAAGCTTAGCATTCAATTCACCACGACCTAAAATTTTGATAAGGTCATTTTTACCAGCCATACCATTTGCCTGAAGCGTTTCGAAATTAATTGTCGAAGCGTTTAATTTATCGGCAAGTGTCTGCAGGGTGTCCAAATTAATTCCGCGGTATTCAACACGGTTAATGTTCTTAAAGCCAAACTTTGGTAGTCGACGTTGCAATGGCATTTGTCCTCCCTCAAAGCCTACTTTCGATGAATAACCTGAACGCGACTTTGCACCCTTGTGACCACGTGTTGATGTACCACCACGTCCTGATCCTTGACCCCGTCCAATGCGCTTCGAAGTTTTTGTGGCTCCGTTTGCAGGTTTTAAATTACTAAGATTCATAGATGATTCTGTAAAGTCGTTAAAATCAAATTTCTGTTACCGTTACGAGGTGTTTCACCTTATCAACCATTCCAAGAATTTGGGCAGTCGCCTCATGTTCAACGGGTACGTTCATTTTGGTGATTCCCAGAGCACGAAGTGTGCGTTTCTGGTTTTCCGGACGGTCAATGCCACTTTTAATTTGCTGAATTCGGATTCTGCTCATGGTTTCAAATTATTATCCGTTAAACACCTGTTCCATTGAAATTCCACGTTGCTGAGCAACGGTCGCAGGATCGCGCATTTGTGTTAATGCATCGATTGTAGCTTTTACCACATTGTGTGGATTTGAAGATCCTTTCGATTTTGCCAAAACGTCGGTAATACCTACACTTTCTAAAACAGCACGCATAGCACCTCCAGCAATTACGCCGGTACCGTGTGCTGCGGGCTTCAAGAAAACGAGCGCTCCACCGAACTTACCATGTTGCTCATGCGGAACCGTGCCATTAATAACAGGCACTTTGATGAGTGTTTTCTTAGCGTCATCAACTCCTTTGCTGATTGCATCGGTTACCTCTTTCGCTTTACCTAAACCGTATCCTACAATTCCCTTTTCATTTCCAACAACAACGATTGCTGAAAAAGAGAAGGTACGTCCACCTTTGGTAACTTTAGTTACACGATTAACGGCAACCAGTTTATCCTTTAGTTCGATATCGCTTGAGCGAACTCTTTTAATATTTGCGTTTGACATAGTCTTTTAGAATTTTAATCCGCCTTCGCGAGCTCCTTCAGCTAGAGATTTAACACGTCCATGATACAGATACCCGTTACGGTCAAAGCGAACAGAATCGATACCGGCTTCTTTCGCTTTTTGCGCGATAGCCTTACCTACCAATGCAGCCTTCTCTGATTTATTAACTTTTTGATCTTTGATACCAGCTTCTGATGAAGATGCTGAAGCCAAGGTGTGACCTTTAAGATCATCGATAAGTTGAACGTAGATATCGCTGTTGCTGCGGAATACACTCATGCGCGGAGCAGCTGTATCTCCGGTAACAACCTTGCGGATTCTTTTCTTAATCCTAGTTCTACGAAATTCTTTTGTAATTGACATGACGATGAAGGGAAATTATTTTTTACCTGCAGACTTACCTGCTTTACGACGTAATACTTCGTTAACGAACTTAATACCTTTTCCTTTGTATGGCTCAGGCTTGCGCATTGAACGAATTTTTGAAGCCACCATCCCCAGCAATTGCTTGTCTGATGATTTCATAATAATGAGAGGATTCTTACCGCGTTCGGTTTTGGTCTCCACCTTAATTTCTTTGGGTATTTCAAAAACGATGTTGTGAGAATATCCAAGTGAAAGTTCAAGTAACTGACCTGTATTTGATGCGCGGTAACCTACTCCAACTAATTCTTGTTCTGTAGTAAATCCTTGTGAAACACCAACAACCATATTGTTGATTAAGGCACGGTACAAACCATGCATTGAACGATGTTCTTTAACATCACTGCTGCGGCTTACTTCAATTTTCGAATCATCCACATTAATAGTTATTGCAGGATTTACCTGCTCCGAGAGCTCGCCAAGAGGACCTTTTACCGTAACTAGATTTTCACTGTTAACGTTAACGCTTACTCCTTTGGGCAGATTAATTGGAAGTTTACCAATCCGTGACATTGTTTCTTTTCTTTAGTGTTATGAAATGTAGCAAATTACTTCACCACCAACATTTTCAGTGCGGGCCTCTTTATCGGTCATTAGACCCTTTGATGTTGAAATCACAGCGATTCCCAATCCGTTGATTACACGAGGGAGTTTTTCAACATGCGCATAGTGACGTAAACCTGGCTTCGAAACCCGCTTTAGCTCCCGAATCGCAGAAAGTTTAGTAACCGGATTGTATTTGAGCGCAATTTTAATTGTTCCCTGAGGGTTCTCTTTTCCAGGATTTTCAAATTTGTAACTAAGAATATATCCCTTTTCGAACAAAATCTTAGTTAGACTTTGTTTCATTTTAGAAGAAGAAATCTCTACAACACGATGGTTCGCATGTATTGCGTTGCGAAGGCGAGTTAAGTAGTCTGCAATTGGATCTGTCATGAGCTTAGATGCTAATTGTATTAAGTTCTAAAAATTTACCAGCTTGATTTTGTTACACCTGGTATTTTCCCGTCAGTTGCCATTTCACGGAAAGTAATACGTGAAACACCGAATTGACGGATATAACCACGAGGACGTCCAGTTAACTTGCAACGATTGCGCAAACGAATTTTGGAAGAATTACGCGGCAGCTTTTGCAAACCGGCGGAATCTCCGGCAGCTTTAAGAGCCTCGCGTTTCGCTGCATAGCGTGCAACCAGTTTCGCCCGTTTCACCTCGCGGGCTTTCATGCTTTCTTTAGCCATCGGATCGTATTACTTTTTTTGATTTTTAAATGGAAGTCCAAATTCGCGCAACAAGGCAAATGCTTCTTTATCGGTTGGAGCATTGGTCACAAAAGTGATATCCATACCCATAATTTTCGAAACCTTGTCAATATTAATCTCTGGGAAGATGATTTGCTCGGTTACACCTAACGTGTAATTCCCACGACCATCAAAACCTTTATCATTGATGCCACGAAAATCGCGAATACGAGGAAGCGCTACGTTTATCAAACGCTCCAAGAATTCGTACATTTTGTCGCCACGCAATGTTACCCGAACACCAATGGGAACACCCTTGCGGAGTTTGAAATTCGAAATGTCTTTTCTTGATTTAGTAGCAACTGCTTTCTGACCAGAAATAGTAGTCATCTCAACAATAGCAGCATCAATCATTTTTTTGTCAGACACCGCAGATCCAATCCCTTGATTTAAACAAATCTTGGTGAGTTTAGGAACTTGCATAGAGCTCTTGTATTCGAACTCCTTCTGCAAAGATTTAACAATCTCTGCGCGATATTTTGTCTTAAGATTCGGTGTATAGTTCATCGCCTTGACTTAAGCTTATTATTTGGATTTAAAAAAACGAATCAACTTGCCCGATTTGTCAGCCTGGCGACCTGTTCGAGCCGGTTTTCCGGTTTTCGGATCAATCGCCATTAAGTTGGAGATATGAATGGTACCTTCTTCTTTAACAATTCCTCCTTGCGGATTCTGAGAAGTTGGCTTACTGTGGCGTGAAATCATGTTCACCCCGCTAACAATTGCGCGCTGCTTGCTAACAAGCACTTCGGTAACCTCGCCAGACTCACCTTTATGGTTGCCAGCAATTACCATTACCTTATCGCCTTTTCTGATATGAAATTTCATGAGTCGTAAACAGAATTTATTATAAAACCTCCGGAGCTAATGAAACAATTTTCATATACTGCTTCTCACGTAATTCGCGAGCAACAGGTCCGAAAATACGCGTTCCACGTAATTCATCATTGTTATTGAGCAATACCACAGCATTGTCATCAAAACGTATATATGAACCATCTGGACGACGAATTTCTTTGCGAGTACGCACTACGACAGCTTTGGTAACAGAACCTTTCTTGGAGTTACCACTTGGTAGAGCGTGTTTAACTGTTACAACGATTTTATCGCCCACAGAAGCATAGCGCTTTTTGGTGCCGCCTAATACACGGATACAAAGTACCTCTTTGGCTCCCGAATTATCGGCTACAGTTAAACGTGATTCTTGTTGTATCATGACAAAATACTATTTGACGATCGTTACTTGGCTTTTTCGATGATTTCAACCATTCTCCAACGCTTATTTTTGCTCATTGGACGGGTTTCCATAATTTTTACCGTATCCCCGGCACCACACTCATTCTTATCATCATGAGCCATGAAGGTTGACGTTTTCTTCACAAACTTACCGTACTTCGGGTGCTTTACTTTACGCTCAACAGCCACCACAATGGTTTTATCCATTTTAGTACTTCGAACTAAGCCGATACGTTCTTTGCGTAAATTTCTTTCAGTTGTTTCCATCGTTGCTGTTATTAAGCTGGTTGCTGAAGTTCACGGTTACGGATTTCGGTGTAAACGCGCGCTATGGCACGACGACTGTAACGAATTCCAATTGGACTTTCGGTAGATGAAACAGTATGATTCAATACCATACGTGCATGCTGCTGTTTCATCTCCTGTGCTTTATCTTTCAATTCCTGGATCGAAAGGCTTGTTAAATCTTCCCGTTTCATAGTTTAAAATCAGGCTGTAGCTTCTTCGTAATCGCGACGAACGATGAATCGCGTCGTCACAGGTAATTTTTGAGCCGCAAGACGCAATGCTTCTTTGGCAATTTCCATCGGAACACCTTCTGCTTCGAAAATGATGGTACCCGGCTTTACAACGGCTACCCAGTATTCGGGCGAACCCTTACCTTTACCCATTCGAACTTCTGCAGGCTTCTTCGTAATTGGCTTATCCGGAAATACACGAATCCAAATCTGACCTTCACGTTTCATGTAACGCGTAACAGCAATACGGGCGGCTTCAATCTGACGTGCAGTCATCCAAACACCTTCTAATGCTTTGATACCGAAAGAACCAAACGCCAACTCGTGTCCACGCGTTGCGTTGCCTTTCATTTTCATTTTATGTTGCTTCCTGTACTTGGTACGTTTAGGCTGTAACATGGAATTTCGTTTTTACCGGATTCACTAATTATTTCCCAACTTCAACCGCGTCGTGCGGCGCTATTTTGGGGACGGCAAAGATAGTAAGTTGTTTTTTAATTGCAACACGACTTTGCTATTTTTTTTCAATTTCTTTTTTCGACTGATTTTGCAGGGCTTTGGAGAAAAAAAAAGAGGACCGACTGGTCCCCTTTAAATGCATATGGCAGTAAATTATTTAGAACGACGACCACCACGATCGCCTCCTCTTTCTCCTCCACGACGGCCTCCTCTATCTCCTCCACGATCGCCACGATCAGACCCACCAGCAGGTGAGCCCGCTTTCTGAGCCTGCATACCAATGTTTGGACTTAAATCGCGTTTGCCGTAAACCTCACCTTTGCAAATCCAAACTTTGACACCAATACGCCCGTAAGTAGTATGAGCTTCTGCAAGTGCATAATCGATATCAGCGCGTAAGGTATGCAATGGAGTACGTCCTTCTTTATACCCTTCTACACGAGCCATTTCAGCTCCACCCAAACGACCAGACAATTTACACTTAATGCCTTCAGCCCCCATACGCATCGTAGATGCAATAGAGGTTTTCATGGCGCGACGAAATGAAACGCGGCCTTCTAATTGACGGGCAATACCATCTGCCACAAGGCGCGCATCCAATTCTGGACGCTTTATTTCAAATATATTAATCTGAACTTCCTTTTTGGTGAGTTTTTTAAGCTCTTCTTTAAGCTTATCCACTTCTTGTCCCTGCTTACCAATAATGATACCCGGACGGGCTGTATTGATAGTAACAGTAACCAGTTTTAAGGTTCGTTCGATTACAATTTTTGAAACGCCTGCTTTCTGCAAGCGAGCGCTCAAATATTTACGAATCTTGTGGTCCTCAACCAGTTTATCGGTAAAGTTTTTTCCACCATACCAGTTTGAATCCCATCCACGGATGATTCCCAGACGAAGACCAATCGGATTTGCTTTTTGTCCCATTTATTTATTATTGTCTTGTGAATGATTATGCGATTGCAGCCATTTCGCGACTCCCTAGAATAAGAGTTACGTGATTCGAGCGTTTACGGATTCTGTAACCACGGCCTTGTGGAGCGGGGCGCAAACGCTTCAATTGACGTCCACCATCAACACTGATTTCCTTTACAATCACGTTGCTTTCTTCCAGACGAAGTCCTTCATTCTTTGCCTGCCAATTAGCTATAGCAGAAAGGAGTAGTTTTTCAAGTCTGCCCGCAGCATCTTTGTTGGTGAACTTAAGAATCGATAGTGCCTTGTCGACTTCAACTCCGCGAATTAAGTCGGCTACCAGCCGCATTTTACGTGGCGAAGTAGGGCAATCGTTCAATTTGGCAAAAGCTGTTGTTTTTCGCTCAGCTTTGAGCGCCTCTGCCATATTTTTTTTGCGTGATCCCATTTTTGAGAGATATTATAAAGAACGTGAATGATTATTTTTTGCCTTTGTCTTTGCGGTTACCGGCGTGACCTCGATAGGTACGAGTTGGTGCAAATTCCCCCAATTTATGTCCAACCATGTTTTCGGTAACATAAACAGGGATAAACTTGTTTCCGTTGTGCACAGCAATCGTTTGTCCAACGAAATCAGGTGAAATCATGGAGCGGCGTGCCCATGTCTTGATTACTGATTTTTTACCAGAGTCCATCATAGCCAGAACTTTTTTCTCCAGCTTGAAATCGATGAATGGTCCTTTTTTAAGCGAACGGCTCATAGGATGTTATTTTTCTGTGTTGAACAATTATTTTTTACGACGCTCGATGATGTAACGAGAACTTCTATTTTTCGGAGCACGAGTTTTATAGCCTTTTGCAGGAATTCCCTTGCGGCTTCGTGGATGACCTCCAGATGCACGACCTTCACCACCTCCCATTGGGTGATCTACCGGATTCATTGCAACTCCACGAACGCGTGGACGACGACCTAACCAACGTGAACGACCAGCTTTACCTGAACGCTCCAAACGGTGATCGGGATTACTTACGGTTCCGACTACGGCAAGGCAGGTATTCAAAATCATCCGTATTTCGCCTGAAGGCATGCGGATAATCGCGTACTTACCATCACGTGCTTGCAATTGAGCCGCAGCACCTGCACTACGAACCAATGCAGCACCTTGACCCGGACGTAATTCAATATGGTGAATCATGGTACCGAGCGGAACATCGCTAAGGAAAAGTGCATTACCTGGCTCAACCGGAGCATCTTTACCAGAACGAATTGTGTTACCTACTTTCAATCCATCGGGTGCTAAAATATAACGCTTCTCGCCATCAGCATACTGCAGAAGTGCAATACGACCTGAACGATTTGGATCATATTCAATCGTAGTAACTGTTGCAGCAACATCGTGTTTGTCGCGACGGAAATCGATTAGACGGTAACGCTGTTTATGACCACCACCAATGTAACGCATGGTCATTTTACCGCTGTTGTTACGACCGCCAGATTTCTTTTGCTTCACCAAAAGCGACTTTTCAGGCTTGCTGGTGGTAACATCCGAGAAAGTACCCGCAACTTTAAATCGGGTTCCCGGTGTAATCGGATTAAATTTCTTTAGTGCCATAACAATTAGAAAGTGGTAAATAGATCAATTGATTCTCCGGCTTTCAACGTAACAATCGCCTTCTTGCAGCGACCAGTTAGTTCGGTGTTAAATCCATTTTTTGTATTCCGCATTTTAACCTTTCCAATGTAACGCATGGTGTTTACTTCCTCCACGGTTACACCATACAAGTCCTGAACGGCTTTCTTAATTTGGATTTTATTTGCATCTTCATGAACCACAAAACCATAGCGGTTCAGTTTCTCGGCCACAGAGGTTACTTTCTCTGTAATGATAGGCTTTACAATGA
>Ga0169931_10002951_pt1 | contig 27364 bp, 22 predicted proteins | sample Kivu_15m_20L_FD_129675 | JGI IMG/M metagenome (GOLD analysis project Ga0169931, IMG submission 129675) | Freshwater microbial communities from Lake Kivu, Western Province, Rwanda to study Microbial Dark Matter (Phase II) - Kivu_15m_20L... | ecosystem: Environmental > Aquatic > Freshwater > Lake...
TTCTCCGCCGCGGCGGATTTCATTTTTAATTCTTCACTTTTAACTCTTCACTCTTCACTCTAAACTCATTTACTATCTTCGTCGTCCGAAAAACTAATGTATGGTTACCAACCTTAAAAAATTAATCCCACACATCGTGGCAATTGCGGTGTTTATCGCGCTTTCATCCTTCTATTTTTCACCACTTTTTGATGGATTCGCACTGCGCCAAAGTGATGTGAAACAATACCAGGGAATGTCAAAAGAAATCAATGATTATCGTATTCTGAACGACGACGAGGCACTTTGGACAAATGCCATGTTCAGCGGAATGCCAGCATATCAAATTTCTGTTTTACACAGCAAAAATTTGCTTAGATACGTGGATAAAGGGTTGAAATTGAGCTTTATGCTTCCTCGACCTGTTGGAATGTTATTTATGGCAATGCTCGGCTTTTACATTTTTGCACTTTGTATGAAAATCGACCCATACATTGGGATGATTGGTGCTGTAGCTTTCGGTTTTTCCACCATCAATATTCTTTATCTCGGCGCAGGACACGTTACAAAAGTGAATGCAATTGCCTACATGGCGCCAAGTTTAGGTGGAATGTTACTTGCTTTTCGTGGAAGATGGCTACTAGGTTCTGCTCTTTTTGCTTTGTTTTTTGGTCTTAATCTCACTGCTAATCACCTTCAAATGACCTACTACTTGGTTTGGTTACTTGGAATAGTTGGAGTAGCAGAATTGGTACGATTAATTATGGAAAAACAATACACTTATCTTGTAAAATCAGTTTCAGCTTTGATTTTAGGTTTGTTTTTCGCAATTCTTCCTTCTTCATCAAATTTATTTACAACCAATGAATACAGTAGCTACACCACACGTGGAGCAACAGATTTAACCATCGAACCAGAAGGGAAGCCAAAAGATGAAAGCACAATTAAAGGTTTGAACAAAGACTATATTTTGGAATACAATTTTGCTTATGGTGAAATTTTGTCCATTCTTGCGCCGAACGCAAAAGGTGCCAAAAACGATTATTTAGGTAATGATGAAAGTGCAATGGCTAATGCTGACCCTGCTTATTCACAGCAATTGGCGCAAATGGACAGGTATTGGGGAGGTCAAAGAATGAGTGGAGGTGCTTTTTACTTTGGTGTTGTCATGTTTGCCATCTTCGTTTTTGGATTGATTTTCTTGAAAGACAATTTGCGTTGGCCGTTTTTAATTCTTGGAATTTTAGCAGCATTATTGGCATCAAAAGACCCTGGTGGAATTAACGGTTGGTTCATTGACAACTTCCCTGTTTACAACAAATTCCGCGACTCAAAAATGATTTTGGTTTTGTTGCAAGTGATGATTCCAGCTTTAGCGGTTTTAACATTGGACAGATTTTTGAAAAAGGAAAATGTTTGGGGCGACAAAAAGATTTGGTTGTACGGCGCAGGTGGAATTGTAGCATTTCTTGCGGTTTTGTATTTAATACCAGGTATATCCGGAAATTTTATAAAGTCGGAAGAAGTACAAATGTTTGCCAAAGCAGCTGAAAATCCCGAACAAGCTTCCTTTGTTAACGGCTTAAAAGAAGCACTTATTGAAGCTCGAATGGACTTATACAAATCAGACATGGGACGCGCAGTATTGTTAGCGCTTGTTGGTTTGGGAATAATGTTGTTGTCCGTTTACACAGCTTTATCGGCTAGAATTATTGCTTTAATTGCGCTTGTATTGGTTGTGTTTGACAATATGTCAGTTGCCAAAAGATACTTGAACAACGAAGAAGAAGGTGGAACTTACGCAAGTTATGAACCCATTGAATCGGCACAAATTCCTACATTACCTGCATTGGCCGATGGAACAATTTTGAACAACGAACGCGGGTCAATTCCGAATTTCGAGCAAAAGGTTTCCGACCTTAAATCAAAAATGGAAAACGATGCACTTTATGCAGGACTTGGAAGTCAGGAATTAGAAATGATGGCGGCTTTTGGTGTGCTGCACCTTAATACAAACTATCGTGTTTTTTCTTTCCAAAATCCGTTTAACGAAACGACTACAAGTTTCTTTCACAAAAGTATTGGTGGTTATCATGGCGCAAAACTTAAACGTTATCAAGAACTTATTGATTTTCACATTAGCAAAGAATTTACGAAAGTCAATGAAGCAATTAGCGAAGAAAAAAATAAAATGCTACGTTTTTATGCCTCACAAATGCCAATTTCACAGGAGGATGCACAAAAGGTTTTCGACACAATTCAGATTTCAGCGATTGATTTATCTACAAAAGCACCCATATTGAATATGTTGAACACGCGGTATGTTTTGTTGGATCGCAATAAACAACCTTTGCGCAACACCGCAGCAAACGGAAATGCTTGGTTGATTGAAAATGTAAAGAAAGTAAAGGGAACAAATGAAGAAATGTTGGCACTATATGAATTGAACAACAAAACAGATATGGTCTTGAATTCAGGTGCTTTCGTTGAAGAATCGAGTAAGCTAAAAGAAAGTTACGTTTCCGATTCAACGGATAACGTGCGATTGACAAATTACGCCACAAAGGCATTGACTTACCAAGTTTCAACGAAAAACGAAAGGCCGTTGGTTTTCAGTGAAATATATTATCCAGAAGGTTGGAATTGTTATGTAGATGGAAAATTAACCCCTTACTTTCGAGCTAATTATTTGTTGAGAGCAATAGTTATTCCTGCAGGAGATCACAAAGTGGAGTGGAAATTTGAACCGAGAAATTTCGAAAGAGGACAAACCTTTGCAATGATTGGTTCAGTCCTAATTTTCATCTTTTTAGGTTCGGGAATTTTTGTGACGGTTAGGAATAGGGAGGAAGAGAAATAAATTGAGTGTGTTTTATTGATACATTTCATCAAGAAAAGGTTTAATTTTGTTATCAAAATAAGTAACATTTGCCAACTATCAAACTTATAGATGGAATAAAAGTAAACGTTTATGGTAGAGATCATTTGCCTCCACATTTCCACGTTGTAATTGCTGAATACGAGGAAATAATTGAGATCAATACATTGAATACTTATAACGGATTTGTACCAGCTGTTTATAGAAGGAAAGTGATTAATTGGGCTTCAAAAAATCAATCGCTATTGAATAACTATTTCTTCACTCTAAATCCTAGATATGCGAACAAAAATTAAAATACCTCGAATCGTAAAAATTATTGAAATTGATGGATTTAATGTTCAATGTATGTTCAATAACGGTGAAACAAGGCTTTTGAATTTCACGAAAATCTTCAATGATTGGGAGATATATGAGAATGATATAGAATATTCTTTATTGAAATTGGAGGAATTTAAAAAAATGGAACTCAATAACTACACGCTTTCTTGGTCAAACCTTTCAATTGAGTTATTGGACGAGAACGGATTAAGCATGAAAGTTCCTTTCGAAATAGGTGCCGATGTACTTTACAAGCTAAGTGAGCCTATAATTTCTGTTAATGATTTTTTTATCGGTCGATTAATAAAAAACGCAAGACTTAAAGCAGGATTGACTCAAGAAGAGGTAGCTCAAAAAAGTGGAACAACGAGACATTACATTTCAAAAATTGAGAATAATAAGGCGGATCTTGAATTGTCAACACTAAAAAAAATAATTGAAGCCGGAATTGGAAGAAAATTAGTTCTTTCGGTTAAATGAATGAGATAGAATAAATTACATTTGAAATTATGAAGAAATCGAGCGAAGAATATTGGAAGAGTCTTGCAGAGCGAATTACAGAACCTGTGCAAACCAAAAATAAGCGTCCAGATACATCTGATTTGGAGATTGAATTTTCATTTTAATAACAAGTTTTATAAACTAATATTAATAAATTGGATAATAAAAAGTATTACGAACAGTTTGATTGGAGTAGCTTTCAACATGATGAGGTTGACTTTAGGGTTTTTCGATCTTTCATTCCTAAGAATGTACAATCAATTATTGATGTTGGTTGTGGAAACGGCACTATAACTAACCGATTAGGTGAAGAATTTAATATAGTTGGGGTTGACCGAAGTGTTGAGGCACTAAAGTTAGTTAAAACAGAAAAAATATTATCTTCTTGCGATGAAATTCCTGTTGAAAACGAAAGTTTTGACCTAGTGTTTTCAAGTGAATTACTCGAGCATCTGAATGATGATATATATTACAAGACTATTTCTGAATTCAAGCGCATATCAAAAGAGTATATACTAATTAGCACTCCTTTTGATGAATCATTGAATAAAGGTATAGTTGAATGTCCTAAGTGTTCTTATCAATATCACATGAATTCACATTTTAGAGCATTTAATCTTGATACATACATGCAGGATTTTTGTGATTATGAGATTGTTGATTACAAAACATTTGGTGTAAAAGTTCGAGGATACAGTAACTTATTATATAGATTAAAACAAAAACTTACACTTTCGAAATCAATAGTGCCTTATTATTTCACTTCAAAGTGGATGAAAAAAGGGTATTGTCCCCGTTGTGAAAGTCATTATGACGGCAAGGTTTCGAAGAATTTATTAGGTCTTTTCTTTGATTTATTAAACATAGTCGTTTCCAAGAAAAAAGATTATTGGTTGATTGTTCTACTAAAGAAAAAATAGATTGAAAAGTTTAGGAAAGCGTATTTTGATGGTTCTCGAGGAACCTTTTCCTCCTGATAATAGGGTTGAGAATGAAATTAAAATCCTCAATGAAATTGGTTTCGAAATACATATAGTTTGTTTACGAAAAAAAGGACAAAACCCAAAGGAAGTTTATAACCAAAACAATTTGATATTTCGAATTGATATGCCAGATTGGATTTATAAATCCAGTATTGCATTTTTTCAGATTCCAGTTTATTATTTGTATTGGCATTTAAAAATTACATCATTAATAAGAAGTAATAATTATCACATTGTTCATGTTCATGATTTAAGATTAGCAAAACTCGGTCTTCATTTAAAAGAAAAATTCAATTTAAAGTTTGTTTTGGATTTACATGAGAATTATCCGGATATGCTTAAAGAATCCGAACACATAAAAAAACGTGTACCTCGGTTATTTTTTAATTACGAGAAATGGTTGAAATATGAAAAAAAAATGGTTTACTCGGCCGATATGATAATAACTGTTGTGGATGAAATGAAATTTAGAATAGCCAAGGAAATTGAAAATAAAGAGAAAATTTGTGTTTATCAAAATGTGCCTGATTTACAGAGGTTTGAAAATTTGAAAAAACAAGAAATAAGCAATTTTAATATAGAAAAAAATAAAATAAATCTACTTTATGTAGGAGCTATAAATAAACCAAGAGGATTAGATACTATTGCAGAAGCCCTGTCAATTTCTGATTTATTAAGAGAGAAATTAAGAGTAATCGTTGTTGGTAATGGTAGCTATAAAGACGAATTCATAAATTACATAAACAGACTTAGTTTAATTGAATCATTTAACTTTTTTGAACACCAAACAATGAATCAAGTGCTTAAATTCATGGAAATATCGGATATTGGTATTATTCCTCATTTTCGCTCTCCCCAAAATGACTGTTCCTCACCTAATAAATTATTCCAATATATGTTTTCTAAACTACCAGTAGTCGTCTCAAATTGTTTATCATTGGAAAGGATTGTTTTAGAAAACGAATGTGGATATGTATACCAAGAAAAAAATGCTGAAGATTTAGCTTCAAAACTAGAAGAGATAATCAAAAGTTTGGACTTATCAAAAATCAAGGGTTGTAACGGGAATTTAGCAGTGATTCAAGAATTTAACACTTTTCATGAAGGCGAAAAGCTAAAAAATGCATATATAAAAGCCCTGAACTAAAATTATATTTTGAAGAACTTTTTTTGGACTTTTTTCTCGAACTTGGCCAAAAGTCGCCTTATTTCAAATCTAATAATTAAGTGTTTTCATTATTCAAATTTTTGAATTGAATGAAAAATTTCTTCAAATTGTCGTAATTGATTTGAATAGAAGCTGGATGTTACCCATTTGTTTTCATGTCTTTATTAAGTGAATATTTAAGGAGAAAACTTCAAATATTTAACCTTTCTTTCTATTTATGTGAGTGAAAATTTAAAGGAATTAATTGCACACTTTTTAACAAAACTTCTGATACACGCGTAATAAACCTCTTTATTTTCACAAAAAAAATAAACTATGCGCCACCTTTTAATCTATTTCTTTCGTTTAATGACATTTTCAACTTTCGCTGTTCGTCCTTTTATCACCGATGATGCGCGGGTAGTAGGTTGGAGATTAGCGCAATGGGAAACATGGACAAGATTTGATAAACATGAAGGTCAATGGTGGCACATGTTGGCTTATGGCCCAACTCCTTGGTTGGAGGTTACTGCTGGTTTGGTAAAGGGTTATGAAAGAGGATTAAATGACAATCGATTTAGTTTTGCCGTACCTTTAGTTCAAGCCAAATTTTTGTTTAAGCCTTATGAATCCGGAAAAAGTAAGCCTGTTTGGGTGAGTGCTGGCGCTAGATTCGTTACTGAAAGATTTAATAAAACCAAACACGCCATAATATGAGAACTTTCTCCCTTTTCTTCGTTTTATTCTTAACCTTCAGCACAATGTCCCAAAATTCCCCAAGTCCCCAAGCTGTTGTGCAAGAAAATTTAGATTTCTATAACAAACGAAACTTAGATGGTTTTATGTCTTCTTTTTCTCCTGAAATTGCACTTTACACCTTCGGAAAAAGCGAACCAATTGCTCAAGGTCTTTCGGCTATTCGCGAGTTGTATGGGAAGTTGTTCGAAGATTCCCCTGAGCTTTATTCTACAATTTTACATCGTGCTGTTCTCGGAAATAAAGTGATTGACCATGAATCAATTACAGGAAGAAAAGGAAGTAAAACCCCAATTGAATTGGTGATGATTTATGAAGTGAAAGACGGGAAAATTGTAAAAATGACGGTGGTAAGGGAATAACTCATTTCCCCAAAATCCCAAGTGAAATCACGTTAATACCGTCGCTGCGACGATAACTTGTTCCTGTACCAGTAATGATATTCAATGATTTGGGTTCACCCATTTTGTCGGTATCAACTGTTTGTGCAAATTTTTTCAAGTTCGCTGCTGCTTGCTCAATATATCCTACGCCTAATTTTATTTCAAATGCGGCATAATCACCGTTTCTTTTTTGAACAATTGCGTCTATTTCTAATCCGTAAGAATCTTGATAATGAAGTAATTGAGCGTCATTTGCACGAGCGTAAACCTTTAATTCATGTATTGCCAACGACTCAAAAAGAAATCCTAGATAATTGAAATCTTTCATCAATGAAGTTTTATCCAAACCTAGTGCTGCAATTGCAAGTGAAGGGTCGCAAAGGTGACGTTTTGGTGATTTACGCAACGAAGCCGATGAGCGAATATGAGTATTGAAAGCCGGTTGTTCATACAGTATCATCAACCTAGATAAAGCATCCATGTACTCAGAAATAGTATTTCGTGAGATTTCACTTTTATCTGCCAGTTTTATGTCTTTTTCTAGAGTTGAATTCTCCACTAAAGTTGCAATATTTCGGGAAAGTGAACGAATCAAACTTTTGACTTTCAACGGGTCACGTTTTATTCCGTTAATTCGCCCCATATCCACTTCGCAGAGCAAATCAACGTAACTTTTATTCAGTTTCAAGGCATTTCTTAATGAAGAATTCAGTAATGTTGGCCAACCACCGATTATTAAGCGATCCAAGATAAAATCCAGACTCAACGGTGCTGCATAAAAATTTTCAATTTCACCTTCAAGAAGACTGGACAACTTCACCAAACCAGTTGAGTAACCCATTTCTTGCCAAGTCATTGTATCCATTTCAATAATAGTGAATCGACCCGCACCGCTATGCAGCCGCACATCGTCATTTGGGTTGGACGATCCGGTTAAAATGAATTGACCTTTTAATTGTCTATCATCTACTTCATGCCTGACATAGTTCCAAATTTCGGGTTGTTCTTGCCATTCGTCGATAAGTCGGGGAGTAGAACCGCTTAATAATATCTTTGGATCAGTTGCCATAATTATTGGCACTTGTTTATCTCTATCCATCTCCAAAACGCTCTTTGAAAATTGCTTTGAAGTAGCAGTTTTTCCACATGATTTTGGGCCTTTAACCAATATCGCTCCCGACACGGATAATGAATCCAAAAAATCTTCTTCTACTGTGCGTTTCAAATAGTCCATTCTTGTTTGTTTTTAGATTTTAAACTTTATTTTTTGAAGGTTTCAAATTATTTGATTGTGTGAATGTAAATAATTAAAAAACAATTATATATTATTTTAAATCTAATTATTAATGTGCAATTAATAGTTGTTTTATTGTGCAAATATAAGGATTTATTCCGTGCAAATTATGGATAAATTTTTGTTGTGAGTAGTTTTTTTGTTGGATAAGGAAGATTCTTGATAAAGCGTTTTTCTTTTCTGTAAATGCTTAATAATTATTTAATGTACGCAAAAAAAGGAATTTGTAATGTGCAAAAAAAAGGAATAATAATGTGTAAAATATAGATTTATAATTGTGCAATATATAGATTATTTGTTGTGCAAAAAATTCAATCTTTTATTTCTGAGTGGACTCATTTCTGTTTTATTGTGATTCAAAACTTATGAAATAGCCATTGAACAATTATGATGACATTATCCTTTTTGCTGTTTTTTTCCTCAAATCTTAATCTACCTGAGTTGGATCTAATGTCCTTTCATCCCAAAACAAATCATTCAAAAGATTGGGTTTATATTTGTCAACAATTCTCAAATCGAGAAATTATGAAATCATCCATCAACATTTTTTTTAATCGTTCTGAACTTGGCGCTGGAACACGCGGAGCTTCTTTGGGTCCTGATGCTGTATTAACAGCCGCAAGAACATTAGATTCAACCCTATTTCAACGATACAGACCAATTGATATTGAAGTCTTTAATCATGAACTTGAAAATGATACGCCATATCGTTGGGCGAAAAGAATTGATGTGGTCAATGAGGTTTACAGAAAAGTTTCCGCTGGTATAAAAGACTCTATATCAAGAGGAAAGTTTGCTGTCGTTCTAGCTGGCGACCACTCTTCCGCAGGGGGAACAATTCGTGGAATTCATCAAGCTATGCCTGAAAAAAGAATTGGTGTTGTATGGATAGACGCGCACGCTGACCTACACACCCCTTTCACTACTCCATCGGGAAATATTCACGGAATGCCGCTTGCAACAGCTCTGGGATTCAACAATCGTCAATGTGCGAACAACGATCTGAATCACGAAACAGAAACGCTGTGGTCGGAATTGAAAACGGGTTGTTTAAAGCCAGATGACTTGGTATTTATAGGAGTTAGAGATACTGAAGCGGAGGAGAATGCCATTATAGATAGACACCAAATAAAAAATTTTACTGTTCAGGAGTTAAGCGAGAAAGGTGTTGAAGTCGTTTGTCGCGAAATTTCAGAAAAACTGAATGACTGCGATGTGGTTTACGTTTCTTTCGATGTTGATTCAATGGATCCAGATGAAACTTCTTATGGGACAGGAACTCCGGTGAAAGATGGAATCTCAGAAATCCAAGCAAAACAACTTCTGAATTATTTTTCAAAAATAGACAAGGTTGTTTGTATGGAGTTTGTTGAAGTAAATCCTTGTTTGGATGATAAAAAAAATAAAATGGCTGAAATTACTTTAGCCTTCATGGAGGATGTGGTTGATAATTTTGAAAAACGAAAATGGAACATTTAATTATAGCATTATTGCTTGAAAACGCTCAAAATTGGTTGGGAGCGCAACTTGAAGAAAAACAAATACAATTTCAGCCGACCAGAAAAGAAGTTGAGGGAGACATTACACTTTTAGTTTTCCCGATAGCCAAATTTTTGAAAGCAAATCCTGTCGAAGTTGGGGAGAAAATAGGTTCAATATTAAAAGACCAAATTCAGGAAATTGAAAAATTTCAAGTTCTTGGGGGATTTCTGAATATTTCCTTTTCTAATTTATTTTGGATTAACAAAGTAAATTCTTTGTTTGAAAATGAGAATTTAGGCTTACCTCAACCTGATTCAAAAGGAACAATGATGGTGGAATACGCCTCGCCTAACACCAACAAACCCCTTCACCTCGGACATTTAAGAAATATTTTTCTTGGTTTTTCGGTTTCAAATATTTTAAAAGCAAACGGTTACAAAGTCGTGAAAACTCAAGTTATTAACGACCGAGGAATCCACATTTGCAAAAGTATGTTGGCTTGGGAACGATTTTCACCTTTGAATGAAGCTGGAGAAAGGGAAACACCACAAAATACTGGTATCAAAGGAGATAAATTGGTCGGTAAATACTATGTGGAATTCGACAAGCATTTGCAAGTTGAAGCAAAAGAAGTTATTGAACTCTGGGAAAAAGGTCAATTTGAAGGCTTTCCTGTTGATGTGGTTGAACAAGTTCAAAAATTTCAAGCTGCGAAATCTGGAAAGGAGGAAGACGCTCAAAGTGCCTTGGATGCAAAAATCAAGGAATTAGCTAAAAATCAAACTCCGTTAATGCGTGATGCCAAGGAAATGCTTGTGAAATGGGAGGCTAGAGATCCGCAAGTTTATTTGCTTTGGACAACAATGAACGGTTGGGTTTATGATGGTTTTGATGTAACCTACCAAACAATGGGTGTTGATTTCGATAAACTTTATTATGAATCAGACACTTATTTATTGGGTAAAGACCAAGTGATGGAAGGACTTGCGAAAGGTGTTTTTTATCAAAAGTCGGACGGGTCTGTTTGGATAGATTTGAGTGATGAAGGTTTGGACGAAAAATTGGTTTTGCGTTCGGATGGCACGGCCGTTTACATGACACAAGATATTGGAACAGCAATAGACCGATTTAAAGATTACCCAGACTTAGAAGGAATAATTTACACCGTTGGAAATGAGCAAGATTATCATTTTAAAGTGCTATTTCTGATTTTGAAGAAATTAGGATATACTTGGGCGAAAAATTGTTTTCACTTATCTTATGGAATGGTGGATTTGCCTACTGGAAAAATGAAATCACGTGAAGGAACAGTTGTAGATGCCGATGATTTAATGGAAGAAGTGATTCAAGCTGCTTCTGCCTCAACTGCTGAAAGAGGACATTTGGAGGGAATGGATGAAAAACAAAAAGAAAACCTTTACCGACAAATTGGTTTAGCTGGTCTTAAATATTACCTCTTAAAAGTTGACCCAAAGAAAAGAATGTTGTTTAATCCAGAGGAATCCATTGATTTGAACGGAAACACTGGGCCATTTATCCAATATACTTATGCGAGAATTTGTTCGCTTTTAACCAAAGCCAACTCAAAGGGCAAGTGGAATTCGGAAATATCCTTAACAGATGAAGAAAAAAGTGTCGTTAAATTACTCGTTCAATATCCAAACATCATTCAGGAAGCGGCAAGTAATTATTCGCCTGCCGTAGTCTCTAATTATGTGTATGAATTGGTAAAAACCTACAATCATTTTTACCAGCAATGTAAAATTGTGACCGAACCAAATGATGCCCTCAGAGAACACCGATTAGCATTAAGTAGTTCAGTTAAAAGTATTGTTAAAGAAAGTTTAATATTGTTAGGGATTGAAGCGCCCGACCGTATGTAATTGATTTTAATTATTTTTGCTCAAAATTAACTGCTATGAAATACTTAGGATTGATTGTAATGTCTGCGATAATTCTCGCGGCTTGTGGGAAATACGAAAAACCATTTATATCTTTTCGTTCACCTGAAAAAAGAATAACTGGAAAAATTTGGGAGACAACTAAAATCAATAACAGTAACGGAGTTACATTAACAGAAACTGAAACAATTAAATTGGAAATCAATGGTGAAGATTCGACTTTCGTTCGAATTTACAACGAATCTGATACTATTATTGGAAATTGGAAATGGCTAGCGGCATTAAGGGGTGAATGGGATAAACAAAGACTTGTGTTATTGCCCCAAAATGGTAAAAGAAACGTTTTTGACATTAGGGTTTTAACCAACAAAAAAATGGAATTAATCGACAGAGATGGTGATACAACAGCAGGAAATGAATACTTTTTTGAAGCAAAATAGATAAAAAACGATCACTGTATGAAGCTCGCTTTTGCGGGCTTTTTTTTTGCCTTGATATTTTCAGCTGTTCAAGTTTTCCAAATAATTCGAAAGAATAACTGATGCCGCTACCTTGTCCACCAATTTTTTGTCCTTTTGTTGTGATTTTTTTCCTCCCAAATGAATGATTTGTGATGCTGTGGCTGAACTGTAACGCTCATCAAATAGAATCACTTCCTTATTGAATTCCTTTTCTAAAACTTCTTTCAATATTCGAATATTTTCCGTTACGTGCGTGTCTGAACCGTCCAATCTCAACGGATAACCTAAAACAAATTTTTCAATGTTTTCCTTTCGATTCAAGTCTTGCAACGTTTTCATTAAATGCACAGAATCTATTCCCATTAAAGGACTCGCAATAATTTGTTTTTCGTCTGTAATAGCCAAACCTGTTCGCTTCAATCCAAAATCAATCCCAAGAATTTTTCCCATGACACAAAGGTAGCTTTTGTTAAGTTTTGTAAAAAAACTCTTTAATGGAAACTTTAGGTACAAAAAAAGTTTCCATAGTACAAAAAGTTTCTACTTTTGCCGCCGTGGAAGAAAAAAGAGACGAACTTTTATGGCGATGCACCGCAGTTTTTTTGAGACTGGGTGTGAAAAGCGTAACGATGGACGACCTCGCCAATGAACTTGGTGTTTCCAAGAAAACTTTATATAAACACTTCGAGGACAAAAACGGTTTGGTCAATGCAATTATTGATGAGAAGTTGGAAATGGATAGGTGTATGTGTGATCGCGAAATCCAACAAGCAGAAAATGCAATCGACGCGATGTTGCGTATCAGTAAATCAGTTATGGAAAATGTTGGGGCAGTGAATCCGACCGTTTTTCACGATTTGCGAAAACATTATCCTGCTGTTTGGGACAAACTCACCAAACACAAATGGAATTACGTTTACAATCAATTCAAAGAAAACATCGAACAAGGGATGCGCGAAGGTCTTTACCGCGACAATATTAATCCCGATATCATCGCAAAACTTTATGTTGCCAACACGGATTCAATTATGTCGGGAGATTTATTTCCTTGGCCTGAATACGAATTTGGAAATGTGTTTTTACAAACCATTCGATTCATGATACGTGGTTTGGCAAGCGATGAAGGAATTGCCTATTTCAAAGAAAGAATTAAAAAAGAAACCAATGAATAAAATTTTCATTTTAGCGATTTTGGTGGTTGGACAACTCCATGCCCAAAGTCCATTTTCACTTTCAGCAGCCAAACAATACGGCTTGGAGGCGCATTTATCAGTAAAAAACGCACAATTGGACATCGCAAAAGCCAAAGAACAAAAAAAGGAATATCAAGCGATTGGACTACCGCAAGTGGACATTTCGGCAAGTTTCAATAACTATATTAACCTACCCATACAAGTGGTTGATGCCAAGTTTATTAACCCAAATGCACCAGATGGCGAAACGATTTCTTTTCGGGCGGGAACCAAGTACAATTCAAGTGCAAATCTTCAAGTTAATCAATTGATTTTTAATGGTTCTTACTTTATTGGTGTAGAAGCGGCAAAACAAATTGTGAACTTGCAACAAACACTTTTAAGTCAATCGCAAGAGGAAGTTTTGTTCAACATCATTCAGGCGTATCAGTTGGTTGCCGTTTCTAAAGAAAATGTACGCTTTTCTGATTCAATGTTGCGCGTCACCAATCAACTCATTGAAAAACAGAAGAATTATTTCGATTTAGGACTTATCACGCAAGAAGAAATTGACCAATTGGAATATGCAAAAATGACCGCAAAAAACACCTTGACATCAGCGGAAATTCAACTTAACAATGCACTTACTTTACTGAAAATGACAATGTTTTATCCAATGGATCAGGCTATTGACATCACAGAAACAGTCGATGATTTATTGGTTAAAGTGTCTTTGAAAGAAGCAGGAAGCATTGGAAACAACCTTACGCTCCAGATTTTACAGCAACAAATTGATTTGGATGAATTGAATATCAAAAACAATAAGTTTGCTTATCTACCTTCCTTGGCGGGATATTTCCAACAAGGTTACAATGCTTTCCGTAACGAATTCGATTTTTTCTCAGATAAACCGTGGTTCTCACAAACATTCTGGGGTCTTCAACTGAATGTACCTGTTTTATCAAGTGGACAAAGAAAGGCACGTGTGGAGCAAACGAAAATCCAAAAAATGAAAGATGAGAACGCTTTCAAAATTACTGAAAACGCTCTTAGAATGCAAGAAATTCAAGCGGTTAACAACCTTCTTGGTGCGCAACAAAAAATGGAACTTCAAAAAGAAAACATCCGATTGGCTGGTAAAATTTACGATAACGCCCGCATTAAAGAAGCAATCGGAAAGGAAACAAGTATCACTGTAACTCAGAAATACAATCAATTGATGATTGCTCAGGCACAGTACATTGGTTCGTTGGTGGACGTGTTCAATGCAAAATTAAATCTCGATAAAATCTATAACCAAATTTTAAAATAAGTCAATGAAAACAAAAGCAATAATCGGTTTCTGCTTGGGTACTTTACTCTTGTATTCTTGTGGTCAAAAAACAGAAGAAACCAAAAAAGAGGTGGTTTTACTTCCTTTGGTTAAGTTGGAAACAGCAAAAGTGGAACGCTTCGAACGCACAATCAAAGCTCAAGGTAACGTAGAAACCGAACAGGATGTGATGATTAGTACAGACATGGGTGGGATGATTACGAAAGTTCACGTTAAAGCTGGTGATAATGTAACTGCTGGACAGGTTCTTATCAGCTTGGATGGTTCCGTTTTAAGTGCCAATGCAGACGAAATTGAAACGCAATTGGAATATGCGCGATACATGTTGAAAAAACAAGAGGAACTTAAAAATCGCGGAGTTGGTTCTGAGTTTGATTATGAAACCGCCAAAAACCAAGTTAAATCTTTACAATCTCGTTTGAATTCCTTGAATACACAGCGTGTAAAAACGGTTGTAAAGGCTCCATTTTCAGGTACAGTGGATGATTTAATGGCAAAATTGGGACAAATGGCAGGTCCTGGTGCACCTTTAATGCGTTTGGTGAACAGTAACACGGTTGACATCACAGCAACAGTTTCAGAACGTCATTTCAACAATGTTAAGGTGGGAACGCCACTGAATGTTTCTTTTCCTAACTACGAATTTCCGGACATGCAAGTAAAGGTGACGAAAGTTGCCAATTACATCGAACCAACTAACCGAACTTTTAAAATCCGCTCAACAGTAACGAACAATAAAACTTTGCTTCCGAATATGTTAGCCGAAGTGAAAATTACGGACTTAATCGTTGAAGATGGCTTGGTGATACCCGCAAAAAGTATTTTGAAATCTTCAGACAATCGCGATTTTGTTTGGTTGGCTAAAAAGCAAAACAATGGAAATTATAACGTAAAGAAAGTTTTTATTGAATTAGTTGCTAAGCAAGACAAAGCAGCTTTAATTCAGAAAAATACTGAAATTACAGATGGTTCTTTACTGATAGTTGACGGAGCAAGAGGAATTACAGAAAAAGATTTAGTGAGATCCAAATAATATAAAAATGGAAAATAGCTCAAGAAGTTTCGGGCTTACCACCTTCGCGGTGAACAACCGAAAAACGGTATTTCTTATTTCTTTTATCATTTTCATGGGAGGTTTAATTGCCTACAATTCAATGCCAAAGGAAAATTTCCCTGAACTAAAAATCCCAGAAATTTACATCGGAATTGCAAAACCAGGTTCTTCACCTGAATACATGTCCGAGAAGATTTCACAATCCATTGAAAAAGAATTGGGTGGAATCAAATTAGTGGATGAAATAAACTCTAATTCTGTTCACGGGTATACCACCATTCGCGTGAAATTCGACTTTAAAATGAAGGTGGATGAGGCTTTGCAAAAAGTGAAAGATGCTGTTGATAAAGCGCGAACAAAAACGGATTTCCCAAAATTGCCCGTTGAACCAAATATTTTCGAATTGGACCCTTCTCAAATGCCGATTTTGAACATCAACTTGCGCGGGGAAAATCCAAGTTTCTTAAAGGAAATTGCTGAAATATTGGAAAAACAATTAGAGGATTTACCGGAAATTAGTGAGGTTGATATTCGTGGGGTGCAGGAACAAGAAATGCGGATTGAAGTTGATCCAATAAAGGCACAAGCAGTAAACGTAACGCTAGACGACATCGAAAACGCGGTGAATTCCGAACACCAAACCATTCCTGGAGGTGAAATTTTAATGGACGGAATGCGAAAAACAATCCGAATCGAAGGGGAATTCAAAAATGCAGATGAATTAAAACGAATCATTGTTAAGCAAGACGAATTCATGCCTGTTTACTTGGAAGATGTGGCGGATGTGTTTTTCGGAAACGGAGACACAACATCCTTTGCACGTGAGTTTGGTCAATCCGTTGTCATGCTTGATGTTAAAAAACAAGGTGGAGAAAACCTACTGACCGCATCCGACAAAATCAACAAATTGCTCGCGGACGCAAAAGCAGATGGAACAATTCCGAAAAGTGTACAAGTTTCCCTTACAAACGACCAATCCAACAATACACGCGACATGGTTTCCAACTTGGAAAACTCCATCATTTTCGGGATTATTTTGGTGGTAGGTGTACTCTTGTTTTTCCTTGGATTTAGAAACGCCTTGTTTGTTGGAGTTGCGATTCCTTTATCAATGATGATGTCCTTCATGATTTTGAACACGATGGGCGTTACCTTGAATTTGATGGTATTATTCTCGTTGGTAATTGCTTTGGGGATGTTGGTGGACAACGGAATCGTGATTGTGGAAAACGTTTATCGTTTCATGGATATGGGTTATCCATCCAAAAAAGCGGTAATTGAAGGTGTTGGAGAAGTTGCTTGGCCAATTATCTCCTCAACTGCAACAACAGTGGCAGCCTTTGTTCCTCTGGCGTTGTGGCCAGGAATTTTTGGAGAATTTATGAAATTTCTCCCGATGACATTGATGATTGTATTGGCTTCTTCATTATTTGTTGCGCTTGTTATCAATCCTGTTTTGGCGGTTGTATTTATGAAAATCCAGCAGGACAAACCAATCAGATCCAAGGTTTTTAAAACAGCACTAATATTTGTTGCGCTTGGAATTATATTCTTGATTTTCAAAGCAATTTCCTTGGCCAACTTGATGTTTATCATTGCTTTGTTTGGCATTTTCAATTTATTCCTTTTACATCCTGGAACAATTGCGTTTCAAGAAAAAGTACTTCCTCGATTGGAGGCGGTTTATGAAGGCTTTCTTGCTTTTGCTCTTCGAGGTAAAAATCCGATTTTCTTTTTATTTGGTACAATTGGACTGTTTGTTTTATCGATTGGATTATTCTCAGTTTTCCCGCCAAAAGTTGAGTTTTTTCCTGGCAATGAACCGAATTACGTCAATATATTCATTTCTCACCCTATTGGAACGGACATTCATCTAACCAATGAAACAGCTTTGCAAGTTGAAAAAGATTTGAATACCATTCTACAGCCTTACATGGAGAAAAAAGATACAATGGGAGTTCCGCCAGATGAACGCCTGATCAAATCTATTATTTCTCAAGTAGGTGAAGGAACGAGCGACCCTGCTCAAGGTGTGACGATGGGAAATACACCTCACAAGGCAAGAATAACCGTGAATTTCTGTGAATTTCCTTTTCGTAATGGTGTTAAAACTTCTGATATTTTGAAAGAAATTCAAGAAAATTTAAGAGGAGCATACAATGCAGATATTGAGATTACAGCGGCTAAAAACGAGCAAGGTCCTCCACAAGGTTCTCCAATCCAAATCGAAGTAATCGGACGTTTACCGTATAAAGAACTAATTGCCCAAGCAGAGGATATTCGCAACTACTTGGATCGTTTGTCTGTACCTGGTGTTGAAAAATTAAAACTGAATGTGGAATCCAATCGTCCAGAAATACCGATTCGTGTGGATAGAGACCAACTCCGAAAATTGAATGCATCTACTTATCAGGTGGGAATGGCATTGAGAAAAGCGTTGTTGGGACAAGATATTACAACCTACACCAAGGATGAAGAATCTTTTGATATTGTGGTTCGTTTCAATAAAGAAAACCGCGACGACTTTAATTCTCTACTCGATCAACGTTTAATTTTTAGAAACAATAAAGGGCAATTGATGAATATTCCGGTTCGTTCGGTTATTCAAGATCCTTTTGAAACATCTTCCTTCTCTGCGGTGATTAGAAAAGACCAAGTTCCTTTGGTTTCGGTTACTTCTAACGTAACAGAAGGATTTAATGCCAACGAAATAGTTGCCAAGTTGAAAGAAAAAATGGAGGCTTACAAAAAGTCTGATCAATTGGATGAAAAAGTTAGTTATCGCTTTGCAGGTCAGCAAGATGAACAAGAAAAAGAAATGGCATTTTTGAGTAATGCGCTTTTGATAGCGATGTTCTTGGTGCTATTAATTATTGTGGCACAGTTTAACTCTTTCTCAGCGCCTGGAGTGATTATGTTAACGGTTCTTCTTTCCTTAATCGGTGTATTCCTTGGTTTGGTTATAAGCCAACAAAACTTTGTGATTATGATGACCATGATTGGTATTATTTCACTTGCCGGAGTTGTGGTAAATAATGCAATCGTGCTAATCGACTACACCAACCAACTTCAAAGAGAAAAACGTGCAGAATTGGAATTGCTTCCAAATCAATCTTTACCTAACGAAGCATTAATCAGCACTGCAATTCAGGGAGGTAAGACCAGATTACGTCCTGTTTTATTAACTGCAATAACTACAGTTCTTGGTTTGGTTCCAATGGCTATAGGTTTTAATATTGACTTCTTTAGTTTATTGTCAAGTTATGATCCAAAAATCTTTTTCGGTGGAGACAATAACATGTTCTTCGCCCCAATGTCTTGGACAATTATCTACGGTTTAACCTTCGCAACTTTCCTCACCTTGGTCATTATTCCTTCCTTGTATTTATTGATTTATAAATTGAAGGTTTGGATTTATAAGGTTTCAGGAAAGGAATTGATTTTTGAGGATTAAATTGACTTTAATTGATTCAACGGAACTTTCATCACCGAATATAGCTCTTATAAATAACCTCAGATTCGATTATTAAAATTGGATTCAGACCGCTCAGAAACAATGAGTTACGAATAACGTTTTTGAAGATTTATCGGGATAAATCGAAAAAAGGTTGTGAAGTAAATCGTTGTTTATCAGCGGAATAAAAAACTCTTTTCACAAAAACCAGTTATACCGCGTTTTTTCCTCTCAATTTTCCGCGGCGGACTGCTAAATTTTCAAGTAAACGCATTGTCTAACAGATTTTTATGTCAATCTGAATTTCAATTTTGAAATTGAACTGAGGTTAATACTACTTTTGTCGAAAATTAACTCATCATGGAAACAACAACAATGACAACTGAAATTCAGGAAATACTTAGCACTTTCGGCATTGAAACTGAAAATAATGGTGCCTCAACAGGAGCAAAATGGTTTCATACGAGAGGTGAAAGAATCGCTTCTTACTCACCTGTTGACGGTCAATTTATCGCGGCGGTGAATTCAGCGACAGAAGCCGATTACGAAGCAGTTGTATTGAAAGCACAAGAAGCATTTAAGGCGTGGAGAATGGTTCCTGCACCAAAAAGAGGCGAGGTAATTCGTCAATTGGCTGAAAAAATCAGGGAATATAAAGAGCCACTTGGAAAATTGGTTTCTTACGAAATGGGAAAATCCTTACAAGAGGGATTAGGCGAGGTACAAGAAATGATTGATATTTGTGACTTTGCAGTAGGTTTATCCCGTCAGTTGTATGGACTTACCATGCATTCGGAGCGTCCAGGACACAGAATGTATGAACAATATCATCCACTTGGAATAGTTGGGATTATTTCTGCATTCAATTTTCCAGTTGCAGTTTGGAATTGGAATACGGCTTTGGCTTGGGTTTGTGGAGATGTTTGTATATGGAAACCATCCGAAAAAACACCTTTAACTGCAATTGCTTGTCAACAAATCACAAAAGAAGTTTTTGACGCGAATGATGTTCCTGAAGGAGTTTCTGGTTTGGTAATTGGTGGTGCTGAAATCGGAAAGTTAATGGCGAATGATGGAAGAGTTCCTTTGGTTTCTGCAACGGGTTCAACAAGAATGGGAAAATCTGTTGGGGCTGCAGTAGGGGAGAGGCTAGGTCGTTCTTTACTGGAATTAGGAGGTAACAATGCGATTATAATCACTCCAACAGCTGACTTAAAAATGGTTGTTCCGGGCGCAGTTTTTGGTGCGGTTGGTACTGCTGGTCAGCGTTGTACATCAACTCGAAGATTGATTATTCATGAAAGTGTTTACGATAAAGTAAGAGATGCTTTGGTTGGAGCTTACAAACAACTGAAAATTGGAAATCCGTTGGATCAAAATAATCACGTTGGACCATTGATTGATAAAGATGCAGTGACCAATTATTTAAACGCCATCGAAGCAGCTAAAACTGAGGGTGGGAAAGTTGTTGTGGAAGGTGGAGTTTTAGAAGGTGAAGGTTATGAATCAGGATGTTATGTGAAACCATGTATTATCGAAGCCGAAAACCACTTTAAAATTGTTCAACACGAAACCTTTGCTCCGATTCTTTATTTGATGAAATATTCGGGTGAAGTTTCAACTGCAATTGCGCTGCAAAATGGGGTGCCACAAGGACTTTCATCTGCAATTATGACCAATAATTTGAAAGAAGCCGAGGCCTTTTTATCTTGTGCAGGTTCAGATTGTGGAATTGCTAACGTTAACATAGGAACATCTGGCGCAGAAATCGGTGGAGCATTTGGTGGTGAAAAGGAAACAGGTGGAGGGCGAGAATCTGGTTCAGATGCGTGGAAAGTTTACATGAGACGTCAAACCAATACTATAAATTACTCCGATAGTTTGCCTTTAGCGCAAGGCATTAAGTTCGATTTATAATTTGGGAAAATAATAGATTGAAAAGTCTGAATAAGGTAATACTTGTTCAGACTTTTTTGTTTTCGTTTAACGTTGATATTTTTAACCAATAAAGATTCCTTTTGTCGTATTAGTAATACCAAGGCACTATTTTGTCCATTAACCCTAATCTAATTTATGTGAGAGACTTCAACTCCTATTTGTTTTGTCATGAATTTTGTTCGTGAACAATCGAAAGATTAAGAAAATTTAGCCGTTGCTCGGGTTAGTCGGTCATTTATAGTTCTCCCCAAATCTACGTCAGGAAATTTTTCGATGAAAATACGTTGAAATCCTTGTTTGTCCATTTCGTGTAAAGCCGCATAAAGATTTGCTGCCGCCACACTTAAATCTCCTTTCTCGCTTAGAATTATTACTTGTTCAGAGGAACGGTCATTTCGTTTTTTTTCAAAGAAAATAAAGCCGTCGCTTTGCGTGAAAGTAAATTGTTCATCAAAAAAGTATAACGGTGTGTTCGGTGCGTAGTGATGTTTAACCATTCCACTTGCTAACAATTTTCCATTATTGTGAACATTAGAAATCAAAGGTTCTTCCTCCAGAATTTCAGCGATTGATTCAACGGCAATGCTTCCCAATCTGTAAACAACCACCGTTTCATTTTCCATTCCGACAATTGTTGATTCCAAGCCATTTTCACACGCGCCACCATCAAGTATATACGGGATTTCTTCACCGAATTGTTGTTGGACGTGAATTGCTTGTGTAGGACTTATTGAACCGTATTTGTTGGCACTGGGAGCGGCAAGCGGAAAATCAAGTTTTGATAATAATTCAAGAAACATTGGATGTCTTGGAACGCGAACAGCTACACGTTCATTGCCTGCCGTAATCATCTCTGGAACAAGTTCACTTTTAGGAAGTAACAAGGTTAATGGCCCAGGCCAAAAATGTGTAGCCAATTTTTGAAGCTTTTCAGGAAAATTTTTGATATATGGTTCAATTGCTTGACTGGTAGGAAAATGAAGTATGAGCGGATTAGTTTGAGGACGTTGTTTAGTGTTGAATATTTTTAGGACTGCGTCCACGTTCGTTCCGTCTGCGGCAAGTCCATAAACGGTTTCCGTGGGTACAGCTACACAATATCCGTCTTTAAGAAGTTGAGTTGCTCTAGTTATGTCTTTTCCTACGTTTGTCACGGGACAAAAGTACGGTATTAATGAATGGTGAAGATTGGTTAGGATAATTACGTCCATTGAAATTTGTTTGAATCGAAAATCTTTAAAAAACTTTCTCTCATTATCGTTTGGTTGGTTATATTTGCCTTGTTTAAAATCAATCTAAATAATGAATATCATTCTAGCTGACAGTAACGACCTCATTCGTATAGGATTAAGAACTGTATTGTCGGCTGAAAAGAATGTTGTTATTGCTGGAGAAGCACATAACAGCCAAGAATTACTCTCGCAACTTAAAACTTTTGGTCCGGCATTAATTCTAATCGACTTCACCGCTCCAGGTTTTGATATTGACATTGTCCCAAAGGCGATGAATTTGAATAACAACAATCGTTTTGTAGCAATAACTCCCGATCAAAGTGCGCAAACGCTTGTGGATGCATTGAGAAGTGGTGTTATGTCCTACATTAAAAAGGATTGTGATATTTCAGAAATCGTGAATGCGGTAAAGGAAACTTCAAATGGCAATAAATTCTTTTGTGGACAAATTTTAGAAACCATTCAACGTGCAAGTATTGACATTGATGATATCGACTTTGATTCCTTTTCGTGTGACGCTGTAATATTGTCGGAACGAGAAAACGAAATCATCAAACTCATTGCCGAAGGATTGACAAACGAGCAAATTGCGGATCAACTTTTTCTGAGTAAACATACAGTGAACACACACCGCAAAAATATTATGGGGAAATTGGGGGTGAAAAACACTGCTGGAATAGTAATGTATGCAGTGAAAACAGAATTAGTTTCTCCTAACAAATTCCTTTTCGCTCCAGATGTGAATCAATAAAATTAAAAGTTGTTAAGAGTCTTTTTGAATTGGACTTTGGGCTTACTTTCGCGGAAAAAAGCGCTATGAAAAAATCAATTTTATTATTTGCCTTCCTAGGTACTTTGTTAGTTTCTTCTTGTACATCCGTTCACAAAACCATGCGTGAGCCTAATGTTCGTGTCGAACTAGAACGTGATGATTTTGAGTTATCACAACAAGTTTCAGCTGAGGCTACATCAGTTAGGATTCTAGGAATAGATTGGAAAAGATTACTAAACGTTGAGCAAGGTTCAGTTGAAGGATGGGCATTTTCGGCGGTGAATTTGGGCTACATTCCCATAATCGGAACCGGGATTACTGAGCCAACTTCATTCTATGCATTGCATGAAATGATGAAAAATAATCCGGGGTATGATGTGGTTTTTTATCCGCAATACGAAGCAATTGTAAACAGACCTTTCATAGGAATAGGTTTTATTTACAAGAAAACAACAGTGAAGGCTACAGCAAGACTTGGTAGAATGAAATAAGTTTGAATGTTGTGAGTCCACTCCGAAAAAGTCCCTCCGCTACGGTGGAATTCAAAACTCTTCCTTATCGCTAAAATTTTTATCCGCCGCAGCTTCAAATTTTTTTCGAATATCATGCTGCTGCGGCATTATTCCACAAATCATTTCTTTTGCGACAATTTGCATAATGATTGGTATTATACCAATTGACACAAATATTGTCGTGTAATAAATTCCTTGTGGTATAATGCCGACATGACATTCAGCTATTTTGTAATCCGCGGCGGAGACATTTTATGTCATCGTCGGTATTACTCTGCATTTTTTGATTAGCTCTGTGGGATTCATGCGACAATTTTCGCTTATCCAAAACATTTCATTATTAACCTTTGTTTATTAACATATTGTCCTAATGACACTATTTTATTGACAAGACTTTGCAAAGAGTTTAAAAGTTTGTAATTATGCAAATTGAAAATTTATTAAAACTTGTTGAAAATGATTTCAAATAGTTCAAAAACAACCCCTGTTAAAGCTGTTTCAGCCAAAAATAAAATCAATCATATTATGAATTTTAAGAATAAACAGTTGAATTATTTGGATGCCAAACGGTATCCATTTTTTGTTTCTTGGAGTTTGGTCTTTGTCTTTTTGATGGGGGTGAGTGGGGTTTGGGGGCAAAGCGCTGGATTTAATAACACTTTTATTGTGCTTTCATTGAATGGTGGTGCTAATACCTATTATGACCTGAATGCAACAACGGCGAATACCGATTTTAATGGTGCGAACTTAGGATCCTTTGTGGCAGGCACAAGTAATCTCGTTCTTAAAGGAGCAGAACATAATGTATACAAGTGCGGCTCTGCAGATCTTACTAGTACAAGAGTTTACTATAGAATTTATCTAACAAGTGCAGGAGCTTCGGGTTCATTTACTTCAACTAATATTGGATTCAGTTCTGGGGGAAACAATGGATGCGGTGGTCAAGATCAACAATGGAGAAATTTGACTTATTCAACAAATTTGCTTTCTGGGCTTGCTCCAGGCAATTACTCAATACAAGTTTATTCTGATGCAACTGTAACTAATTGTTGCGGAGGTACTGTTTATGCATCTAACTCGGGGAGTAACTATACTGCAACTTTTACCGTCACAGGAAACTACTACTCAAAAGCCTCCGGTAATCTGGAGTCAACCTCCAGCTGGGGCACCAATACCGATGGTACAGGAAATGCACCGGCCAATTTTACCACAGCGGGTAATACGTTCAATATTAGAAACAACGCTACACCAACAATTGGAGCATCATGGACGGTGTCGGGATCTGGTTCTAAAATTGTGGTTGGTAACGGAACGAATGCCTGTAATTTCACAATACCAAGCACTTTTGTAGTTACTTCACCTAGTACTGATATTAGTAACAATGGTACCATAACAAGGACATCCTCAGTTGCCCAATCTTTTGGTACATTAAATGTGCTTGCCGGTGGGACCTATGACCACAATTATGCAACAGGATCTTTACCCGCTGCCACTTGGAATGCCACTTCAACTTTGCTTGTTAGTGCTGATTTGCAAGCGAACAACTTTTCTGGAGTCACTTTTGGTAATGTTACCTTCAGAAATACGGCAGGTACAACCATGTTTACAAGTACATCAGCCAATGGTAGTGCAACAATTGCCGGAAATTTAACTTTGTCAGGAACAGGCACCATAGTTGTATCGAATCAAGCGAGTTACGGTGCTACATTATCAGTTACCGGAAATCTGGATATTTCCGGGAATTCTACACTTAGGTTAGAGAACGTAACCAATGCCGCTGCTACCGTAACAAAAAGAATAGTTGTAACAGGTAACTACTCACAATCCTCTGGTACATTAGATTTAGCGACCAACACTAGTACTTCTATTACCGCTGCTACACGTGATGCGATACTTGAAGTAAAGGGCCATTTCACCCATACCGGTGGGACGATAACGGAAAATGCTAGTGATGCCGATATGATTACACGCGTATTATTATCTAAAACTTCAGGTTCGCAAACTCTTGAAAGCACCGGACAAACAGGAACAGTAAATTTCAATGTGGCCGGTTCCAATGCGCAGTGTGTGGTTGCTGCCAGTAAAACGTTTGTTTTAGGTTCAGGTGGAATGACTGTTGCCAATGGTTCTTCAGCAGTTGATTTATTAGTTGATGGAACATTGAGAAGTGCTTCAACAATTACAACAACGGGAGCTGTTACCTTCAGTTCTACTGGAACTTATGAACATAATACCGGCGCAGGTGGTGCTGTTCCAACTGCTACATGGAACGCTACGTCATTATGTAAGATTATTTCATCGGGCACTACACTCCCTTCCAATATGGGGCAAAATCTCGGAAATTTTGAATGGGCTAACTCAACCCATGGCACTAGCAATGTGCAGATGTCTGCAGCTATTACCTCTATACAAGGTTCATTTACTGTTTCTAATACCGGAACAGGTTCATTAAGGTATAATTCAGCTTTACCAGCGAGCCCAACTTTTGCTATAGGTGGAAATTTAGTGATTTCTGGAGGAACATTTAATTTAAATTCCGGGACATCAACTCCTATATTTAATATATCCGGTAATTTTAATCAGTCAGGTGGTACAATTTCTCGTTCTGGGAGTGGAGCCACTTCAATTAATTTTGTCAAATCATCAGGTTCACAAACTTTCACCCAATCTGCAGGAACTATTTCTAATAACATCAATTGGAATGTAGGTAATGGAACATCCACAAACACCGTTCAGCTGGGAAGCAATGTCAATTTAGGAACTGGCACGGGCACCTTAACTGTTGCTAACAATGCATCCCTTGATTTTCAAACATATATCTTAAGCGGAAGCGGAACTTTTGCTGCGGCTTCAGGCTCAACTTTAATTTCTGCAAACACAAATGCTACAGGGGCTTTTAACACATCAGGTGCAAATGGAAGCGTTCAAACCACAACGCGAACGTTTTCCAACTCAGGAGTTAATTATACTTTCAATGGTGCATCAGCTCAAAATACTGGAAATGCCATTGGCTCAGCAACAAATACCAATATTAAAAATCTTACCATCAACAATAGTAGTGGAGTTACTTTATCATCATCTGCTGTATTATCTGCAAACGGTACGCTTACTTTTACAAATGGTAACCTTACGTTGGGAGCCAATGATTTAACGCTTACTTCAGGTGCTACGATATCTGGGGCAACATCTGCCAGATATGTAAAAACTACCAGTACAGGACAACTTAAACAAACTGTCGCTTCGAGTTCAGTCACATTCCCAGTCGGGAATTCAGCTTATAATCCCATTTCGATTACTAATTCTGGAACTTCTGATACCTATGGAATCAATGTTTCAGATGGCGCTGTGGCAGATGCTACAATTTCAGGAGAGTGCGTAAATCGACGTTGGTACATTACAGAAGCAACTGGTGGTGGTGGAAATTTGACTGTGATTCCGCAATACAATACAGGCGAAACGGGAGCTTCATACACAACTGGTTCTCAAGTTTATGTCGGTCTTTATGTTCCAACAACTTGGACCAAAACAGCGGCTACCACGATTGGTTCAAATCCTTTTACTGCCTCGGCCTCAGGATTTAATCAAACGTTAGCAAGTAACTCTTATTTCGCAATAGGGAACGAAGGAATTTACATCGCTGCGCCAACGGTAACTACAACAGTGGCAGCATCATCCATCACAAATACAACTGCATCATCGGGTGGACAAACCTTATCAGGTACAAACATCACTTCAAAAGGTGTTGTATGGAACACTTCAACCGCACCAACAGTTGCACTTTCAACTAAAACAAATGATGGAACGGGAACAA
>Ga0169931_10002952_pt1 | contig 27350 bp, 12 predicted proteins | sample Kivu_15m_20L_FD_129675 | JGI IMG/M metagenome (GOLD analysis project Ga0169931, IMG submission 129675) | Freshwater microbial communities from Lake Kivu, Western Province, Rwanda to study Microbial Dark Matter (Phase II) - Kivu_15m_20L... | ecosystem: Environmental > Aquatic > Freshwater > Lake...
CGCGGGCTGACTTTCCCCCTCTCCCCGAGGGAGAGGGCCGGGGTGAGGGGGAACGGCGGCAACTCCTTCTCACCCCCGGTCCGAATCGCGCTGAAACAACTTGCAAGAAACTGAGATGCGCCCTAGCCGGAGCGGCCTGCAAAGTCGCCCTTCCCGGCCCCGGCGCGCTCCGTTACGCTGGCCGCACCGATGGGCCTCTACTACACGCTTATCCATTGGATTTCGCTGGCGCTGGCCGGAGCCACGCTCGTGATCCTGCTGGGGATCGTCGTGCAGCAGGCCATCCGCAACCGCCGCACGCGCCGCGAGGCCGCGCGCCGCGAATCGCTCATGGCGCTGGCGCTGGAATACATCGAGGAGCCGGAGTTTCTGCCCGCCTTCAAGGCCCAGCTCCAGCCCGAGGACCAGCGGCTGCTGGTGCAGCTTTTTGCCGACCTGCTGCCCAAGGTGCGCGGCGATTACGCGGACAAGGTCGTCCACCTCATGCGCGAGATGGGGCTGCGCGACCGCTGCCTCGCGCTGCTCCACTCGCGCAAGTGGTGGAAGCGCGCCGACGCCGCCGCCGTGCTCGGGTGGTTTGGCGAGCCGCAGGTCATCGGCGCGTTGGAGCACGCGCTGGACGACCCGCAGGTCGAGGTCCGGCTCGAAGCGGCGCGCGCGCTCACGCGGCTCAAGGCGATCAAGTCCGTCGCGGGCCTGGTCGCGCGGCTCGCGGTGGTGGACGCCACGCATTCGCTCGGCGTGCAGGAGATTTTCCGTTCGCTCGGCCCCGGCGCGGTGACGGAGCTGATCGGCGTGCTGGACAGTGAAGTGCCGGAGCACGTCAAGCTGCTGGCCGCCGACGCGCTTGGCCACATCGGCGACCCGCGCGCCGTGCCCGCGCTGCTGAAGCTGTTCGAGACCCCGGGCCGCACGGGCGACACCATCCACGAGCACAAGGCCCGCCGGGGCCGCGCCTATGCCGACCGCAGCCAGCCGGCCAATGCGTCCGTCGCGCTGCGGCTCGCCGTCGTGCAGGCGCTGAGTGTCCTCGTGGATCCCCGCGCGCTGGACGCCATCCTCGCCGCGCTTGAAGACCCCATCTGGGAAGTGCGCGCGCAGGCCGCGCACTGCGCCAGCCAGCTTGGCTCGCCCGCCGTGATTCCCCGGCTGGAGGGGCTGTTGAGCGACGAGCACTGGTGGGTGCGGTTCCACGCGGCGGAGGCGCTGTTCAAGCTGGGTGAAGCCGGCCTGCAAGCGTTGCGCAAGGCGGCACGCGGCGCGTCCGCACGGGCGGCGGACATCGCGGGCGGGCTGCTGCGGGAGAAGGGGGTGGCGGTGTGAGGCCAACACGGAGGAGCAGGATTACGATTAGGGTTGGGAGCAGGAAGGAAACCCTGCGCGCGGACTGCCTGCATCCTGCTCCTGCTCATAACCTTAACCTGAATACCGAAATCCGAATTCCCGAAGTCCGAAAGAAGCCCGAAATCCGAAGGCCGAATCGGGCTTCAGCCGTTTGGGTGAAACAGTGCTGGTCGGCCACCTTTCCCAACGCAGCGTTTCGGCCTTCGGGCTTCGGATTTCTTTCGGAACTCGGATTTCGGACTTCGGATTTCGGGCTGAATCCTAATCCCGCTTCCCCCCCCGCATGACGCTCGTGTGGGCCATCGTGAAGTTCATCAACGGCTGCGTGCTCGCGCTGCTGCTGGCGCAGAGCGTCATCTACCTCTGGCAGCTTTTCGTCGCGTTCCTGGAGCTGCGCCAGCACCGACGGCGTGCCTCGCGTTCAGACCCGTGGTGGATGCTCACCAGCGGCGTGGCGCTGCCCATCTCGATACTCGTGCCAGCGCACAACGAGGAGGAAACCATCGTCGAGAACGTCCGCTCAATGCTCGCGCTGCACTACCCGGACTTCGAGGTCATCGTCATCAACGACGGCTCCCGGGACCGCACGCTCCAAGTGCTGATCGAGGCGCTGGGTTTGCAGAAGGTTGAGCGCGTCTGGCACGCGGATGTGCCTCACAAAGAAATCCGCGGCCTCTATGGCAATCCCCGCCATCCGCGCCTGCTCGTCGTGGACAAGGTCAACGGCGGCAAGTCCGACGCGCTCAACGCTGGCATCAATCTCTCGCGCTTCCCGCTCTTTTGCGCCGTGGATGCGGACTCGCTGCTCGATCACGACTCACTGCTGCAGGTGATGCGCCCGTTCATCGAGGAGCCGGAGGAGATGGTCGCCGTCGGCGGGCGCATCTGCATTGTGAACGGCTGCACGGTAAAGGCGGGACAGGTCGTGGAAGTCGCGCTGCCCGCGCGGCCGTTGCCGCTGCTCCAAAGCATCGAATACATCCGCGCCTTCCTCATTGCGCGGCTTGCGTGGAGCCGGTTGGGCGCGATGCTCATCATCTCCGGTGCGTTCGGCCTGTTCAAACGCAGCGCCGCCGTGCAGGTCGGTGGCTACAGCCACGACACCGTGGGCGAGGACATGGAGATCGTCGTGAAGCTGCACCGGCATTTCCGCGAGCGAAACCAGCCGTATCAGATGCGTTACGTGGCCGACTCGGTGTGCTGGACGCAGGCCCCCGAGACGCTCGGCGTGCTGCGCCGGCAGCGCACCCGCTGGCAGCGCGGCATGATGCAATCGCTCTCGAAGCACCGCTTGATGGTCTTCAATCCGAAGTATGGCCCCGCCGGGACGCTGGGCATGGGCTACTTCTTCCTGTTCGACATCCTCGGCCCCGTGGTCGAGCTGGCGGGCCTGCTGCTGGTGCCGTTCTCGTTCTACATGGGCGAGGTCACGGCGCAGTTCTTTCTGGCGTGGCTGGCGCTTTCCTTCACCTACGGGGTCTTCCTCAGCGCCAGCTCGCTGCTGCTGGAAATGATGGTCACGCGCACGACGCGCGCGCGAGACCTCGCGCTGCTGACGCTGAGTTCCGTGCTGGAGAATTTCGGCTACCGGCAGCTCAACAACCTCTGGCGGCTCGAGGGCATCTGGCAGTTCCTCACCGGCAAGCAGGGCTGGGGCGCGATGCAGCGGACGAAGTTCCAGCGGTCGCCGGGTCAGTGACAAGGCAGCTCCACTCCGCGTCTCGATCCGCAGGCCTGCCTACTTCTTGCCGAGCACTTCCTTGAGCTTGTCGGCGGCTTCCTTGCCGGCGGCGAGCTTCTGGCGGACGAGCTTGTAGGCCTCGGACGCGCGCTTCTGGCCCTCGGTGATCTGCCACGGGCTCATCAGGCGCATGACCTTGTCGCGGGCCTCGATCGCGCGCTGATAGCCGAACGCGCCGACGAGGTTATACCACTTGTAGGCCTCCACGTAGTCCTGCGCCACGCCCCGGCCCAGCTCGTAGCAACTGCCGAGGCGGAACTGCGAGTCGAGGTGCGCCTGCTCGGCGGCTTTGCCATACCATTTCACCGCCTCCGCGTAATCCTGCGGCACCACCTGCCCGGCCTCGTAGAACTGCCCGAGCCGCGCCTGCGAGTCGGCGATGCCGGCCTCGGCACTAAGGCGATACCACTTCACCGCCTCGTGCTGGTCCTGCGCCACGCCGAGGCCAAGGTCGCAATACTGCGCCAGCCGCGCCTGCGCCTCGGCGATGCCCTGCTGGCCGGCCATGCGGAAATACTTCGCGGCCTCCGCGAAGTCCTGAAGCGTGCCGAGGCCACGGTCAATGCACCGGCCCAGGCGGCCCTGCGCCTCGGCGTGCCCGGCGTCGGCGGCCTTGCGATACCACGCGACGGCGGCCTGGTGCGATTGCAGCACGCCGCGCCCGAACTCCGTGCAGAAGCCGAGGCGGAACTGCGCGTTCGGCTCGTTCTGGTCGGCGGCGAGCCGATACCAGCCGGTGGCCTCCGCGAAGTCCTGCGCCACGCCCTCGCCGAACTCGTTGCAGAAGCCGGTGAAGAACTGCGCGCCCGCGTGCCCGTGGTCCGCCACCGTGCGGTAGAGGACGAAGGCCTTGTTGACATCGCGCTCGACGCCGAGGCCCTGGCGCAGCAACTGCGCGAGGAGGAACTTGGATTCGAGATGCCCCTGGTCGGCGGCGGCCTGGAAGCACTGCGCGGCCTTGCCGTAATCCTGCGCGATGCCGTGGCCGTGCTGGTAGCAGACGCCGAGCTTGTGCTGCGCGCTGATGTTGCCCTGGTTCGCGGACTGGAGGAACCACCGCGCGGCCGTGACCTGATCCTGCACCACGCCCTGGCCCTTTTGATAGAGGCAGCCGAGCGAGTATTGCGCGGCGGCGTTGTTGCGGTCGGCGGCGCGCTGATACCAGCGGCCGGCCGCGCCGTAATCCTGCGGCACGCCCTCGCCCAGCTCATACTTCGTCGCGAGCGTGAACTGCGCGCCGACGTGGTCCTGCTCGGCGGCCTTGTGGAACCACACGATGGACTCGGCGTAGTTCTGCGGCACGCCCTGGCCGCGCGTGCAAAGTTCGGCGAGCGAGAACTGCGCCTCAGGATTGCCGTTCTCGGCGGCGAGCTGGATCAACATGCCGGCGGCGACGAAGTCCTGCGGCACGCCGTCGCCGATGAGATACTTCTGGCCCAGCGCGTATTGCTCGAAGGGGTTCGCCTGCTGCGCGACGCCCATGAGCGACTCGGTTTCCTCGAAGGCGGGCGCGACGACCGGCTCCGGCGCGGGCGCGGGCTGCGGCGGGACAAAGGTCGGCTCCGTGAACGCCGGCGCGGGCATCGGCGCGGGCGCGGGCGCAAACTGCTGCTGCGTGATGAAGCTCGTGCCGGAACTGACCGGCTGCGGCGCGGCATAAACCGGCTGCGGCATGGGCGTCGGGGCCGGGGCCACGTAAGCCGGCGCGGGCGCGGGCACGACGATGGGCGCGGGGGCCGGTTCCGGCGCGGGCATCGCGAAGACGGGACGCGGCGGCTCCGGCGCGGGCGCGGGAATGGGTGCCGGCTCGGGGGCGGGTTCCGGCGCGACGGCGATGGGAGCCGGCTCGGGAACGGGAGCGGGAACAGGTTCCGGCTCCGGGACAGGCTCGGGAGCCGGGGCTTCAGCGACGACTTCGGCCGGCTTCGCTTCCTCCACGGAAGCGACTTCCACGAAGGGCGCGGGTTCCGGCTCCGGCGCGGGCGCGGCCTGTGCGCGCGTGGAGATGACCGTCTCAGCCTCGGGATCGGCCTCGCCCTTGGTCAGGTCCTGCAACGCGGCCTTCGCCTCGGGGTCGCCCTGCGCGGCGGCGCGGCGATACCACGCCACGGCCTCGTCCTTGTTCTTGGCCACGCCCTCGCCGATTTCGTAGCAGTAGCCGAGGTTGAACTGCGCGGCGGCGTTGCCCTGCAACGCGGCCTGCCGATACCACTCGACGGCCTGCGTGTAATCCTGCTCCACGCCCTCGCCGCGATGGTAGTGCGCGCCCAGCGCGAACTGCGCCTCGGGCAGGCCCTGCTCGGCCGCGCGGCGGATCCACTTCACCGCCGTCTCGTAGTTCGGCTGGCCCATGATGCCGTTGACGTAGGCGATGCCGAGGTCGAACTGCGCGTTGGCGTCGCCGGCCTCGGCGTCCGCGACCATCTTGGCCTGCGGATCGTCGGCGGCGGGTGAAGTGCTGGCGGAAAATGTCGGCGCGGGCATCGGGGCCGGCTCCGGCGCGGGCGTCGAAAACGACACGGGCGCGGCCGGCTCGGGCGGGAGCACCGGCGGCGGTTCGGGGGCCGGCTCGGGGTCGCGCAACACGGGCGGCGGCTCGGCCACCGGCTCCGCGCGCGCGGCCTGCGTGAACGGGCTTGGCCCGCCGCGCATTTCCTTCGGCAACGTCTTCTCCAACTCGATGATGGCCTGCCGCGCGTCCTCGTCGCCGGAGTCGGCGGCCTTGCGATACCAGATCAAAGCCTCGGTGGGATTCTTCTCCACGCCCTCGCCGATCTCGTAGCAGTAGGCGAGGTTGAACTGCGCGAGCGTGTGCCCCTGCTCGGCAGCCTTGCAGTAAAGCCCGACGGCCTTTTCGTAATCCGCCGCGACGCCCTTGCCCTGCTGGTAAAGCGCGCCCAAAAGAAACTGCGCGTCCGCGTGGCCGCGCCGCGTGGCCTTCTCCAGATAATCCGCCGCGAGCGAGTAATCCAGCGGCACGCCCTCGCCCCGGGTGTAGAGGTGGCCGAGCTGGTATTGGGCGTGCGCGTCGCCTTGTTGGGCCTTGAGCTGGAGTGACTTGATGTTGGCGCTCGCCATGGGCGGATACTTTGTTTTCCGCAGTCGTGAAAGCAATCAATAAATGGCCGGAAAAGCGGGCGGGGGCGCAACTTGGCACACGCATCACAGCAGGTGAACCCCCTCGCCCTGCGACGCAGGAGCGGGGAGAGGGCTGGGGAGAGGGGAGCCTTGATAATCCAGCGGTCACGCCCCTCCTCTCCCCGGCCCTCTCCTCCATCCGATGGAGGAGAGGGAGCAGGCCTCCTCGTTCGGATGGTGCGGGGGTCCGGTTGGGCGCAGCGGGCGGTTGAACGCGAGTTTTTGCTTGAAACCGACTCCCGTCCGGCAGCCAATGAGAGCGACACACAACAACCCGTTGCCATCCGTTTTTGGCACCCACATTTATGGTCAAAATTCCCGTCTATCGCTGGGGCCAGCCCTACGAAAGCCTCGACTTCGACACCGTCATCCACTTCAACACCGGCGAGCCGCTCGCCAAGGTCAGCCAGGCCAACCCCGGCCTGCTCGCCAAGGACATCCGCAAGGCCCCGCGCGCCCGCGAGGTGCTCCGCGACATCCCCATCAAGGAGCTGGCCCAGAAGCTCAAGCGGGCCGCCGACCTCTACCGCGACGCCACGCTGCCGATGGGCGACGGCACGCAGTCGCCGGACGACTTCGCGCGCCAGCAGTCCGCCTCCACCGGCCTGCCCGAGCACATGTGCAAGTTCAACATGTCGAAGAACCACTTCGTGCTCTCGAACATGGACAAGATTCTCGACTGCCTCACGCGCGGGCTGCCGCTGGACATTCTCTCCCGCGGCTACGGCGACGAGGGCCGCGGCGTCATCGTGAGCTACCAGGCGCAGTCGCCCGTGCTCGGCCTCGTGCTGCCGTCGAACTCCCCCGGCGTCCACACCCTCTGGCTGCCGGTCATCCCCATGCAGGTCGGCCTCGTCCTCAAGCCCGGCCCGCAGGAGCCGTGGACGCCCTACCGCATGGCCGCCGCGTTCTTCGAGGCCGGCGTGCCGCGCGAATGCATCAGCATCTACCCCGGCGGCGCGGACATGGGCGCGGAAGTCGTCGCCCGCGTGCCGCGCGTGAAGATTTTCGGCAGCACGGAGACCGTGAAGCGCTACCACGGCAACCCCTGCGTGCAGGTCCACGGCCCCGGCTTCAGCAAGATCATCCTCGGCGACGACTGCGTGGACGACTGGCCCAAATATATTGACCTCATGGCCGACAGCGTCGCGCTCAACAGCGGGCGCGGCTGCATCAACTGCTCCGGCATCTGGGCCTCGCGCCACACGAAAGAAATCGCCGCCGCGCTCGCCGAGAAGATTGGCCCCATCCCCGTGCTGCCGCCGGAGGATCCGAAGGCCGCGCTCGCGGCGTTCACCGTGCCCGGCCAGGCGCAGGCCATCCACGCCGGCATCCTCGACAAGCTGAAGGAGGACGGCGTGACCGACATGACCGCGAAGTTCGGCCCGCGCCTCGTCGAAAAGGAGCGCTGCACCTACCTGCGCCCGTGGGTCATCCACTGCGACTCGCCCGAGCGCAAGATCGCCAACACGGAATACATGTTCCCCTACACCACCGTCGTGCAATGCCCGCAGGCCGACATGCTCACCAAGATCGGCCAGACCCTCGTGTGCAGCGCCATCACGAATGACAAGGCCTGGAGCCAGCAGCTCCTCGAAGCCACGCACATTGACCGCCTGAACATCGGGCCGCTGCCCACCATCAAGCTCGACTGGCTCCAGCCGCACGAGGGCAACATCGTGGACTTCCTCTTCCGCGCCCGCGCCTTCCAGACCACGCCGGAGCGGCTGCAGGGGTGAACGGCGGCTTACTCCTCCACCGTCACCACGAGGTTGCCCATGATGTAGTCCTTCCGCTCGGGCGTGTTCTTGCCCATGTAGAAAGTCAGGATGTTCGCCGCGTCGCTGCGCGGGGCGTATTCCACCTGGCTCAACTTCATGCCCTTGCCGATGAACTGCTTGAACTCGTTCGGCGAAATCTCGCCCAGGCCCTTGAAGCGCGTGATCTCGCAGCTCTTGCCCAGCTTCGCGGACGCCGTGTCGCGCTCGGCCTCCCTGTAGCAGTAGATCGTCTCGTGCTTGTTGCGCACGCGGAAGAGCGGCGTCTCCAGCACGTAGAGGTGGCCGTCGTGGACCACCTGCTCGAAGAACTAGATGAGGTAGGTGATCTTTCCGTCGACGCCGGTGGCATCAACCGACAACCGCCCGATACGAAGTCCCGACAAGTAGCCTCGACACTGCGGCAGCGTCTTGCGACAATTTGTGTTGCGGCACTATGGCAGAAGCGGATAACGCAATTTTGGGAAGGATGCTGGACCGGCTCTACGCCTCGCTGGTTCAAGGCCCGTGCCTGAACTGTCGTCCTCATTCCAGCCGCCAGCGCGTGGACTTGAACGCGCTTCAATCGTTCAACCATTTTTCGCCAAACGAAATCATTCCGAAACTGCTCACTGGTTCGGGCAAGGTGGAGGCTATCGCCAAAGTTCCGCCGTTCAAATCAGATCTTGATGACGAACTACTCAGCGATTCAGATCGTGCTGCAAAACGGGCCTTCGAGAGTCAGGCGCGGTTGCTGGGAAAACTGCGCGACATCGCGGAGGATGCCCGCGATTACGAGCAGGAGACGGGCGAAAATGCACTCTACATCGGCTACCCGCTTCTGAGCATTTCGCCCGGAGCGGACGCTTTGGGCGAATCCACCGCCCGCGTTTTCGCTCCGTTGGCGCTGATTCCAGTCGAGATGACGGTCAAACGAGGCGCGACGCAGTCCATCGCACTCACGGCGAAGGGCGCAGGCGTGGATTTGGTGGTCGCCAATTTTCCACTTCTCGCATGGCTCGAACAGCAGACGGGCCGCGACACCAGCAATCTTTTCACGGACGACGACGGCTCGCAGCCGTGGCGGGAGATCAATGAAATCGCGAGACTCCTCGCGGAAGGATTGCAGTCAGCAATTCCGCCGGAGTTCACCGCCGAGCGCCCGCTCGATTCCGTGCCGCGGTTCGACCAACTCCCGAAAGAGCCAGCTTTTATCAACGCCGCCGTGATTGGCCTGTTTCCCCTCTCAAACCAAGGTTTGTTGCGAGACATGAAGGCGATGGCCAAGGGCGAAAGCCTGTCCGGTCCGGTGGAGAATTTTCTTTCGGCGCGAATCGAAGCACCAACCCCAAAAGACGCCACACAGCCGGCTTCGCCGCCTAAGCGCAGCCGCCGTTTCAACGAAGAGCGTCTCGTGAGCGATGCCGACCCGTGTCAGGCGCGGGCAGTTCGCCTGGCCAAGGAAGCATCCACTCTGGTCATTCATGGACCACCGGGCACGGGCAAAAGCCAGACCATCACCAACATCATTGGCGATCATCTGGCTCGCGGCGAGCGGGTGTTGCTGGTGTGCGACAAGCGCACCGCCTTGGATGTCGTTCAGAACCGCCTGGAGCATCTTGGTCTCGGCGATTTGTGCGCGGTCGTTCACGATCCCCAACGCGATCAACGCGCGCTCTACATGAAGATTCGCGACCAGCTTGAGGGCCTGGATGAGCGCAAGAGCGACGCGGGCGCGGAATTGCGACTCAAGCAGGCCGACGAGGAATTGCAGCGGATTCACCTCGAACTAGCCGGTTACTTTTCCGCATTGGCCGAGCCGCCAGCCACGGGACAACTTGCATTCCACAACCTGGTCGGAGAATGGTTCAGCCTTGAGAGTCCTTCCGACATTTCCTTGGATGAAGGCTATTTAGCCCGGGCCACGCTCACAGATTTTGACACCGCACAACCAGCCATTCGCGAAGTCCTGGAACGTGCGCGCAGTGCGGATTATCCGCGCAATCCTTGGGCGAATGCGGCTGGCCTTGAACTAGGCGAATTCCTATCCCGTCCGCTTGCCGAGTTCCGCAACCGGCTGGCAACGCTCGAAGGCAAAGTTCCGGCGCTCGATGCTACCTGGTCGGAAGGACAACCGCCCTTGCTCGCTGGCGATTTGAAAGAACAGGCCGTTAGTAGGGAAGCGGTCGCAAAACTCCTGGCGGAGATTGATGCTCTCGAATTGAGCGACGCCCAAAAGCTCTGGTTCGATAAAGGGCGGGAAGCTTTGCGCCAAACGTTGGCGGAATTGGAATCGTTGAAACCGTCACTGGCGGTCGTGTCGGCCGCAAGTCTCGACGCCGAACTGCGGGGCATGGTCGCGGCGAAGCCGCCAGACCTTGCCGAAATCAACCAAGCCAATGCGGCATTGCAACAATACAGCGGAGTTGCCCGCAAGTGGTATGGCTTCCTCTGCACCGGCAAGAAGGCCGCAGCGCAAAAGATCGCCACTACCTACGGCCTGAAGATTTCCCCGGACGAGAGCAAGCGTCTCCAAGATTTCCACAACGGACTGAAGGCCCGCCTTGTCACTCAGGAATCCTATCAGCACGTGTTCACGCCAGATGCCACGGCAACGAGTTTGATGCGTGACGCGGATTTGCTTTCGGGGTTGAGCAAGCATCGCGCGCTGTTGACCGCCTTGGCGGAATTGCACGCGAAAGTCCCGCCGGCGTTGATGCCACTGATTGCTGAAGCCCTAGTTGGCTCGACGAAAGCGCTCGTGGAAAAGTTGAGGGCTTCGGCTGTTCGCGCGAACACCCTCACCAGCTTTCTGACAGACGCGGAGCAATCTGCATTGTTCTCAAACACTTGGCTTGCGGAAACAGACAGCGGTTGGCGAGCCGGAAAATATGCCGCTCCTCTATTCGCCGAGTTGGGCGCTAAGTTTGATTCCATCGAAACGATTCTCCGCCTTCGCCTCGCCTACGAAAAGATTCCCTCTGCGTTGCGCGATGCCATCGCCAGTCTCATCTATCAATCCGCCGAGCCGGATACTGGCTTGCTGGTGTTGAAGAAAACGCTGCTCGCCAAAGAAATATCCGGTCGCATCCGCAGCAATCCGTTCCTGCAACAGATTGATCAAGAGCGGATGGATCGTTGCTTCCAACGCTACCGCGAGCTTGAAACCAGCAAACGGACGCTGGTTCGCGATGCCATCGTTCACGATTGGGTCAGCCGTCAAAAGGCGCGCCTGCTCGCGACGACGGGAACGCAATTGAACTCGGATGGCACTGCGCTTAAGCGCCGCTTGCTCACTCGTGGAGAGCGTGCAATGAAGCTGCGACAGATGATTCTCGCCGGTGCGCAAGGATCGCAGCCCGATCCGTTGTTCGACATGTGCCCCGTCTGGATGGCCAGCCCCGGCACAGTGGCGCAAATTTTTCCGCGCCAGTCCGTATTTGACGCGATTGTTTTCGACGAAGCTTCGCAATGCAGACTTGAGGAAGCATTGCCGTTGCTTACCCGAGGGCGGCGGGTCGTTATTGCTGGCGACCCGAAGCAGCTTCCGCCCACGCGCTTCTTCGAGAGCGCTCTGGTCGAAAGCGAAACCGAAGATGCCGAATCCGAGCAGGACTTGTTCGAGCAGCAGCAAGGTGAAACCGAAGACCTGCTCGCCGCCGCGCTTAATATCGAGGTCCAGCAATGTTACCTCGACGTGCATTACCGCTCGCGCAACGAAGCGTTGATCGGTTTCAGCAACAAGAGTTTTTACCAGGACCGGCTTCAGCCAATTCCGGGTCATCCTTCGAATCGTGCCCGACAGTCTCCCATCCGTCTGATCCGCGCGGAGGGTGTTTACGAAAAGCGGAGCAACGCGAAGGAAGCGCAAATTGTTTGCGACCTCGTTGCCGAACTTCTCGCGCGCCCCACTCCACCATCCATCGGCGTCGCGTGCTTCAACCTGACTCAACGCGATGTCATTCTGGACGCGCTGGAAGAACGTTGCGAACGCGATCCGCAATTTGCGCAACGTCTTGAACAGGCGCGTAGCCGTCGTGGACGCGGCTCATTCGAGGGGTTGTTCGTGAAGAATCTCGAAAATGTTCAGGGTGACGAACGCGATCACATGATCATCAGCACGACGTTCGGCCCTGACCCGAACGGCAAGTTTCGCCGCAACTTCGGGCCGGTAGGCCGCATGGGAGGTGGACGACGATTGAACGTGCTGGTGACGCGGGCGAGAGAAATGATCCACTTGATCACCTCGATTCCACGCGGTGAATACATGGTGCTGCCGTCACTCGATTCGGGCCAGACGCCGGGCGGGCGGTGGTTGCTCAACGCTTACATTCATTATGCCGAAACCCTTGGCCGACTTTTTGCCGAGGAAGAACAAAGACGCGTGCAGGCCAAGGTTAATGCGATACCCGCGGTTCGCTTGAATGGTAACGGAAGCTCGTCGCAACTGGCGGTTGGTCTCGCGAATCATCTGGTGAAGGACCATGCGCTAAGTTCCGACGTTCCGTGGGGCAACGAAGGATTTTGCGTGGACATCGCCCTCCACCATCCGGTGCGCGCCGAAGAAGTGAGCATCGGTGTGCTGTGTGATATGACCCGGTTTTCCCACGCCGCCGATCCCGTCGAGTGGGATTTGTTCCGCACCGGAGTATTGGAGAACCAAGGCTGGAAGTTTCATCGCATCTGGTCACCCGCGCTTTACTCTGACCCCGACCGGCACAAGCGCGCGATTGCGCAAGCATCTCGGGTCAATACTGAGGCAAGCCCCAAACCAGCGTCGGCGAGTTCCGGGCCAACCCCTTCGTAAGGCATGGGCTTCTACATCCGAAAAAGCCTCAGCTTTGGCCCGCTGCGATTCAACCTGTCGAAATCAGGGATCGGCGTCTCGGCAGGTGTTAAAGGTTTCCGGGTCGGCACTGGTCCGCGAGGCAACTATGTCCATGCCGGGAGAGGCGGCCTTTATTATCGTGCCACGTTGCCAAGCGGCAGTCCTCGCAGCCGCCCTCCAACACCTTCGCCATCCCCAGGCCCACAGTCCGCAGTAGAACCGCTCGCTGACATTGAAAGCGCCGACGCGCTTTCAATGGTGGATGCTAACTCGGCAGGTCTGCTGGCCGAGATAAACGAAAAACACAAGTTGACCCGCATCTGGCCGATCATTTTGACCGTTGGCCTGCTCGTGTTTGGAGCAGGCATCCTTGCATCACAAACCGCTCTGATTGCCGTGGGCGTTTTGATTTCCCTGCTGGCAATTCCCACCGCGTATTGGGATGCGCGCAGGAAGACGACAGTTCTGTTTTACGATTTGGAACAGCCCGTATTGCCGGCAGTTGAAGCTGTCCACGCAGCTTTTGATGGCCTCCGAGCTTGCGTGCGCACATGGCATATCGAAGCCGAGGGACGCTCCGCTGATTTGAAATACACTTCGGGTGCGAATACAACCGTTCGTCGCAAAGCTGTTCGTCTCATGGCTGCTGCTCCGCCATATTTCAAAACCAACGTGCCTATCCTCTGCCTCCCCGCTGGCCATCAGCGGATCTTCTTCCTGCCAGACAGGTTGCTCGTTTACGATTCGCGTGGCGTAGGCGCTATTGCTTACGAAGACGTCCGGCTGAACGCGACCCAGACTCGATTCGTGGAAAGCGACGGTGTTCCCGGCGATGCCCGAGTCGTGGATCGCACATGGCGTTACGTCAACAAGAGCGGCGGACCAGATCGTCGCTTCCGCGACAATCCTGAATTGCCCATCGCGCTCTATGAAGAACTGTTCCTTCAGTCATCATCGGGCTTGAACGAAAAAATCCAACTTTCTCGCGTGGGCGCATCCGCATCTTTCATCGCAGCCATTCAACAACTGGCGGGCGCGCTGCGTCAGGCGCAAGTTACTACAACAGATCGCGAAGTTGAATCAGTCATGTCACCGCCTCCGTTCTTGGATGAGCCAGCCCCGTCTCCGCAGGTGCTCGTTTCCACCGAATCCGCGAGGTCAGTCGCTGCTGTTCGGTCAACGAACGGAGACAGAAAGTTTTTCTTCTTCACCAATAGCGTCCAAGGCCCGTTCAGTCGCGAAGAACTCATCGAGTTTCATAACACCGGCAGTATCACTTCGGTAACGCCGGTATGCTCCGACGATGACAATCGCTGGACGCCTTACGCTGAGTTCATTTCGAGAGCGCACTGAGTTTCTGAGTGATCCTTTCACTCCTCTACCGTGACCACGAGATTGCCCATGATGTAGTCCTTCCGCTCGGGTGTGTTCTTGCCCATGTAGAAGGTCAGGATGTTCGCGGCATCCTGTCTGGGCGCGTATTCCACCTGGCTCAACTTCATGCCCTTGCCGATGAACTGCTTGAACTCGTTCGGCGAAATCTCGCCCAGGCCCTTGAAGCGCGTGATCTCGCAGCTCTTGCCCAGCTTCGCCGCCGCCGTGTCACGCTCGGCCTCGCTGTAGCAGTAAATCGTCTCGTGCTTGTTGCGCACGCGGAAGAGCGGCGTCTCCAGCACGTAGAGATGGCCGTCGTGGACCACCTGCTCGAAGAACTTCATGAAGTAGGTGATCATCAGGTTGCGGATGTGCATGCCGTCCACGTCGGCGTCGGTGGCGAGGATGACCCGCTCGTAGCGCAGGCCGTCGAGGTTGTCCTCGATGTCCAGCGCGCTCATCAGGTTGTAAAGCTCGTCGTTCTTATAGACGATGTCGCGCTTGAGGTCCCACACGTTGAGCGGCTTGCCCTTGAGCGTGAAGACCGCCTGCGTCTCGACGTTGCGGCAGCTCGTGATGGAGCCGGCGGCGGACTGGCCCTCGCAGATGAAGACCATCGAGCCGCGGCCCTTGTCCTTCTTCTTGTCGAAGTGCGTCTTGCAGTCTTTGAGCTGCGGGATGCGCAGGGTGACGGCCTTGGCGCGCTCGCGGGCGAGCTTCTTCACGTCCTGCAATTCCTTCCGAAGCTGCTTGGTGTCCTCGACCTTCGCGAGGATTTGCTCGGCGACCTGCTTGTTGCGGTTGAAGAAGTGCAGCAGCTCCTCGCGCACCTTGTTGACGAGGTCGGTGCGGATCTCGGTGTTGCCCAGCTTGTTCTTGGTCTGCGACTCGAAGACCGGGTCTTGCAGGCGGATCGCCACCGCGCCGACCATGCACTCGCGCACGTCGTCGCCGTCGTAGCCTTTCTTCGAGTGCTCGTTCACCGCCTTGAGCAGGCCCTCGCGGAACGCGCTCAGGTGCGTGCCGCCGTCGCTGGTGTATTGGCCGTTGACGAAGGAATAAAAGCTCTCGCCGTAGCGGCTGTTCGTGTGCGTGAAGCAGAACTCCAGCGTCTTGCTCGTGTAATGCAGCGGCGGGTAAATCGGCTCGGCGTTGTCGCTCGCGAGGTCTTCCATCACGAGGTCGTGCAGGCCGTGGCGCGAGACGAACTCCTTGCCGTTGTAGATGAGCCGCAGCCCCGTGTTCAGGTAGCTGTAATGCCGCAGCCGGCGCTCGACGAACTCGGGCCGGAACTCGCTCTCCTTGAAAATCGTCGGGTCCGGCTCGAACTCGATAAACGTGCCGTTGGGCTCCTTGGTCTTGCCCTTGTTCTCGCGCTTGAGCTTGCCCTGCTTGAAGACTCCTTCCACGAACTCGCCGTCGCGGTGACTGCGCACGAGGAACGCCTGCGACAGCGCGTTGACCGCCTTGGTGCCGACGCCGTTGAGGCCGACGCTGAACTGGAAGACGTCGTCGTTGTATTTCGCGCCGGTGTTGATCTGCGAAACGCACTCGATGACCTTGCCCAGCGGGATGCCGCGCCCGAAGTCGCGCACGCGGACGCGGTTGCCCTCGATGGAGATTTCGACCTGCTTGCCGAAGCCCATGATGTATTCGTCAATCGCGTTGTCTATGACCTCCTTGAGCAGGATGTAGCAGCCGTCGTCGTAGTGCGCGCCGCTGCCGATGCGACCGATATACATGCCCGTGCGCAGGCGGATGTGCTCGATGGAGGAGAGCGTCTTGACCTTGCTCTCGTCGTAGTTGTGTTTCGCGGATTTTTCGTCGGCCATGTTTCGCGCGGGTGACTACCGGAAAGCGCGGTGATTGCCAACTTGAAACGCCGTGCTAGAAAACGGCGTGCCCGCCGCGCCCGATTCCACTGCCAGCCGCAGCTCGCGTTCCGCCACGCCGGGCCATTTCGTCACCACGCGCTGGACGCAGGTGGTGGCAGCGGGCCGCCCGAGCGATTCGACGCACGCCCACACCGCGCTGGAGCAGCTCTGCCGCACTTACTGGTATCCGATTTACGCCTTCGTGCGCCGCCAGGGCCACGCGCCGCACGACGCGCAGGACCTCACGCAGGCATTCTTCGCGCGCCTGCTGGAGCGCAACGCCCTCGGCGCGGCGGACCGCGAGCGCGGGCGCTTCCGCTCCTTCCTGCTGGCGGCGCTCAAGAATTTCCTCCGCGACGAGTGGGATAAGCTCCGCGCCCAAAAGCGCGGTGGCGGGCAGAACCTCATCTCGCTCGACGCCGGCGATGCCGAGTCCCGCTACGCGCTGGAGCCGGCCGACACGCTGACCGCCGACCGCATCTTCGAGCGCCGCTGGGCCATGCTGCTGCTGGACCGCGCGGTGGAACGCCTCCGCGCCGAGCACGCGGCGACGGGCAAGCTCGCGCAGTTCGACGCGCTCAAAGCCAGCCTCGCCGGCTCGCGTGAGTCGCAGCCTTACTCCGCACTCGCCACGCAGCTCGGCCTGAGCGAAGGCGCGGTGAAGGTGGCCGTCCACCGCCTCCGCCAGCGCTACCGTGAAGTCATCCGCGCGGAAATCGCGGAGACCGTCGCGGGCGAGGCGGAGGTGGAAGCCGAGTTGAAGCACCTCATGGCGGCGCTGGCCTGAGTCACCGCCGTGGCGCGGGTTGGCCCGCGATTGCCGCAGCAACGACAGCGGCGACGGATCCGTTGACCGGTTCCCTCTGGACGGCTACGGTCTGGCGTCCACCAGAAACCCATGAGCACACACGTTCCCAACCGGAAGCCGGGTGGTGCGGGGGCCGCGCCGGCCCGGCCGTGGCCCAAGGTGTTGCTGGTCGTGGCGTCCGTGGCCGTCATCGCGATCTCGGTTCGCTCCCTGGTCAAGCAGGAGGGAAATTCGGCTGTGCCGGCCCGCGATGGACAAGTCTTCGAGGCGTGCGGCCAGGCGCTCGCGGAGGAAACCGCCCGCCTGCTCGCGAACCAGGGCCGGGTGGTCATCATCGCCGCGCGGGCCGGGCCGGCGCCTTCACCCGTGCACGAGGCGTATCTCCGGGGCTTCAAGCAGGCGCTCAAGGCGCGGCCGGGATTGACGCTCGCGGCCACGGAGGCGGTCACCCCCACCGAGGCTGGCTGCCCGGCCGACGCATATCTGGACGTGCTGAAAAGGCATCCCACCATTGACGCGGTGGTGTCGTTCGCCGGACCGCCGGTGTTCCGCGGCGCGGACTTCAAGGCTCTCCCGGCCCGCCCTCCGAAGCTGGTGGTGTTGGGCGGCGGACGCGAGCTTACCCGCTCGCTGATGTCCCGGAAGCTGCTGGATGTCAGCTTCGTGCCGCGTCGGCACACCAAGTCCGCGCCCGGCCCGGCGCAGGCGGCGCGGGAGCAGTTCGACCAGATCTACCAAAGTGTCACCCCGACCACCGTGGCCGCGTGGTTCGAAGAAGGATCGCCATGAACTTCCCCGTGCATTACCGCAGCCAACGCCGCGCCCTGCGGGCACCACGCGGGCGCAGCGCCTTCACCCTGATCGAACTGCTGGTGGTCATCGCCATCATTGCGATCCTGGCGGGCCTGCTGTTGCCGGCGCTGGGTTCAGCGAAGGAGCGGGCCGCCAAGATTCGGTGCGTGAGCAATCTCAAGCAGCTCGGGTTGCTGACGCAGCTTTATGCCGATGACTTTGGCGGGCGGCTGATCCCGGTCTTTCTCACGGGCGACACGAACATCGGCTTCATCCCGCTGCTCGTGCAGAACAAATACATCGCCGCCCCCACGCCGCAACCGGGCTGGAACCAGCTCGCCAACGCCACCCCGGCGACGGCCCAGGCGTCCATCTTCAAGTGCCCTTCCGGCAAGGACGACCGCACTTCCGGCAACTGCATCTCGGGGCAGAACGACTACAACCCCTACGGTGACGAAGCCCGGCGGCCGTGGCGCAGCTACGGCGTCGGCGGCGTCAGCTACGACATCTGGTATTCCTTCAACGCGCGCTCCGGCGGGGCCACCACCCAGTATCCGCTCTGGACCTGGGCTTCCATGGCGACCCAGCCTCCGAGCCTGACGCTGCTCACCGCGCCCAATGACACCATCTACATGCTGGACGGCCCTTGCTTCTGGAACCTCGACGGGCCGGGTGCGGGCACGCGCCTGGGCAACGGCCGCATCAGCGCGCGGCACGACAAGCGCAAGGTGACCAACGTGCTGCTTTTCGACGGCCGCGTGGAATCACCGGACTACCTCCGGGCCATCAACGGCTACCAGTGGACGCGGTGATCCCGGCTCAACCGGAACGATGCGATTGGAATGGGGAGCGCGCCCGCCCCGGGCGCAGCGAACCGCGCCCGCGCGGTTCGTCGGGCGGGGCCAAGGTTCTGCACCGTTTGGTTCGCTCGGTCGCGCCCGCGTTCGCCGCGAGGGCGCGGCGAACTGCAGCCGGGGCGGCTGCGCTCCCCAGATCTCGCAGCTACATTGTTCCGGCTCAGAGCCTTTCCCGCCAACGTCCTTTGTTCCCGGCCGAGTGTAACCTTCCTCCGCGCTTTCCTTAGTAGCGGGTGTATGGACACTATCGGCTCACACATGAGCACCCCGGCCCGCACCTGCCCGGCTTGTGGCAAGCCCCTCCCCACCGACGCGCCGCAGGGGCTTTGCCCGCCGTGCCTCGCCCAGTCCGCGCTCGGCTCGCAGCCTGGCGGGGATGAAACCCTCGCCTCCGGCAGCAAGCCCGGCAGTTCCGGCCCCGCCGCCATCCAGCCGGAAATCGCCCGGCTCTTCCCGCAGCTCGAAATCCTCGAACTCCTCGGCCAGGGCGGCATGGGCGTGGTCTATAAGGCCCGGCAGCCGCAGCTTGACCGGCTCGTCGCGCTCAAAGTCATGCGCGCCGACCTGAGCCGCGACCCCGCGTTCGCCGAGCGTTTTCTGCGCGAGGCCCGCGCGCTCGCCAAGCTCAGTCACCCCAACATCGTCGCCATCCACGACTTCGGCCAGGTGGGCGGGGTGTTCTACTTCATCATGGAATTCGTGGACGGGCTGAACCTCCGGCAGATGCTCCAGACCGGCCGCATCACGCCGGTCGAAGCGCTGGCCATCGTGCCCAAGCTCTGCGACGCCCTCCAGTTCGCGCACGACGAGGGCGTGACGCACCGCGACATCAAGCCCGAGAACATCCTCATGGACCGGAAAGGCCGCGTGAAGATGGCCGACTTCGGCCTCGCCAAGCTCACGGGCGGGGACACGACGGACTTTGGCATCACCGCCACCGGCATGACGATGGGCACGCCGAAATACATGGCCCCGGAGCAGATTGAGAACGCCAAGACGGTGGACCATCGCGCGGACATCTATTCGCTCGGCGTGGTCTTCTACGAAATGCTCACGGGCGAGCTGCCGCTGGGCCGCTTCGCCGTGCCGTCGCAGAAGGTGCAGATAGACGTGCGGCTGGATGAAATCGTGCTCAAGGCGCTGGAGAAGGAACCCGCGCGCCGCTACCAGCAGGCGAGCGAGGTGAGGACGCAGGTGGAGGGGGTAACGAGCACTGCGGGAGTGAAACCGCGAATCGAGCCGGAGGCACCGGACGGGGAGGAGCCTGCTGCATTGCAGCCACCGGCCAGCATGACACGAAGCCCGCTCTTCTGGACGGTGTTGTTGTGCGCCCTTGGAGCACTTTCCACGCTGCTGACTTGGACGACTTACGACAAGGTCAACGGACACCAGCCGGGGGCAACGTTCAGCCGTATCGTGGAAGGCAAGGCCAGCGCATACTTCACCTGGCATGGAGTCGCAGTGCTGTTCCTGTTTGTGGCGTCGGGTCTGTTCGCGCTCGTGACAAAGCTCGATCGCCGGTATCCGTTCTGGAGCGCTGCGATTGCGATCGCGACTGCGCTGGGCACGGCCATTGTCGAGACGCTGCAGGTGTTCTCGGTCAACCACGCGCTCGTTGCCCTGATGGCCACAAAGCATTTCGGTTTCGAGGTGTCTGTCATCTCGCAGCCCGGGGTCGGTGTTTTCCTGGCCTATGGCGCGTCACTGGGGATCTTGATCAGCGGATTTCTTCAACTGCGCCGGTTCTTTGCGGACCCCGTTCAACTGCCGCGATCAATACAACCCGCGCGGCGCTACCAGCACGTCAGCGAGGTGAAGACCGATGTCGAGAACGTGACGCACCATGGAGCGATGGTGGGGACGCCATCACAACCGAAACGCGACGGCGGGACGCCGACACTCCATGCCCCTCCGGCCATCCCCGCCGCACCCGACGTGCCGAGCGCCTTGCTCCAGCACGGCAAGTCGCTGTTGATCGTCGGAATCATCCTTCTCGGATCGCTGTTCATCTCGGTGCTGGTGTTTGTCATCAGGGTCAACATGAGGCTGATTCCGTTGCCGTCCATCGGCGTGGCGGAGTTTGCGCTGCAACTGGTGGTGCTCCTGCATCTGGTCGCCGGAACGCTGGCGATCGCGGCGGGCGTCCTCATGCGGCGGTGCCGGTGCCGTGGACTGGCGGTCGCTTCCGCGATCCTGTGTATCGCGGCGTTTCTGCCGGTGCTCGCTCTGGTGCTGGTGTTCCTCAAGGGGTCGGGCCTGTGGACCCTGCTCTTTTCGTCGCTGGTCGCCATTATCTTCGGCTTCCGCGTGCTGGCGGTGCTGCGCCGTCCCGAAATCATCATGGCGTTTGCCCGCGAGAAGGAACGCCGTCGCGCGTTGAAAGCCAACGCCTCCAGAGTCGAGCTTTCGTCCGTCCAGCTTCGGAGCAAGGTTCGCGATGCCGGCCTCCTCATGACCATCGCCGGCATCGCCGTTGCGCTCAGCGGCCTGATCGCCTTCATCCATGGCGCGGCGATGGCGTTTCACTTTGCGAACCGGGTGGGCAACCCGGGCGACGCCGCCGCGCGCGCGGCGGGCGGCGCGTTCATGATGCTCACGGTGACGCTCTGCGGCATCGCCGCGCTGATCGGCGGCGTCGTGATGCGGAAGCTGCGCGGCCATGACTACGCGCTCGCCATGTCCGTCCTGCTGATGGCCCTGCTGCCGGTCGCATTGCTGACGATGGGCGGCCGGATGAGCCAGGTGGAATGGATATTCTTCCAGCACGCCTTCGCCCTCTATGCCGGAATCAAGTGCTTCCGCCTGCTGCGCAAGCCGGAGGTCGAGGCGGTGTTTTCAGCAGAACGCGGCAACTTGCTTCCGACTCCCACCCAACCTTTCGCCGGCTCGACCGGCCATCTGGTCCTGAATGTCCTGCTCTCCGTGTTCACGCTTTGGTTCCTGTTGGAATTCGGCTTCCCGGTCGCGCAGATGATTACCGGCCCGGACACCCGCCTGATTGAAGTGGGCCGCCAATGGCGCCTCGGCACGACAGTGGACAGCATCTTCAGCAAGCTCGCCGCGTTTGCGGCGCTGCTGGCGGTCGGAAATTTTTTCGCATGGCGCTCCTACCGCCGGGCACTCCGTCAGGGAGGGGTGTTGTAGTCGCAGGCTTCAGCCTGCGCCTCGGTCAGTAGCGGCGGTCTGTGACCGCCGTTTCCCTCGGCGCTCACAGAGCGCCGCTACAGGTTCTGTTCCGCAACCTGAAGGTTGTGACTACTTTCCCCGTAACCTTCCTCCGCGCTTTCCTTAGGAGCGGGTGTATGGACACTATCGCCTCACACATGAGCAACCCGGCCCGCACCTGCCCGGCCTGCCGCCAACCGCTCCCCGCCGATGCGCCGCAAGGACTTTGTCCCCAATGCCTCGCCAAGTCCGCGCTCGGTTCGCAGCCCGGCGGGGATGAAACCATCGCCTCGGGCAGCAAGCCCGGCGGCTCCGGCCCCGCCGCCATCCAGACGGAAATCGCCCGCCTCTTCCCGCAGCTCGAAATCCTCGAACTCCTCGGCCAGGGCGGCATGGGGATGGTCTATAAGGCCCGCCAGCCGCAGCTCGACCGCGTCGTCGCGCTCAAGGTCATGCGCGCCGACCTGAGCCGCGACCCCGCGTTCGCCGAGCGCTTCGCCCGCGAGGCCCGCGCGCTCGCCAAGCTCAACCACCCGAACATCGTTTCCGTCTTCGACTTCGGCCAGAGCGGCGGGCACTGCTGGTTCCTCATGGAGTTCGTGGACGGCCGCAACCTCCGCGAGCTGCTCCGCACCAAGACCCTCACGCCGCGCGAGGCGCTGGGCATCGTGCCGCGCGTGTGCGACGCGCTCCAGTTCGCGCACGACGAGGGCATCGTCCACCGCGACATCAAGCCGGAGAACATCCTGCTCGATAAAAAGGGCCGCGTGAAGATCGCCGACTTCGGCCTCGCCAAGCTCGTGGGCAAGGACGCGTCGGACTTCAGCCTCACGGCCACGGGCATGACGCTGGGCACGCCGCGCTACATGGCCCCGGAGCAGTTCGACAAGCCGCAGGAGGTGGACCATCGCGCGGACATCTATTCGCTCGGCGTGGTGCTCTACGAGATGCTCACCGGCGAGGTGCCGATGGGCCGCTTCTCGCTGCCGTCGGCCACCATCGGCGTGGACGTGCGGCTGGATGAAATCGTCCTGCGCACGCTGGAGAAGGAGCCTTCGCGCCGCTACCAGCACGCCAGCGAGGTGAAGACGCAGGTGGAAAGCGTCGCGGGCCTGGTCGCAAATCTCCCGCCGGTGCTGCGCGAGGCGCTGGGCTTTGAATACAAGACCAAGACAGAATGGTTCGGCCTGCCGCTGTTGCACATCGCCTACGGGATGGATTTGCAGACGGGGAAGACCCGCGTGGCCATGGGCATCGTGGCGATTGGCAACGTGGCGAAGGGCGTGATCGCGTTTGGCGGCGCGGCCTACGGCGGCATTGCGTTCGGCGGATTCGCGGTGGGCGTAGTTGCCATCGCGGGCTGCGGCATCGGGCTGGTTTCCTTTGCCGGGCTGGCGATTGCGCTCATCGCGGCCTACGGCGGGCTGGCGGTCGCGCCGTTGGCGCTGGGCGGATTCGCGGCCGGATACTACGCCTGCGGTGGCGCGGCCTTCGGTGCCCATGCCGTCGGCGGCAACGCGAACGATCCGGAGGCGCGCCGGATATTCGGCGGCCTCATGGCGAACTGGAAGATGCTCAACGCCGTCGGCCTCACCCTCATGGCCGTGTCGTTCGTCGTGCCCTTCTTCGCGACGCTCTGGGCACGGCGGCAGGCACCGACGAGCGCCGACACCGGCCCGACGGTGACGCCGCAGGCTCCTGCTGGATCGCAAGTGCCCACGACCGCAGCCGAGCCTGGTAGCGGCACCACGCTGCTGCTCGACGAGACCGATCGCTCCGCTCGCCAGTTCCAGCATTTGTTCCTGTGTGGTGGGTTGATTTGGATAGTGCTGGGCATCGTGTGGGTGCTGGTTTTTCCCCGCAACCTGCCGATCGCACCCGCGATGTGGATCGGCGGCGTCGCCATGCTCGTCATGGCCTCCCGCCATCGGCAGCAGTGGGAGGTTGACTACCGCGACCACGTCATCCGCTTCGAGAACGGGATCTACACGTCCGGGCGACTCATGATTGATGGCAGCGTTGTCGCATCGGGCGGGGTCGGATTTCAGACCGAGTTGAGTGGACGCATTCCCCGTGGTTCCGGTGCGGGCCACCGGATCGTGGCGAAGACCCACGCGGGATTCCGCTCCTTCCGCTGCCAGCTTTTCGCTGAACCGAACGCGACGGCACCCGCGAAGGAGGTCGCGCCTGCGAACTCCGACTCACCCGCCGACAGCAGTATCGGACGCCTGAGTCTGGGCCTCGCCCTCGCCGGCATCGTGTTGCCCGTCGGGATTCTGCTGCTGGCCCTTGCCGCCGCCTCGCGGGAACCCAAGTCGGGCATGCTCCTCCTGTGCGCGGGGCTGGGAGCGCTGCTGGAACTGGCCGCCTTCGGCTGCGGGGTCGTCGGACGGCGCAGTCTCGCGGGCAAGGCGGGCATGGTCATTTCGGGGTTGGTTCTCCTCGCCGGCCTGCTGCTGGCAGCGAGCGTCATCCTGCAGCCCGGTGAACGCACCGTGCCGTCTCGGTTCAACCAGCCGTCGCAGCCGGTGACGTATCTCGAAGGCCACACCTCCATCGTGAAGGCCGTCGCCGTCTCGCCGGATGGCCACACGCTCGCCTCGGCGGGGCTGGATGGCCGCTTGCTCGTCCGCGAACTGCCGGGCGGGAAGCTCGTCAACACCATCGTGGCCCCGGCGGCCGGCAAAGGCGGCGGGCCGGCCGGTCTGATGTCAGTGGCGATTTCCCCGGACAACGAGCAGGTGTTCGCCGGCGGCAACCGGCTGCTCCAGGCGCGGCTGCGCTCAGGCCAACCGGCCAGGCAACAGACGGCCAGGCAAATCGCCTCCGCGAACGGCTCCATCACCCACCTCACGTCCTATGACGGTGGACGCAAGCTCGCCTACATCGGCGGCGGCGGCAGCGAACTGGTCCTGTTCGACCTCGTGGCGCAGCGGCAGCTCAAGACCGCGCCGATCTTCCCCGGCAAGTTCTTCGGCAACGTCCGCGCCACCGCCGCCGCGCCCGACGGCAGCTTCATCGCCGTCTCGTCGTCGGACATGAAAGCCGATCCTGGCGGCGGGGCCACTTCCGCCGAGCCGTGCAAGCTCACCGTGTTCGACACGGAGGGCGTCGAGCGGTTGTCCTGGCAGTTCACGGACTACGCCGACTTCTCGTTTGCAATGATGGTTTTCCCGGACGCACGCAGCCTCGCGCTCTGCCTGCCCTCGGGGAAAATGCTGCGCTGGACGCTCGACGCCGGTGGCAACTGGCAGGCCAACCCGGAAGCGGTGCGCATCGCGCCCGGCCGCTACACCGCCAGCGCCGCGAGCCAGGACGGCAAAATCATCTGGCTGGCTGAGAACCGGCAGGTCGTCGGCCTGGATGCCGCGACCGGCAAAGCCGTGGCGTTTGTGGACCTTCAGATAGGTGAGCGGCAGGGGAATTTCTCCGCGTTCCCCATCGAGGCCATCGCGGTGACGACCGAACCGCTCACCGTCGCCGCCGCGTTGTGGGACGGGCGGGTCGCGCTGGCGAAGTGCTGGCCGCTCGACGGCGGCGCGGCGAAGCCGCAGCAAGGCGGAACCATTGCTTCGGCCATCGCCGGGCTGTTTTCGGAGAAGCTGGAGATTCGCAAGGACACCGCGAAACTGCCTACGACCACGACGCCCGGCCGGCGCGACTTCGCCTTCACCTTCAACGCGCCACCCAACCATGTGCTCAACGTCTGGCTGGAGTTCTGGAAGGACGGCAAGATGGAGATCGTCCCCGACTTCAGCGAGCGCTATTCGCCCGCGCGCGGCGATGCGATCCGCGCCTGGCTGGCCCTCACCACTCAGGACGGCGACAGGCCGGGCGTGAGCAGCCCGGGCCTGGGCCAGATGCGCTTTGGCTGGCAGCTTGGGATCGATTACCGGATCGAGAACGAGCGCGCGAACGTGCGCAGCACCGGCGCCAGTTCCTACGGCCACTGGCGGACCAACGTCTTCAAGGAAATCGCGGCCGGGGGCAGCCCCGCGTCGCAACTGAGCTGGGATGACGCCTCCGCCCCGGCGGCGTGGCAGCCCAAACCCGGCGAAGTCGCCACCGTGCTGGCGTGGACCGCGCACGCGGGCAAGTCGGTCAGTTCGTCCGACTTGAAGTGGACGGAGGAAAGCCTGCGCCAGGGCGTGCCGGCGGTGGCCATTCTGCTGCGCGTCCGCTTCGACCCGGTTTCGCCGGAGCAGTTGAAGGAGTCGCCGACGACCAGCACCTCCATCATCGACGTGAAGAAGCTCGGCTCGTTGGGCGGAGCCGCGACCAAGGCCGCAGCCTCCCCGCCCTGAACGAGCAAGCCAGTGCGTGCTTCAATCGCGCGGCTGCTTGGCCAGGAAGTAGAGCACCGGCACGGCCATGCGGCTGATGAGGAGCGAGGCGATTTCCCCGGCCATCAGCGAAATGGCGAGGCCTTGAAAGATCGGGTCAGCCAGAATCACCGCCGCGCCCACTACCACGGCCAGCGCGGTCAGCAGCATCGGGCGAAAGCGCACCGCGCCGGCGTCCACGACGGCCTCGGCCAGCGGCATTCCTTCGCGCAGGCGCTGCTCAATGAAGTCCACAAGGATGATGGAGTTGCGCACCACGATGCCCGCGCCGGCCATGAAGCCGATCATTGAGGTGGCCGTGAAGAATGCGCCCAGCCCGCCGTGCGCCGGCAGGATGCCCACGAGCGAGAAGGGTATCGCTGCCATCACGATCAGCGGCGTGAGGAACGACCGGAACCAGCCGACCATCAGCACGTAGATGAGCACGCACACCGCGGCGAAGGCGAGGCCAAGGTCGCGGAAGACTTCGAGCGTGATGTGCCACTCGCCGTCCCACTTCATCGCGGGCCGGGCGTCGGAGAAGGGCATGGTGGCGTTGTAAATCTGGAGCGTTGGAGCGCCGGCCTCCGGCCCGGCGTTGACTTGCTGCGGCGATGAGCGCGCCGGCTCGGAGAGCGGCGCTCCGAGCTTTGCCAGCTTCTTGTTCATCTCAAAAATCGCATACACCGGACTCTCGACCACGCCCGCCACGTCACCGATGACGTAGGTCACGGGCAGCAGGTTCTTGTGGTAGATGCTCTTGTCTTCGAGGGTGTGCTCCACCTTCACCAGCTCGCGCAACGGCACCAGCGGAGCCGCGCCGCCGGTGCCGGGCTCAGGCAGCGCGTTGGCGTCGCCGGATCGCACGCGCAAGGCGAGCAGCTCCTCGGGCGAAGTGCGGGCGGAGCGCGGCAGTTGCAGCACGAGGTTCACGTCTTCCTTCTCGCGCGGCAGGTGCATGAGGTCCACGGACTCGCCGCCGACCGCGATGCGCAACGTCTGCGAAATCGTCTCCGCGCTGATGCCGTGGAGCGCGGCCTTCTCCTTGTCTATCACGAAGCGTGCCTTCGGCTGGTCGGCTTCCAGATACCAGTCCACGTCCACCACGCCGGGCGTGCTCGTGAAGATGTCGCGCACCTGCCGGGCGGTGGCGTGACGCGTCGCCTCGTCGGGGCCATAGATTTCGGCGACGAGCGTTTGCAGCACCGGCGGGCCGGGCGGCACCTCGGCCACGGCCACGCGCGCACCGAACTTCTCCGCGATGGCCGCGACCTGCGGGCGGACGCGCCTGGCGATGTCGTGGCTCTGCGCCTTGCGCGCGTGCTTGGGCGCGAGGTTGACCTGGATGTC
>Ga0169931_10002953_pt1 | contig 27348 bp, 19 predicted proteins | sample Kivu_15m_20L_FD_129675 | JGI IMG/M metagenome (GOLD analysis project Ga0169931, IMG submission 129675) | Freshwater microbial communities from Lake Kivu, Western Province, Rwanda to study Microbial Dark Matter (Phase II) - Kivu_15m_20L... | ecosystem: Environmental > Aquatic > Freshwater > Lake...
AAGCAACCTGGGCTTCCATCGAATTCCGGCAGCGCGCTGGTCAGTAGCAGATAGCTGAGTCCCAGCCGTAGCACGACGGCAAGCACGTTGATCGCATACTCAGTGCTCTCACCCTGCAACTCGGGCGTCATCGACCTCCAGACCACGATCCCACTGGCCGCCGCCACCAGTAACTCGACGATTGGATACCGCGGCGAGATCGCCGCTCCGCAATCGCGGCAGCGACCCTTGAGCAGCAACCAGCCGAGCACCGGAATGTTGTGCCAGGGGCGGATCGGCCGCTTGCACTTGGGACAGCGCGAGCCCGGCCGGCTGAGGTTCATCCCCAAAGGCAGCCGATAGGCAACGACGTTCAAGAAACTGCCGAACGCACCGCCAATCACCACGCCGTACAGCACCACCAACAGCGCGCCGATACTCGACAGACGAAAGTCGACCAGCGGTGCGAGCACGGAGTGCATGGACAGACAGCCTTCCCTGGGTGCCACTGCTGGCCCAGTCCAGCAGTGCTCTTACCCGGTTTCACCTTGCTCATTGACCATCAATTGATTGTGCCTCGAGCAAGGTCAATTGCGAAGCATGCTTTGACTCACTTGAGATAACTCGCTGCGGCGACGGACACGGCAAGGCAAGACCCGCGAGAATCACTGCTGGGCAAGCCAGCAGTGGCACCCGAGAATGCCGACCTCTCTAAATGATCCCATGCAACGGTCCGCCGCGCGCCGCCAACTGATCCACTCGCCGCGACACTTCCGGATCCTCCACCAACGGCGGCGCGTGATGCGGCTTCGCCCGGGCGTCGATCACCAGCGGACCGCGGCAGCCCCAGTGTTTGTGCTCGATGAACGAATCGACGCCGTGGACGTCCGTCGCCGGATTGCTTCGTGTGAATGTCGTCCACAGGAAATTGTTCTGCGTGCGTGAGGCAAACTCCGCGTCGTCCACGATCACCCACAGCGGAAATTTCCGCGCCGAATGATCGGCGGCAATCGACTGGCAGAGCGTTTCGACTTGGCCGTTCGCCGAGTTGTAGGGCGGCCCGCCAATCGCCAGCACCCCCGGCATACAGACCCGCGCCGGCCCAAAGTTCAGCGGAAAGTTTAGCCCCTCGGCCGAAGTCGGCAGCTCGCGCACTGGCGGGCCCACCGCCGCGATCACCAGCTTCGAACCTTCGTTGATCGCGTCGCCCGAGTAGTCGAGCGTGTCGATTGTCGTGCGGGTTTGAAAGTGCAGATCGCGCGTCCAGTCGACCCGCCGCAGCATGTGGGCGAAGAACTGGGGGATGTCCTGAATATGCAGACAAAGCTCGTCCTCGCGCGCGGCGATCCACAGATACTTCGCCAGCGAAAGCTGCCCCTGCCCGAGAATCGCGTTGGCAGTAGTTAATAGTTCTTGTGGCCGCCGCCGCTCGTTGTAGGGCGTGTACCGTTCACTGCCGATCGCCAGCAGCAGCGGATGCACGCCCGCCGCGTCCACCGCGTGAACGGCCTGCAAACCGGGGATGACTGCCGGAATGGCCGGGCCGGTGAGCTCGTGGATCAACTCGCCGAACATCGTGTCTTCTTGCGGCGGTCGGCCGACGACCGTGAACGGCCACACCGCATCCTTGCGATGCCACACCTGCTCCACTCGCAGCACGGGAAAGTCGTGCGCCAGGCTGTAGTAACCCAGATGATCGCCGAACGGTCCCTCGGGCAGTTTCACGTCGCGTTCGATCGTGCCGCTGATGCAGAAGTCGGCCTCGGCATAAATCGCCGGTTGATGGTCGCCCGCGATCATCGGAATCCGATGCCCCGCGAGCGCGCCGGCAAAGCCCAGCTCGGACATTCCCTCGGGCAGCGGCATCACGGCGGCTACACTCATCGCCGGAGCTCCGCCGACGAAGATGTTCACCCGCAGCGAGCCTTCGCGATTGATCGCCCGGGCGTGATGCACGCCGATGCCGCGATGAATCTGATAGTGCAAACCGATTTGCTTGTCCGGCACGTAGCGGCCGCCGGAAATCTGCACGCGGTACATGCCCAGGTTTGAATTCGCCAGGCCGGCTTTGTCGGGATCCTCGGTATACACGAGCGGCAGCGTGATGAACGCGCCGCCATCGTCCGGCCAGCACTTGAGCTGCGGCAGCTTGGAGACGGTCGTGGTGTTCGCCAGGATCGGGCCGCCGCGAACCTTCCTGGGCAGCATGTGCCACAGCGTGGGCAGCAGGCCGAGATGTTCCCAAGGCCGGCTCATCGCGCTCGAGGGGTCGACCTTGGCTTCGACCGCGCGGCGCACGGCCACGAGCGAATCGCGAAAGATGTACCGCACGCGGTCCATCGTGCCGAACAGGTTGCTGGCCATCGGAAAGCCGCAGCCCTTGACCCGTTCGAAGAACAGCGCCGGTCCGCCGGCCTGAAACACACGGCGCTGGATCTCGGCTGCTTCCAGATTGGGGTCGATCTCGTCCGCGATGCGCACGAGCTGGCCCGATGCTTCCAGATCGCGGAGACAGTCTCGTAGTGTGCGGTAGCCCATGCTAACAGGTAGCTTACGCGAGGCGCTGGCCGCGGGGAAAGAGGAGCAAGACCACCACCTGGGAGAAGTGATGCCCTGGCGATAAAATGCGGTTCAAATCTACTCAGCAGTGCGACGGGAGCAGGAAACGTGCAGATCGAGCAGACCGAACAACCGGCACTGGAAATCGCGGCGGATGCCTTGGCCGTAGGGATTTTCGACGGCGAACCGCTTTCCGGCGCGGCCGCGACCATCGACGCCGAACTCAAGGGCGCGATCCGCCAGCTCATTGAGCGCCAGGAATTTGCGGGCAAAGCCTATGAGACCGCGCCGTTGCTCGTGCCCGTTGGCAAAGCCAAACAGGTGCTGCTGGTCGGACTCGGCAAGCGCGACAAGTTCGACGCTGGCATGGCCTATCGCACGAGCGCGGCGGCGGTGCGAGCGCTGACCGGCAAGAAACGCGAGCGGATCGCTTTGCTGCTCGACGACAACTGGGAGCCTGAGTTCACCGAGAGCGGCATCGCCGGCGCCATCGTCGGTAGCCAGGGGCAGGACCTCTACCGCGCTGAAAAGAAACGCCATCCGCTGGGGACGCTCATCTGGCCGACGAAGAACAGGGACGCCATCGCCAGCGGTCGCATCATTGGCGAAGCGGTGAACCTCGCCCGGCACTTGGTGAACAGCCCTGCCGAAGACATCTATCCCGAGACGTTCGCCGATAAAGCTGCCGAAGTGGCCAGGACCTGCGGACTCGAGATCGAAATCTGGGACGAAAAGCGACTGGAAAAAGAACGCTGCGGCTCGCTGCTCGCGGTGGCCAAGGGTTCCCATCGCCCGGCGCGGCTGGTGATCCTCAAGTATCACGGCGCGGGGCCGGGCGCTCCCGCGCTGGGCATCGTGGGCAAAGGGGTCACCTTTGACTCGGGCGGTCTCTCGCTCAAGCCGTCCGATGGCATGCTCACGATGAAGTGCGACAAGGCCGGCGCGTGCACGATGCTCGCGGCCATGCAAGCGATCGCCGCTCTGAAACTACCGGCGAACGTGATTGGCTTCGCTGGCCTGGTTGAGAACATGACGGGCCCCGCCGCGATGAAGCTGGGCGACGTACTCACCGCGCGCAGCGGCCGCACGATCGAAGTCCACAACACCGATGCCGAAGGCAGGCTCGTCCTGGCCGACGTGCTGAACGTCGCGCGCGAGAAGGGCGCCAGCCAAATCGTCGACCTGGCCACGCTCACGGGGGCCTGCGTTGTGGCGCTCGGCACCGAAGTAGCCGGGGCGATGACGAACAATCAGCCGCTGTGCGACCGCGTACTCGCGGCATCGAAGCTGACCGGCGAACCGCTCTGGCAGTTGCCGATGTTTCCCGAGGTCTACGACGACCTGATCAAGAGCGAAGTGGCCGACATCAAGAACGTCGGCGAAGGACGCTGGGGCGGCGCGATCACGGCCGCCAAGTTTCTCGAACAGTTCGTCGGCGATACGCCCTGGGTGCATCTCGACATTGCCGGCCCCGCGTTCCGCGACAAACCCAAACCCTGGAGTGACGCCGGTGGCAGTGGCCAGTTCGTCCGTACGCTCGTCGAGCTCGCCCGCGGGTGGAAGTAAAAATGCGATTCGTTGTCCGCTCTAACCCCCAATCCCTAGTCCCCAACCCCTTCTTCCTCCATGCCCTGGATCTCTGAAAAGTCTCCGCACATCTCCTGGTCGCGCATCGAAGAGCTCATGCAGCAAACCGTGGCCGAGTGCCGCAGCCGGTTGTGTGCCAAGCCAAAACGCGTACTCCTCCTGCCGCCCGACATCACCCGGGCGCACTCGGGCGTCGGCCGCATGACCGAGATGCTGTACCTGGCGTTTGCCAAGGAAGCGGACGTGCACGTGATTCCGACGCTCGGCCAGCACGTGCCGCATACGCCTGAAGAGAATCTGCGGATGTTCGGCGCGATTCCGAACGAGCGGATCCATGCCCACGACTGGCGCGACGGCTGCGTCTACCTCGGCGATGTCTCGGCCGACTTCGTGCAGCAGGCCTGCGGCGGGGTGGCCGATTGGAAGATTCCCATCCACCTGAACCGGATGCTGATGGAAGAGCCGTGGGACCTGGTGATCAACATCGGTCACGTCGTCCCGCACGAAGTGCTCGGCTTTGCGAACCACAACAAGAACTACTTCATCGGCCTGGGCGGCAAAGACACGATCTGCGCCTCGCACATGCTCAGCGCCACCTGCGGCATCGAGAACAACCTCGGCAATCTGATCACGCCCACCCGGGCTTGCTTCAACAAGGCCGAAGACGACTTCCTCGGCCACCTGCCGGATCTGTACGTGCAGGTCGTTCTCGCCCGCAACGATCAGGATGAACTGGTGCACACGGGCGTTTACGTCGGCGACGATTTGGAGACGTATCTCTCCGCCGCGCGGCAATCGCGAGAGGAAAACATCACCGTCTTCGAAGAGCCGGTGCAGAAGATGGTCTGCGTGATGCAGGCCGACGAGTTCGTCAGCACCTGGGTGGCGAACAAGGCCGTCTATCGCACGCGGATGGCCCTGGCCGACGGCGGCGAACTGGTGATCATCGCGCCGGGCCTCAAGCGGTTCGGCGAACAGCCCGAGGTGGACGCCTTCATCCGCAAGTACGGCTATTGCGGCACGCCCAAAGTCGTAGCCGGTTACAAGGTGAACGCCGACATGCAGGACCTCGGCCACGCCACGGCGCACCTGATCCACGGCTCGTCGGAAGGCCGCTTCACGATCACGTACGCACCAGCCGAGCTGACGGCCGCGGAGATCGCGAAAGTGAACTTCCAGTATGCTGATCTTGGCGAGACGCTTGCCCGCTACAAGCCGGAGACGCTCAAGCAAGGCTGGAACACGCTTCCCGACGGCGAGCGGTTCTACTTTATCCCGACGCCTTCAGCGGGCCTCTGGGCGACGCGCGAGAAGTTGTTTGGTCGGAAGACGGGGTTTGGCGAGGCGTAATGGTGGCCGTGGCTCAGCCCTGTATGTCTTCCTGAAGCCGTAGGTTTGTCTCTAGCGACGCAAGCAATTCGTCGTCGGTGACTGTCGGACCGACGACGTCGCGAAAGACGAGTATTGCGCCGCCCTTAGTCAGGCCCGTCCATGACCGAGTTGCTTTAAGCATCAAGTCCAGAAAGAGCCGTTGCTCATCGAATTGTAGGTCGCCACGAAGTCGATGTTCCATGTGAGCAATCAGTGAATCGTCTTCCGGCAGCTTGATCGCGAGAACGATCCCGTCGGAATCTTCAAACGGCTGACTCCCGTAATCCCCAAGCATTCGTTGAAACAGATCGCCTCCGGACCACACATCGGCATAGCGGCAATAGAATAACACTGGTGGCGTACTCACGTGGCGTTCGACCCATTTGCGGATCGATGTACAAGCGATGTGGATGGATTGGCTCTCCTCGTTATTTCCTGAGTCAAGGCGTTGAAGATCCGAGATTCGGGACAGGATTTCCTCGCCGGTGCGGCCCCCGACTTTCGCAATTGTGATGAGCTGATTCATTGTTCGCTCACAGTCTCCAGAGAATCGCATGACGGCAGCTTGACGATAAGCTACCCAGAGGGCCATTCAATAGTGAATCTCTATTTGATTACGGTCAACTTGCCAAACATGGGATAATTGGAGGTGCTGCGACTTGGAGGGTGAATCGAGCATATGAGTACCACCGCTTTTCATCTCGATCGCTTATTAGAACCGCTCGCCGGTTGCTTGACCCCGGCAGTCGCTGCCAAGGTCGCTGACCTACGAGCAGATGACATCATTCAGCAGCGGATCGACTATCTCGCTGAGCGATCCAATGAAGGCACTCTGAGCCAGGAGGAGCGCGACGAGTATGCCGGCTACGTGCACGCCATTGACGTGATCGCCATCTTGCAGGCGAAAGCTCGTGGCCGAGCGCGCAACGCGTAACGTAGGAATCTACTTCCCGTTCGCATAATTCTGCCGCATACGCGCGGCAAAATCGTTGTCCGACACGTATCCTAGGAACGTTTCCAAGGCCGTTTCCAAATCAACGGGATGACCCTCGCCGGCCGGAAGTGCCCCCATGATTTCTGGCTGGCTCGTGCTGAAGACGAGAACCTCCGCGGCCCGGTCTCCATAAACCACCCACTTGACACTCGCAGGTAAAATTGTGAATCGCCTCACCGAATACAGCAATGCGTCTGCCAGGCTGTTTCCCGGATCTTTCTCGAACGCGAGCCAGACATTGTCCGCATCGTCGTCATTCTCAATGACTATGGCCCCAAATGTCCTGAAGTGTCTGTGGTAATACTCAGTCGGATCGGGCTCAAGCGTCACGAAAGTAAATCGAGTGTCGCCCGATGCTTTGCACAACAGAGAGCACGAGCGTATTAGTTCCGGCGAGAACAGCAAGTCATACGACGCGAACAAAGTTGTCCAGTTCGCTTGCTTAAGCACACAGTCGGGTACCGACAGCCCGACCTCCACGACGCTCGTCAATTGGTTCCAGACGGTAGCGAGTTCTTGGCGATCATGGATTTCTTTCATCGATTTGGCCTTCGTGTTCCTTGATATCTCGGCTAGTTCGCCGCGGCCGCACGGTTTTCATTGTAGTCGTGCCATACTCAACCTCGCACCACTAAGCGTAACACTTGTGGCCACTACTCCGCTCCCGCTCGCGTGCGAATAATTCTCGCATGCGATACCTCGTCACAGCCCGGGTCAAACCTGGCCGCGAACGGGCTTTGCTTGAAGCGATCGAAAACCAATCGCTGGGGCAGGGCTCCGTCGCCGGCGACGAGTACCTGCGCAACATGACCGACGCCCGCCTGCGCGAAGACGGTTCAGTGACATGGGTCGAAGTCTGCTTCTGCCGCACGCCGCTCGAAGAGGAGCGGCCGTACTGGGAAGAGTACTTCGAGCTGGTCAAGGTGCAGGACACGCACGCCCGGCACAAGTGCCGCGACGAAACCGGCGAAGAACCCTGGGCCTGCGGCGACTGCGACTGCACCGCGCGGCTGGAAGCCCGACTCAAAACCACCGGCGAAGCCTTTCTGGAAGCGCTTCGGGAAACGGCCAGTTGAGCGATGGGTGAAACTTTACCGTTTTTGAAAAGCGTCCCGCTCGCTGCTAGAATACTCCCAACAGGAGCGCTCGCTATGGCGACAGACCCACATTCAGAACTCGCCCAATTCCAACAGTTTGTCGGACAGCACGTCCAAAGCGGCACGCCGCTTTCGCCCGAAGAAGTGCTCGACTTGTGGCGGATCGAGCATCCCGATCCGGAAGACTTCGGCGAGCCGGAAATCAACGAAGACGATCTTGAAGCAATCCGCGAAGCTATTGCGGAGCTTGAATCCGGCGCCCCAACCTACACGATCGAGGAAGTCATGGCCGAGATCCGTCGTCGGCACGGGTTGTCTGAAGGCGAATGAAGTACAGCGTTCGCACCTCGCCGGCGGCACTAAATGATGTGAGCCAAGTCCTCACTTGGCTCGCCTCGCACTCTACGGAGGGCGCTCAACGTTGGTGCGCGGCATACCTCAAAGCGCTTCGCCAGCTCGAACTTGACGCGGACGTATGGGGACGTGCGCCGGAATCGACTCTTCTGCATCACAGCAAATACGCCAGAAGCTTTTCAAGACTCGACGTGGCCGTCCTTATCGACTCTTATACATAGTTGATGCCGAAACTGTCGTGGTCTTACGCGTTCGTGGGCCGGGGCAGCCACCTCTTACTCGAAAGCAACTTGGCTCGGAGTAATAGGCCGCTTCTCGAACAAGTTGAACTTGGGCTACGATTTTCAATCATTTCCAATGACACCCACCCGTCCTCCCGGCCCACCGACGCGCTTCTTCACCGGCAACTTTGGCGAGTTCTACTCCGACTTGCTCGGCTTCTTCACTCGCTGCGCCCGCGAGTATGGCGACATCACTTATTTTCGCCTCGGCCGCCGGCCGTGCTTGCTCGTCAACAATCCCGACTTGATCGAACAGATCGTCGTCAAGCAAAACAAGAACTTCATCAAGCCGTTTCCGTTTCGCTTCACGCGGCAGGTGCTCGGCAACGGCCTCTTGACCAGCGAAGGGACGTTCTGGCTGCGGCAACGACGTCTGGCCGCGGGCGCGTTCAACGCCCAGCGAATCAACACTTACGGCGCGGACATGGTCGACGCCACCAGCCGCATGCTCGCCGGCTGGCAGGACGGACAGCAGCGCGACATCCACAACGACATGATGCAGGTGACGCTCGACATCGTCGCCCGGACGCTGTTCGGCACCGACATCACCGAGCGGACGCACGACATCGGCGAATCGTTGCTGCACGCCTTGCGTAGCTTCAGCTTGAATTTCGGCCGCAAGCTGCCACTCCCAAGTTGGATTCCCACGGCAGGCAATCGCCGCGCCAAAGCGGCCGTCCGCGGACTGAACGAAGTCGTCAACCAGATCATCGCCCAGCGCCGCAAAGAGAACACGCCGCACAAAGATTTGCTCTCGATGATGCTGCACGCGGTAGATGAAGACGACGGCAGCCAGATGACCGACGAACAACTGGCCGACGAAGCCCGCACGTTCCTGCTCGCCGGTCACGAGACCACGGCCATCTCGCTCTCGTGGAGTTTCTATCTGCTGGCCACGCATCCCGAGATTCAGGCCGCGCTCGGCCGCGAGCTCGACCAGGTGCTCGCAGGTCGCTTGCCGACGGCTGAGGACGTGCCAAACTTGCCGCTCACCGAACGGGTTGTCCTCGAAGCGATGCGGCTTTATCCGCCCGCGTTCACGATCGGCCGCGAACCGGTCGAAGACTTCCAGCTCGGCCCGTATTGGGTGAAGAAGGGTACGACGATCTTCATGAGCCAGTGGGTCATGCACCGCGACGGCCGTTACTACGAGAATCCCGAGACGTTCGACCCCGGTCGCTGGTTGCCCGAGCGATCGGCGGGCCGGCCGAAGATGGCGTACTTTCCCTTCGGCGGCGGTCCGCGCGTGTGCATCGGCAATACGTTCGCCATGCTCGAAAGCATACTGGTGCTCGCAACCGTTGCCAGCCAGTGGTCGATGCGGCTGGTGCCGAACCAGGAGATCCGCCTGTCGCCCGTGCTGACACTCCGCCCGCGCAAGGGAATTCAAGTCATTCTCGAGCGCCGCCAGCGCCCTGAGGATCCTGCCGAGCCCGATCATCTGGCCGAGCGCGTTGCCAGTTAGACCGCGGCGGGTGATAATCGCTCGCACGGCGCCTCCGCGGTCTCTCTTTCAGCGTTCGCTCCATGACTGAACCCGACTCTTCCGCTCCGCGCCCCGCAGGCGATTCCTCCGCGTCGCAGGATGCCACGATCCAGCAGGACATTCGCCTGCTCAACAGCCTGGGCTACGGCCAGGAACTGCTCCGCCGCATGAGCGGCTTTTCGAATTTCGCCGTCTCGCTCTCGATCATCTGCATCGTGGCCGGCGGCATCACTTCGTTTCCGCTGGGGCTTTCGAGCGTCGGCGGAGCGTCGATCGGGCTGGCCTGGCCGGCGTGCGCGCTGCTTTCGCTGTGCGTGGCTTTAGCGATGGCGCAGGTCGCGTCGGCCTTTCCCACGGCCGGCGGACTCTATCACTGGGCTGCGATTCTCGGCGGCCGCGGCTGGGGCTGGGTTACCGCCTGGTTCAACCTGGCGGGGCTCGTCACCGTGCTCGCCGCGATTAATGTCGGCACTTATGAGTTCGGCCTCAGGTTCTTCGACGGGCTGTTCAAGCTGAATGTCGCCGAGTGGAGCGACGATCAGAGGTTCTCGATCCAACTCGCTGGCGTCCTGGGAATCACGGTTGCCCAGGCGTTGCTCAATCACCTGGGGATTCGGCTCACGTCGCTCCTGGTCGACTTCAGCGGCTGGTGGATCCTGATCGTCGCAGCCGCGCTTACCGTGGCGATGCTTGCATGCGCGCCGCAGTGGGATTTCGCCCAGGTCTTTACGTTCACCAACTACAGCGGCGCTGCCGGCGGCGATGTCTGGCCGGAGAATGGCAGCCTCGCCTGGCTATTCTTGCTCGGCTTCCTGCTACCGGCCTACACGATCACCGGCTTCGACGCCTCGGCCCACACGGCCGAAGAAACCATCGGCGCCTCGCATCACGTGCCCCGCGGCATCGTGCGGTCGGTCGCTGTCTCGGGCGTTTGTGGCTGGATCATGCTCGTCGCCGTGGTGCTGGCGATTCCGAACATGGATGAGGTCGCGGCCCAGGGCGCCAACTCGTTTCACTGGATCGTCTCGCAGGTGCTGCCCGCGCAGCTTTGGCAGCTCTTGGCCGTTGGCATTCTGATCGCACAGTTCTTCTGCGGCCTGGCCACCGTCACGTCGGCGTCGCGAATGGCGTATGCGTTTGCCCGCGATGGTGGGCTTCCCTGGTCAACGCACCTGCGCCGCGTGAGCTGGCGATTTCATACGCCCGCGGTCGCGATCTGGACCGTGTCGCTGCTCTCCGTTGCATTCGTCATGCATACTGGCGCGTATGCGACGATCACCGCGGCGTGTACGATTTTTCTCTACATCTCGTATGTGATTCCCACTTCGCTGGGGCTGTTTGCGTACGGCCGGACTTGGACTCGCATGGGCCCTTGGAATCTGGGCGGCACGATGTACCGGCTGGTGGCGATCTTGTCGGTCGTGGGCTGCGGAATCATCTTGCTCGTGGGGGTGCAGCCGCCGAATGACAAGAACTTGTGGACGATCGCCGGATCGCTGGCCCTGACGGCCGTGGTGTGGTTGTCCTATGAGCGGAAACGGTTCCGAGGGCCGCCGGAGAGCTTCCTGGAAAACGTGCTGCGGGGACCGAGCGAGGTCGAGGCGACCGGAGCTTCACTTGTGGCTGGGGCTCTAGGGACACGTGAATGAATCGACGTAAGTGGTTTGTGGATAGTTGTTTGGCGTCGTGATTTCAGCCGTCAGGCAGCGTCCGTGCTAGCGATTTGTAAGTAAAATTTTTTCGCATTACTTGACACGCCCAGCGATTCGTGTAGATTGGGGGATAGTTCACGACGGTTTGGTTCCGAGAGATAGGCATCTCGGCCGAGCCACCACCCTTTGGGTACTTCTTGCTAATGATGCTGAAATGAGAGCCCTCGCTAGCGCACCGGAACTGCGCTAAGTCGACGGAACGCTTCTTCGGGCTCTCATCCCTAGTTCGCTTGTCCTGACGCGGGTCGTCGTGCGCCTTGATCTCTTTCTCAAGGCCGTCCGGCGCACTTCACGCGCCCGGCATTCCACGAACGACTATTAGCCCCCGCTATCGTTCACCATTGAGGTGGATAATTTCGCGCGGGATTCAGATACAGCAGCAGTCAGCACCATCGAAATTCACATAGCCAGTCGATAGCACAGGAACGAGTTATGCAACTTTGCCCCAAGCACCGCCTGATCCCGCGAGTCATCGGCGCCTGCGTCATGCTGACCGCGCTCGTTGGATTTACCCGTCAGAGTTCAGCGGATTTCTTCCAGTTCAGCACGAACGTGACGCTGGGAGCCGTGGCTCCGGCCCCCACGAGCATTGTCGGCAACGGCACTCCCAACGTGACCCTGGATACGGCTCTGGGAACGGACATTCAATTCACCGGCCTGCAGTCCGTCGGCGTCGAGAATCTGGTCGCCATCGGCGGCGGCACGGATATCGTCTTCGGCCTGATCGACACGCTGGTGGTCAATGTCACGCCGTTTGAGAACATTTCGATTCCCTTCACATTCGACCTGTCGATCACCGACTACCCAACGGATGTCGTCGGAGTGCCGAATGGCACTGCCGTCTTCCAGATCACGGGCACGATCAGCGGCACGATCGGCGCCGGTCGCAAGGTGAATCTCAACAATATCGTCGTGAATCCGGTCGCCAACCAGTTCATCGGCGGCAACGAGTACTCGGTCGTGTTCAACACGATCGTTCCGCCAGGTCCGTTCTTCCCGGGCGCTATCGGTGCTCACGTGGAAATCGTTCCGGAACCGGCCACCTGGGCCATGCTCGGCATGGGTACCCTGGCTATCGGCTACGCGATCCGTCGCCGCAAGCGAAACGCCTAAGCAGAAACATTCGGGAGAAGAGGCACAAAGCTTCCCTCGATCACACGGCCGGCGCATCTCAACGGAGATGCGACCGGCCGTTTCATTTTCCTGACGCATACTCGGCGCTGGTTGCCATCCGATCCGCTTGCGCGCGATTGGTCTCCCAAGCGCCAACGCTATAATGGACGGCGGTTTCCACAAGCGCGTGCCGGGCCCGTGCGAGTTGCCAAGCGCGAGGCCGACACGCATTCTGCCACCGCCAAAGGGGCATCGACCGCGATGGCCACTTATCCTCCCGGACCGAAGGACGGTCTGCTCGGCATCCATTTGCTGCGTCGCTTTCGGGTGGATCCGCTGGAGTTCATTACCGACGCCGCCCGCCAGTACGGCGATTTGGCCTACATGCGATTTGGGCCCGTTCGCACCTACTTCATGTTCGCGCCGCACCTGGTGCGCGAGGTGCTCGTCACCCGACACAAGCATTTTCGCCAGCCGGAAATGCTGATTCGCCCCTTGCGGCAGATCGACGGCAATGGCCTGGTGCTAAGCGATGGCGACTTTTGGCGCCGCCAGCGGCGGCTCATGCAACCCGCCTTCAGTACCCGGCGGTTCGACACCTACAGCGAAGTAACGGTCCACTACACGCGCCGCATGCTCGACACGTGGCACAGCGGCGAGTCGATCGACATCGCCGACGAAATGACCCGGCTTACCCTGCCAATCATCGCCAAGACGCTGTTTGGCGTCGAACTCGAAGGCCGCGCTGCCGAGCTTGGCCGCGCCGTCCATATGTTGTCGGAAATGGTCTTCCGCGAGTCAGGCTATCCCGTGCATTTGCCAGACTGGCTGCCGCTCCCCAGCAAGCGCCGCAAGCGCTGGGCGATCAACACGATTCGCGGACTCGTGGCTGACATCATCCGCCAGCGCCGCGCCTCGGGCGAAGATCGCGGCGACTTGCTTTCGATGTTGCTCTTGGCTGTCGACGAAGAAGAAGGGGGCGGTGGCATGACCGATGTCCAGGCCCTCGACGAAGCGATCACACTCTTCAATGCGGGGCACGACTCGACCGCCGCGGCGCTCTCCTGGATCTGGTACCTGATCGCCCGCCATCCGCACGTCGAGTCGCAGCTCATTGCCGAGATTGACGAGGTGCTGCCCGACCGCGATCCGACTTATGCCGACGTCGCCAGGCTGCCACTCACGGAGCTGGTGATCAAGGAATCGATGCGGCTTTATCCGCCCACCTGGTCGCTGATTCCGCGCGAAGTGGTCGAGCCGCTCGAACTCGATGGCTACAAGATTCCGCGCGGCGCCTGGCTCTATACGTTCCCCTGGGCCACGCACCGCGATCCGCGCTGGTTCGCCCATCCCGAGCGGTTCGACCCGGAGCGATTCGCGCCGGGCCGCGTGGACGAGATTCCGCCGTATGCTTACTTTCCATTTGGCGGCGGTCCGCGGATTTGCATCGGGGCTGCCTTCGCCACAATGGAGATGGTGCTGATCCTGGCAACCATCCTGCGCAAGTTTCGCGTCAAGATTGCGGCGGGGCAGGGGGACGTTGTGCCCGAGCCTTTGATTGCGATTCGCCCACGCGGTGGATTGCGCGTTTCGCTCACCCGGCGCAGCGAGCCGGCTTTGGCGGGACGAGATACATCGTGAGTGAACCCGACGAAGCCCGTTCTGGCCAGTCGCCCCAATCGTCGCCACGATCAGCTTCAGTCTCGCGCCGCCGGTTTCGCTGGACGCCCGCGCGGCGGATCGTGCTGTTCTTCGGTTCCATGTATCTCACCATCGTGCTGTTGATGATGCTGATGGAAAACTCCATGATCTTCTTTCCCGCACGTTATCCCAACGGCTTCTGGGACCCGCCGGGCCTCGAGTTCGAAGACGCTTGGTTCACCACTGCCGATGGCACGAAGCTGCACGGCTGGTACGTGCCGCACGACAGTCCACGCGCCGTGCTGCTCTTCGCCCACGGCAATGCGGGCAACATCAGCCATCGCTACGACCTGCTGCAAGAGTTGCACGAACTCGGCGTCGCCACGCTCGCGTTCGACTATCGCGGCTATGGTCGCAGCAGCGGCGAACCGAGTGAACAGGGCGTACTGGCCGATGCCCGCGCCGCGCGGAAGTGGCTTGCTGAAAGGGCTGGCGTCAAAGAACAGGACATCGTCCTCATGGGCGAGTCGCTTGGCGGCGGCGTGATGGTCGACCTGGCCGCGCACGACGGCGCTCGCGGCCTGATCCTGGAGAACACGTTCACCTCGCTGCCCGACGTGGCGGCGTATCACTATCCCTGGCTGCCGGTGCGCATGCTGATGCGCACGCGGCTGGATTCGGCCGCCAAGATCGGCCAGTATCACGGCCCACTGCTGCAACTGCATGGCGACGCCGACACGATCATTCCCTACCAAGTCGGCCAGCAGCTCTTCGCCGCCGCGAACGAACCGAAGACGTTCGTCACGATCCGCGGCGGCGACCACAACGACCAACGCACTCCTGAAGCAATCCGGGCGATCGATGAGTTTCTTGTCCGATTGCAGGTAGATTAACCGCAGAGGACGCGGAGGTACGCAGAGGGAAGGCAGAGAAAGAAGAGTAATTGGGGAAGAAGAGTATGGAATTGAACGAGATTACGGGGGCAGATCATCGACGCCGCGATGAAAGTGCACACGGCACTTGGGCCGGGCTTGCTCGAGTCGGCCTATGAGAAGTGCCTCTTGTTTGAACTGCACTCCCGTGGCCTGAAAGCGTTGGCACAGGTTGATCTGCCAACTCGCTACGGCAGTGTCGTCATCGAGGCCGGCTACAGAATCGATTTACTCGTCGAGGATCTGGTCGTCGTCGAAGTCCAAGCGATCGAGAAGGTCTTGCCCGTCCATCACGCTCAACTTTTTTCCTATCTGAAGCTGAGCAACAAACGCGTCGGCCTGCTCATCAACTGCCATGTCGAACACCTGAAAGACGACATCACCCGCCTCGCCAACAAAGCGTAGTTCCTTCAATCTATTTTCCTCTTCCTCTGTCTTTCCTCTGCGAACCTCCGCGTCCTCTGCGGTGAATCTCTCCGCGTTACTTCAGACAGAGCTACTCCAGGCCATACAGCCCGGCCAGCGGCACGGACATCGGCGTCGCCACGCCCATCCGGCCTTGCAGGAACCGCGGCTGGATCGCGAACGTCGCGCCGATGTTGTCCTTGCTCGTGTCGACGTTCACGATGATGCTCGTCAGGAACGACTCGCCGATTCGCGTCAGCATCAGGTTCTGACCGATGTTCCGCGAGTTGTGGAAGTCGAACGTGGTGCCGAACGACGAGAGCCACTTGGGACTCATTCGGTAGCTGTAGTTGAAGGCGATCACGTTGCTGTTGATCGGGCCTTCCAGCGAGTGGAAGCCCAGGTAGATCGAGCCGCGCGGCGGTCGGTTGAGGAACCCGCCGATCGACGTGTACTTGCCGGCCGCGTCGAAGAAGTCGTAGTAGCCGTCCGAAACCAGCGTGGTCCGGTCGCCCACGTGCCACTTGAAGTTGTAATCCACCAGGCCGATCACTTCGCCGAAGTTGTCGCGATCGGGGTTCGGGAACAGTGTGGCGTCCACGTCGAACGTGATCCAGTCCACGATATGCGGATTCGCCGGGTTGCCACGCTTCGTCTGCCACCGCTGATGTGCGCCGAGCCGTGCCGCGAACAGGTCGTCCGCGATTTCCATCGAAGGCGAGGCCACGTAACTGCCCAACCCGCGCCGCAGGGCATAGTAGCGTTCGTCAAACCGGGTGGGCACCGGCAGCGGGCCGCCGAAGTCGAAGAACGGGAACCAGCGCCGATACGCTTCAATATTATTGTCGTCGATCTGGTCGTACAGCGGCAGCGTGTCCAGGTCCTGCGTGCTCTGGGCATAGAACACGTCGGTGTCGAACACCACTTTGTGCGCCAGCCCGTTGACGTTGAACAGCTCGTTCTTGATTTCCGGATTCACCGACCACATCGATGTGCTGCCGCGGATGCCTGCGGCGCCGTAGGCTCGGTTCTCCGGGTCGAAGTCCAGGTTCTCGCCCCAGCGGGCCAGTTCGCCCAGCAGGTAGGGGTTGAACTTGAACGCGCCCAATTCGAACGGCATGTCGATTTCGTGCCGCGTGGCCAGCCGTTCGCCCACGCGCGTGCTGTTGGCCGGCTCTTCCCACGGCAGCGGACCCCAGAGTGCGGCCTGCGACGGATCGGTCGGCGGCTGCGCGCTCTTGAACCTGGCGAATGCCAGGCTGGTGTGTTCGTACCAGGTCAGCCGATCGCCCAGCAGCGGCTCGCCAATCCAGAAATGATCCACCCGCGGCAGCCATTCCGTTTCCGTAAAGAACGGATTGAGCCGCACCGAGCCGACCACGCTCCAGGTGCTGTTGTCAATATACTGCTTCAGTTCGAAGTCGGTGGTCTGGTCTTTGAGCTGATCGTATTCGCGCTCGAAGTACTGTTCCAGGAAGTTGAAGTCGCTGATCAGCCCGACTTCACCGGTCAATTGGAAGTTGTTCGGCAGGTAGGTCCGATTCTGCCACAGCACGCGGCCGCGATAGCTCTTCTCTGGCGGTACGTCGCGTCGATCGAGACCCAGGTTGTCGACCCCGTGATCCTTGATCGCCCAGGCGTCGAGGAAACCGCCGGTGTTCTCGGGCAGGTCGAACAGCGACTGCCGCTCATAGTTGAACGTCGTGCCGTAGCCGAATCCGCGCTTACTCAGGTAATCCGCGCTCGCGATCCACTTCGTGCCAGGCGGCGGGTTGCGCATGCCCAGCACCTGGTACATATTGATGTCGGTCAGCACCTGCGTGCCGAACACCTGGTCGTTCTTGATCTGAATGTCGTCAATAAAGAAGTTCGGCTGTTCCAGGTCCGTCGCAAAAAACGGCCAGTAGAGTACGGGGTACTCCATCAGGTGCACGACGTTGTTCCGGCTCGTCACCAATTGCTGGTGTTCGATCACCGGGGCACCCGTCGCGTCGACCTCCGGCATCTGCGTGAACGGGTTGATTTTCGGATGCTGGATGTCCTCGTAGGTAATCGTCTGGCTGCGGAGCTCATACGTCGGCACGCCCAGGCGACTGGTCGTCACCGAGCTGTTCTGGGCTAGGAACCGGTCGCGGGCCAACTGCTGGACGACGTCGGCCCGCAAGCGGACCTTGCCATCGAAGCCTGGCGCGTCACTGATCACCTCGGCATCGAGCACGATGCCCACTTCGCGGCGGACGTCGTAATACATCCGCTGGGCATAGATCTCGCGCTTGCCCTGGCGGAAGACGACGTTGCCTTCCATGTAGATCTCGAGCGGGCGATTTTGGTCCTGCTCCTGCCCGTTCGGATTGTTCTGAAAGTCGCCCTCGGTCCAGAGCACGACGTTGTCCGCCTCGATGTCGACCGAGCCGAAGTTCTCCAGCCCGTCGACGATCACGTTCACGTTCTTGGCGATCGCGGTCACCTGGTTTGTCTGCGGATCGGCCGGAAAGGCGTCGAAGCTCAGGTCGCTGTGGCTGCGCGGCAGCACGCGTACGCGGCGCGTGGCCAGTGGAGCAACTGCCACGGGCGCTTGCGGCAGCGGTTCGGCAAACTGCACGGGCGCGACTTGTCCCGGCGGGCTAAGTCCCAGGTGCGCGGCGCCGCGCCAGTAGATCTCTGGCTTGGCCGCGGGCGGCTGGGCAAAGGCGATCGGCCGCACGTCCACGGGCGCGGTCGAGTGGAAGCGACCAAACCAGCTTTTGTCCTTGAGCGTGGCAGTGCCGGCCGCTTGAATTTGCCCCTGGCTGTTCTTGGCATCGGCCCGATAGTTGATCTCCACGTCGCCTTCCAGGTACGCGAGCACCTTGTGCGGTGGAGTTCCCAGCGGTCCGCCTTGCTCGACCCACAGCACGGCGCGCTGGCTGCGCGCGTAGGTCAAACCCTGATTGATGTAGCAGTTGCCTTCGAGGATGTAGACATCGTACGCACCTTCGCGCGTCCGCGTTCCGCCGTCGGCGGCAATGACGATGCGCTCGCTCGACGACGCTTCGGGAAGTTGCACTTGCGCAAGCGCCACACTTGGCAAGCACCAGTAACACACCGCCAAGAGCAGGCTCAGCACTCGCGCGATCGCGCGCGCATCCGTACCGCTTGCGCGGGCGCAGGTAGCGCGCGAACGTGCGGGCACGTTATGAGCCGTGGCGGTATTCAGAGATGTGACTTCCTGCGAACTGCAAACGCGAAGCGCTTTTGACCGGAACCGGCGAGCGCTTCCAAGACAACGCAAAACGAAGTGACGAAAGTTCTTAAGGCCCGAATGAGCGGGGCGGATTATAGGGGCGAGATGTCTCAGGGGTCAAGGCAGCTTACGCAGCCTTAAGTCGCTGCCCGGAAAGGAATTGCGACCTGCCGTTCAGGGGCCAGAATGCCCTTGCCTGAAAAGCCCCTTCGAGCGGTCGCTGCTAGCTCAGCGCGCGCGCACCGTCGCTAGCACGGTTCCAGAAGTCGCCGCTACTGGTGCAGCGAGTACAAAAGCACGTTCAAACCGATCCGGGCCGCGTCTTTTCTCGAATAGCCCGCGCACTCCAGCGAGGCGTGGTTCTCCAGCGCGCAACTGATGTCGTGGGGCGAATAGATCACGGCCCAGCGATCCGCGAGTCGGACGCCTTCGAGCAGCGGTTCGCCCTGGCGAACCGTGGCCTTCAGCGGTCCCGCGCCAACCTGGGCCGGTTCGCGCCGTTCAACCAGGGACAAATCCTCGCCGCCAAACTCCGTGCCGAACAGCGGATCGTCCGGCGGGATCCGTTGAAGCCGGTCGGCCGGAAAAAGTTCCGCCATCTCGCGGCGGAACGAATCGTTGAACGCCTCGCTGGAGCAGATCGCATCAGCGAACAGCATCCCGCCCCGCTCCAGATAGGTCTTTAGTTGCTTCCGTTCCGCAGGTGTAAATCGAAATGCGTTGCGCCCGTGCATGAACACGATGTGGTAACGAAACAGTTGCGGATCGGCGATCGGTAGTTCGCGCGGCTGGGTGTCGACGCGAATCTGCAGTTTGTCGCCGGCCAGTTGCAACAGGTTCGACAGTGCCCCGGGCGCGGCGTTGCAGCCGCCCGGATGTTGCAGCCGCGCGGTATACAGCTTGCCGCGGTCGAAGTTGTCGGCCGCCAGCTGCACGTCCGGCGTCACGAAGAACTCGTTCTTGTACTTCACTTCGCGGTTCGTGGCATACGCCAACACGTTCGCGCCGATGCCCAGGCAAGCGTCCACCTCGGCCTGCACGTTGGCTGGTAGCGCCACCTGCCGTCCGCTTTGCGCGAGCTCCCAATAGCAGGACAGATCGTCGGGGCAGAACACCACGCTCGTGCGGCAGCCGACGTCGATGCCCCACAACGGCCGCGCGAACTTCGGATCGACCGGCACCTCGGTCCGCCAGATTGGATGCTCCGGCGGCAGTAGCCTGAGTTGATACTCCTGCTCGGGAAAGATTTCTTTCATCAACTGCCGAAATCCTGGGTCGAACCCGCTGCCGTCGCAACAGCCTTCGGCAAAGATGAACCCGCCGCGGTCCACATAGTCGCGCAGTCGCAGCTTCTCCTCCGCGGTAAACACCGGGGCTTCGCGGCCGTTGATAAACAGCACGGGCGCTTGCAGCAGGTCTTCGACGCTGGCCGCCGAAGCGCTGACAATCTGCCAAGTGAGATCACGCTGCCACAGCTTCTCGACATAGCCGGTCAGATTCGCCAGGTCGTGGCGATGGTTGTTCCAGTCGTTCGGCGGATCGTGCTTGAGCTTGGCCACCAGTACGGGCCGCCGCCCCTTGGCGATGAACAACAGCCCAAAGCTGGTGCCAACCACGGGATTGGTTTCGGCAATGCCCGCGCCTTTCCAGAAACCAGTCAGGTTGTCCTGGTTGCGAATCAGCGTGTCGCAGCCTTCGCGATACCAGTCGTGATTGCCAATGAATCGTTGGTTCGTCATCCGCCCCACGCGTTCGACGCCGTACAAGTAGTACAGCCAGTTCGGCGCCGAGGCTTCGCGCACCGTAGGGTTCGTGGCGACCGTAAAGTTTCGCTCCAGCCACAGCAGGCCGCTTTCGACGATCCGGTTGACCTCCTGCTTGCCGCAGCAGCGGACCGTGCCGTCGACGACTTCCGCGTCACCTGGATTCAACTGCCCCGCGGCAATGATCACCGACGTAATTCCCGCGCAGGTCATGCTGCCCGTGCCGGGCGCCCCTTTGACGTAGGCCCACGAACCATCGGGATTCTGCATATTCTGCCAGTACGAAAGCGCGAGTCGCCACGTTTTCGGATTCACCTTTACGCCCATTCGCTCGGCTTCATACAACGCGAGCAGCGCGAATTGCGAGTTCGACGGATCGCCGGAAGATCCGGATGTTTGCGCCGGATAGCTCCAGCCCCCCTTGCGCTCGCCGATCGTGATCTGGGTATTCTCCAGCCACCGGACGTTCTGCCGGATCGTGAGCAGGTCTTTCTTGGGCTGCGCGGCGCAGAACACCATGGTTTGCAGGGCCACGACATAGGTCTGCGCCGGACGTGTTTCGCGCAGAATGCTCAGCGCCCGCTGAATCCGCGGATCGTCGGCGGGAACGCCAGCGTTCAGCAGCGCCAGCGTGCAGAGCGACGTCACGCCGCCGGGAAACCCCGCATACTCGTTCCACGAGCCATTGCGGTTCTGCTGCCGGTCGAGATACGACACGGCCCGCTCGATCGACGTGCGCACCTGTTCGGCCGAGAGATCGGCCCGGGCGGGCGAAGCCAGCGCCAGCGCAACCAGTGCCGTCAGGAGCATCCGTCCGGAGATGTTCATGTGCACCAGTTCCTTCCGGAAACGCAGTCGCGCGCTGTCGACCTAACCATCATAGGCACTATGGGTTAAGCCGGCAACGAGTGGCCCCGTGAAAGCTTGTCCCGCACCTTCGACGGCTATAATAGGGAAACCTATGCTTGTCCTGTGCTGCGCGCCGCCGGTAGGAGCGAAACACGCCCCGCCCGACCCGCACAAACGGTACAGCCGTGCCCTGAACGCAACGAGGAAGGATCGCTCGCCTTGGCCACTTCCAACAAGCCCCGAAGTCTCGGAGACATCCTGCAGGAGTTCAGCCAACACCGGCGGCTCATGCAGGAAGAGTTGCAGAAAGTCATCATCGGCCAGGACGATGTGATCGAGCAGATCTTCGCCGCCATCTTCACGCGCGGGCACTGCCTGCTCGTCGGCGTGCCGGGCCTGGCCAAGACGCTGATGGTCAGTACGCTCGCCCGAATTCTCGACATCCAGTTCAAACGCATCCAGTTCACGCCCGACCTGATGCCCTCGGACATCACGGGCACGAACGTCCTGGACGAGGACGAGCACGGTCGCCGGCAATTCCGCTTTGTTGAAGGTCCGATCTTCACGAACATTCTGCTGGCCGACGAAATCAACCGCACGCCCCCGAAGACGCAAGCCGCGCTCTTGCAGGCGATGCAGGAACGCGAAGTGACCGTAGGCCAGACGACGTATCAATTGCCCGAGCCTTTCTTCACGATCGCCACGCAGAACCCGATCGAGCAGGAAGGCACTTATCCGCTGCCCGAAGCGCAGCTCGATCGCTTTATGTTCAACATCAAGGTCGACTATCCTTCGGCTGCCGAAGAGGAACGCATTCTCAGTTCGACCACGCGCGGCGAGAAGCCGGAGATTCGCAAAGTCCTTTCCGGCAAAGCAATCCTTAACCTGCAGAAGCTGGTCGGCTCGGTCGCCGTGAGCGAATACATCATCAAGTACGTGGCGACGCTCGTTCGCGCCACGCGTCCCAAGAGCGACGCCGCGCCGGAGTTCGTCCGCGAGCTGGTCGATTGGGGCGCCGGTCCCCGCGCCGGTCAATTCCTCATTCACGGCGGCAAAGCGCTGGCCGCGATGGAGGGCCGCTTTTCGGTCTCGATCGACGATATCAAGAAAGTGGCCAACCCGGTTCTGCGGCATCGCGTGGCCACGAACTTCCAGGCTCAGGCCGAAGGCATGTCCACGGACGACGTCATCCATCGCCTGCTCAAAGAGATTCCCACGCCCGAAATCCCCAAGTTCGCGTAACTCGAACGGAGGAAGCGGGCCCGCCGTAGAAACGCTACTCGTCTAAAGCCAGGGGAATACTCTCCCCTGGACCTTTCAAATGACCGCGGTCGAACAATACTTGAAGCCCGAGGTCATCCGCCAAATCTCGCGGCTCGACCTGCGCGCCCAGTTCATCGTAAAGGGCTTCCTGCAAGGACTCCACGCTAGCCCGTTCCACGGCTTCTCCGTCGAGTTCAGCGAGCATCGCAAGTACACCCAAGGCGACGACCCCAAAGACATCGACTGGCTGGTCTACGCCAAGACCGATAAGTACTACGTCAAGAAGTTTGAGGCCGAAACCAACATCACGGGCTATCTCGTGATGGATCTTAGCCGCTCGATGGCCTACACCTATCGCCAGCAGCTCTCGAAATTCGACTACTCGATCTGCCTCGCCGCGGCGCTCTGCTACCTGATGATCCACCAGCAGGATCCGGTCGGGCTGATCACGTTCGACGAGAGGATTCGTCAAAGTCTGCCGCCGCGCAGCAAACGCACGCAACTCGGCAACGTGCTCTCGCTGCTCGCGAATCTCAAGCCCAGCGGCAAGACCGACATCGCCAAGAGCATCGTCCAGATCGCGGCCATGCTCAAACATCGCAGCCTGGTGATGATCTTCAGCGACCTGTTCGCCGAGCCTGATGCGGTGATTGCCGCGCTGCGCCGTTTGCGGCACGGCGGCCACGACGTGATCCTGTTCCACGTGCTCGACGAAGCCGAGGTTCGCTTTCCGTTCGACGGCATGATCGAGTTCGAAGAGCCCGAGTCGCATGAGAAGCTGGCAATCGACGCCGGCTCGTTCCGTGCCGACTATCTCGAAGAGATGCAATCGTTCTGCGAGATGTATCGCCGCGAGTGCTTTCAGAACGGCATCGACTACGTGCAGATCGACACCAGTATGCAGTTTGACCGCGCGCTGACCGAGTATCTCGTCAGCCGTCGGGGGAGGTCGTAGATGACCTTGCTGAACGCGGCGTTTCTGGCGGGCGGTCTGGCGATCGCGGTGCCGATCATCCTGCACCTGATCATGCGCAAGCAGCCTAAGCACTTGGAGTTTCCCGCGCTGCGGTTTATCAAGCTGCGCGAAAGCGCCAATCGCCGCCAGGTGCGTTTTCGCCATTGGCTGCTGCTCGCGCTCCGCTGCGCCGTGATTCTGCTCCTCGCCCTCGCGCTCGCAAGGCCCAGCATCGTGGCCTCGGGCATGCTTGGCGATCAGGAGGCGCCGGTGGCCGCGGCGCTGGTGTTCGACGTCAACCCACGAATGCAGTACCGCGAGAACAACGAGACCCGGCTCGAGGTGGCCCAGAACACCGGCGAGTGGTTGCTCTCGCAGCTGCCGCGCGAAAGCGACGTGGCTGTCGTCGATTCCCGCAGCGCTACGGCTGTCTTCGCGGTCGATCCCGGCGCCGCCCGGCAGCGTATCGAGCGGCTCGACGATCGCGGCATGGCGCAGCCGCTCTCCGTGGCCATTCAGTCTGCCATCGAGCTCTTGGAAACCAGCGAAAAGCAGCGCAAGGAGCTGTACATTTTCACGGACCTCTCGCGCGCAAGCTGGTCGACCGAGGCCACCCGCGGCCTGGCCGACAAGCTCGCCGCGCAAACCGGCGTGGGCGTCTACGTGGTCGACGTCGGTGTTCGCGCTCCGCAGAACTTCGGCCTTGGGCAAACACAACTCTCGGGCGAAGTCGTTTCCAGCAGTGCGCCGCTCAGCATCCATTGCGATTTGCTGCACGAGGGGCAGGGGGGACAGCGTTCGGTCGAACTCGTGCTCATCGATCCGAAGACCGGCCAGAGCGAAGTGCGCGGCCGGCAGATCGTCGATCTGGCCGAGGGAAGTTCTCAGCGCGTCAATTTCCAACTGCGCGGCCTCACCGCCGGCGTGCATCAAGGTGAACTGCGCCTCGTCGAGGAGGATGCCCTCGCGCCTGACAACCGGCATTGGTTCACCGTCGAAGTCCGTCCGGCCTGGCGCGTGCTCTTGGCCGCGCCGGCGGATGAGCGGCGCAGTGCCGAGGACTATGCGCTCTTCATGGCCGAGGCGCTCGCGCCCTATGCGATGCGCGTGAAGCGTGAAGCGCCGTTCGACGTCGAGGTGATCGATCTCGAAACGCTCGCCGCGAAGGATCTCGCGCCCTACGGCGCGCTCTGCTTGATCGATCCCACGCCCCTTGCGCCGCCCGTCTGGCAGAAGCTGCAAGCCTTTGTCGCGGGTGGCGGCGGGCTCGGCGTCTTCCTGGGTCAGAGCGCTTCGCCCGTGCAGTCGTTCAACGATCCGGTCGCTCAGCAATTGCTGCCGGGTCGGCTGCTGCGGCAGTTTCGCACGGGCGGCGATGTGTACCTGGCGCCGGATGACTACCAGCATCCCGTGCTTTCGAAGTTCAGGGGCCTCGAAGTCGCCTGGCCTCAGCTCCCTGTATTCCGCCACTGGCAACTCGACAAGCTGGCCGAAGGCGCGACGACGGTCATTCCGTTTTCGAACAACCAGCCCGCGCTCATTGATCGCCCGGTCGGCCGCGGCCGCGTGATGACGCTGACCACCAGCATCTCGGATCCGGCCAGCCGCCCCAGCGAGCGCGACTACGTTCCCTGGAACCTGCTGCCGACGGGCGACGATCGCTTTCCGTTCTACCTGCTGGCAAACACGCTCGCGCGCTATCTCGTCGGTAGCGACCAGCAGCAGCTGAACTACATCGCCGGCACGCCCGCGGTGGTTCGCCTGGATGCGTCCGATCGGCAGCCGATGTACCTGCTCACCACGCCGCGCGGAGATCAACTTCGCACGCCACCCAGCGACGGCGGCGAGCTGCTCGTCGTGACCACCACCGAATCACCGGGCAACTACGCGATCGCCGCCGGCGGGGGCGACCAGCAGGTGCGACTGGGATTCAGCGCGAACCTGCCTGCGACCATCAGCGAACTCGCTCGAGCGAGCGAATCGGATCTGCAAGCGGCATTTGGCCCGGCGCCGTTTCGGCTGGCGCACAATCGCGACGAGATCGATCGCAGCATCAGTGCCGGTCGCGTCGGTCAGGAACTGTTCCCGTACATCATCGTCTTGCTGGTGCTGATCCTGGCCGGCGAGCAGGTTCTTTCGAATCGCTTCTACCAGGATTACAACACCTCGCCCGAGCAGTCGCGGGCCGCCCAGTTGGCCAAGAGTGCGGAATCAAAGGGAGCGAACACCAAGAACACACCTCCTCCGCTTCCGGTGCAGGCGAAATGAACAGCGAGTGGTTTCTCAATCCGGTCGGCGGCTACGGCGTGACGTTTGGTCTCGCCGTGCTGATGATCGTGTTGCTCACGCTGCTCGGCCTGCCGCGAGAAAGGCTGACGCGCCGCCGCCGCTGGATCCTGCTGGGCTTGCGACTGGGCGTGATTGCGATGGCTCTGTTCGCGATGCTGCGCCCCACGCTTGTGTACACCACCAGCAAAGCCCGCTCGGCGACGCTTGCCGTCCTGATCGATCGCTCGCGGAGCATGCTCGTGGCCGATTCCGTGGGCGGCCGCACGCGCTGGGAAATGCTGAAGTCCGCCGTCGGCGATGCGCTCCCAGCGCTCGATGATCTTTCCGACAACGTCGAGCTCAAGCTCTACGCGTTTGACGCCACGGTGCAGCCGCTCGAGTTGCAGCGCGGCCGACTCGATCTGGGTGAAACTCCCAGTGGCGAGCAGACCGCGATCGGCGCAGCGCTCGACGATGTCCTGCGCCGCGAAGCCGGCAAGCGACTGATCGGCGTCGTGCTGCTCAGCGACGGCGCCCAGCGCGCCTACGCGCCGCGCGACATTGCTCCGCAAGGCCCCGCGCGCAGGCTCGCCGATCTTGGCTTCCCGCTCTATACGCTGCCGTTTGGCCAGGCCCGCGGACTCGGCCAGGCGCGCGACGTTGTGCTCGCCGATTTGGCCGTGAATCCGACGGTCTATGTGAAGAACGAGCTGGCCGCGCGTGCAACGGCCCGCATCGAAGGCTTCGGCAATCAACCGGTTCCCGTGCAGCTGTTGTTCGAAGCGCCCGGCGGCAAGATGCAAGTCGTCGCCAGCCAGGAACTTGCAGGTGGAGAAAGGGGAGCGAGCCTGCCGATCGACCTCACCACCGTTCCCGAGGTCCCCGGCGAATACAAACTCACCGTGCAGGTTCCCGCTCAGCCGGGCGAACTGGTGACCACCAACAATGCGCTCAGCACGTTTGTCACCGTGCTCAAGGGCGGGGTCAACGTGCTGTACATTGAAGGTGCCCTGCGCGTCGACCAGGTTTACTTGCGACGTTCGCTCGACGCTTCGCAAGACATCAAGGTCGATTTCGTGCGGCTCGACCCACGCGCTCCCGACTCCCGGCCGGTTGATTTTCTCGAGCGCATTCAACCCGGCCGTTACGACGTTTACGTGATTGGCGATGTGGACGCCTCGCAGTTCAAGCCCGCGGAGCTCGAAGCACTCGCAAGCGTCGTGCGCAACGGCGCGGGCCTCGTGATGCTCGGCGGGTTTCACACCTTCGGTCCCGGCGGATACTCAGAGACGCCGCTGGCCGATCTCTTGCCCGTGAAGACCGACCCGCGCGAACGCCAGCGCCTCGGCGAACCCTTGCGCACGGACGTGCAGCTCAATGGTCCGCTAAGAATCGTGCCGACCAAACCCATCGGCGAGCGTCATTACCTCACCGATTTGGCCGAAGGAGATCGCGCTGCGGCTTGGGCCAGGCTGCCACCGCTGGAAGGCGCGAATAAGCTTGGCGATCCGAAGCC
>Ga0169931_10002954_pt1 | contig 27342 bp, 21 predicted proteins | sample Kivu_15m_20L_FD_129675 | JGI IMG/M metagenome (GOLD analysis project Ga0169931, IMG submission 129675) | Freshwater microbial communities from Lake Kivu, Western Province, Rwanda to study Microbial Dark Matter (Phase II) - Kivu_15m_20L... | ecosystem: Environmental > Aquatic > Freshwater > Lake...
GGCTACGAGCACCTGGCCAGCCAGGATGTGGGCTACGAGCGGGGCGTGGAGCAGAGCGTGCTCAGCCGCTTTCCCATCGAGGAGGTGCGCACCTTCATCGACATGCGGCTCTCCACCGCGGCCTCGCGCCTCCCGACGGACGCGGCCGAGCGCCGCAAGCAGGGCTGGGCGGATCCGATCAGGCTGCACAAGGACGGATTCCAGCGGAGCCCCCTGCTGGCTTCGGTGCGCGTGCCCGACGGCAGCCTGCTCCAGGTGATCGTGGTGCACTTCAAGGCCGGCGGCAAGAAGCTGGCTCACCATCGCGAGCTCGAGGCGCTCTCCGTGGCGGGCATCGTGGAGGGGATCCTGAAGAAGGACGCCGCCGCGCATGTTGCCGTGCTTGGGGACTTCAACGCCACCCCAAGCCAGAAGGCCGCCAAGCTGCTTCGCGAGAAGGGCACCGGCGGACTGGTGAGCGCCTACGAGGTCCGGCCGGACGCGGGCAAGGATCGCGCCGGGGACCAGGGCGACGACATCCGCCGTGCCCACCTGACGCACTCCTTCGTGCCTGATGACCAGAAGGGCAAGCCCATCGAGCGTTCGATCGACTTCATCCTGCTCAGCCCCGGGCTCTTCGAGAAGGCCGCCAAGGGGAGCTACTTCGTGCTGGGCACCCCCAAGTGCCTCGAAGGCAACGACCGTCGCCCCAAGGGCTACGCCAGCGACCACAACCCCGTCGCGGTCGACCTGAAGCTGGGTGCGGCCAGGCCGTGACCTGCTCGCTCAGACCTGGTCGCCGCGCGCCTGCAGCAGGCGGATGGCCTCGTTCACGTCCTTGTCGCCTCGGCCGCTCACGTTGATCACCACCGCCTGGTCGCTCTGCATGGTGCGAGCCAGTTCCACGGCGCCATGCACGGCGTGCGCGGTCTCCAGCGCGGGAATGACTCCCTCGCGCTCCGCCAGCAGCCGGAAGGCGTCCAGGGCCTGGTCGTCGGTGGCCGTCACGTAGCGCACGCGGCCCGTGTCCTTCCAGTGACTGTGCTCCGGCCCCACGCCCGGATAGTCCAGCCCGGCGCTGCAGCTGTGCACGTCGGCGGTCTGGCCGGCCGCGTCCTGCAGCACGTAGCTCAGGGATCCGTGCAGCACCCCGGGCTGACCCAGCGAGAGCGGGGCCGCATGCTGGCCGGGGCCGCTGCCGCGTCCGCCGGCCTCCACGCCCACCAGCTGCACGGACGCGTCGTGCACGAACGGATGGAAGATGCCCGCGGCGTTGCTGCCGCCGCCCACGCAGGCCACCACGGCGTCGGGCAGGCGGCCCAGCCGCTCCAGGCACTGGCTTCGGCATTCGCGGCCGATCACGCTCTGGAAGTCACGCACCATCATGGGGAACGGGTGCGGGCCCACCACGCTCCCGATGATGTAGTGCGTGTCGGCCACGCTGCCCATCCAGTCGCGCATGGCCTCGTTGGTGGCGTCCTTGAGCGTGCGGCTGCCGGTCTCGACCGGGTTCACCGTGGCGCCAAGCAGACGCATGCGGAACACGTTGAGCGCCTGCCGGCGCACGTCCTCGGCGCCCATGTAGACCTGGCACTGCAGGCCCAGCCGGGCGCAGGCGGTGGCGGTGGCCACGCCGTGCTGGCCGGCGCCGGTCTCCGCGATGATGCGACGCTTGCCGAGCCGCCGCGCCAGCAGGGCCTGGCCGATGGTGTTGTTGATCTTGTGGGCGCCGGTGTGGGCCAGGTCCTCGCGCTTGAGCCAGATCCTGGCGCCGCCGGCGTGCTCCGTGAGCCCGGGCGCGGGGGCCAGCGGCGTGGCGCGTCCCACGAAGTCCCGCAGCAGTTCCGCCACCTCGCGTTCAAACGCCGGATCGCGTCGGGCCTCGGCGTAGGCGTGTTCCAGCTGCTCCAGCGCCGCCATGAGCGTCTCGGGAACGTACCGCCCGCCAAAGGACCCGAATCGTCCGGCGGCGTCGGGAACGGACCAGATGGCGGTCATGGGGCGATCGTAGCCGCCCACACTGGACAGACCACCCGTCAGCGGGCCGGAAGCGGCGAGGCTCTCTTGCGACCGCGGCGGGCCGCGCGCGTGAGGGCACCCACCGGGCCGGTGACCGCGTAGGCCACGAAGCACAGCGCCAGCGCCACCTGCAGCCACAGGATGGCCATCACGATCGGAATCACGATCCGCACCAGCGAGCCGAAGTCCTTCCGCCCTCCCAGCCACCGGTTCACCAGGTGCGGGTACCGCATGGTGCTGACCATGCCCACCGCGGCCAGCAGGGTGACCAGCGGAATCACCAGACTGCTGCCCTTCTCGAAACCGGGCGGGAACTCGCCCCCGAATCGCTTCACCAGCAGGTGCTGGTGCAGCAGGATCAGGCTGGCCACGCAGCCGCCGGCGCCGGGCGAGGGCAGCCCGCGGAACCATCGGTGGTCCTCGGCGCTGGCCGATGGGGTCTCCACGTTGAACCGCGCCAGCCGGAGCGCCGTGCAGCAGATGTACACCGCGGCGATGGTCCAGGTGACCCGTGCGTAGAGGTTGTCCGCGTCCGGACCCAGGATGCCCGTGTAGTGCTCCGGTCCGTAGTAGTGACTGACCAGCCGCAGCATCATGAAGGCCGGGGCCGCACCAAAGGTGACCATGTCCGCCATGGAATCCAGTTGCGCGCCCAGGTCGCTGGTGCTGCGGGTGAGCCGGGCCACGCTGCCGTCGAGCGCATCCAGGAACATGCCCACGAAGATGAGCCCGCCCGCCACCGTGAGCGTGCTCCAGCCATAGATGGCGCTCTCCGCCACGGGCTTGGCCGCGTAGTGGATCGCCGCAAAGCCGCACAGCAGGTTGCCCAGCGTCATGAGCGCGGGCAGCACCGCCAGAGCCGCCATGCGGCGACCGCGACCGCGGTGGGGCCATCGGCGGGGCACGGGCGTGCTGGCGGCGGAGGGTCCGGCGCTCATGGGTTGGGCAAAGTGTCCGCTGCGGACTGGTCCGTGTCCAATGGCGGGGGCGCCATGGCCGGCGGCAGGCTGGCCATGAGCACCAGCAGCGTGCTGGCGTGGCGGACGCCCTCGGGCCCGCGCAGGGGCCTCTCCCCAAGCAGGAAGACTCCAGGTGATGGCGGCATCTCGGCCAGCGAGGCGGGGCCCTTGCCCGATCCCGTCACCGGGCGGGGCAGCACCAGCAGCGCCTCGTCCCGTTGCAGGCAGCAGGCCAGCGCACTGCCCTGCACCAGCGTGCCTCGCGGCGGTTGCCCCGCCGCCTGGAACAGCGGAGCGTCCAAAGGCAGCAGATGCATGGCCATCTCGGTGGCCACGCAGCCGCCGTCCTCCTGCGGCACGATCCAGTCGCGGACACTCAACGCCAGCGTGCCGCCCGCGGCCGTGCCTCCGCCCAGCGATGCCACGCCCGGCGACGCCTCGCGGGCCGCCAGATCCAGCCACGCCGCGGACTGCCCGATCGCGGTCTCCACAACCGGTCCCACCGTCCGCAGGCGCTCGCGGATCGCCGGCACGTCGGATGGTCGCACCACGGCCACCTGCAGGCCCAGTCGGCCCAGTCGCTCCTGCTCGGCCGGCGAGGGGTAGGGCCGCACCGCATACGCCACGGCGGTCGCCTCCAGATCCGCCGCGTCCGCAAGGATGCTGCAGCGGACCAGCGTGAGCCCATGTGCGGGCGTGGGCACGGGGGAGGCGGGCGTTGCCACGCAGCCCGTCAGCCACAGGGCCGCCAGCCATGCCGCGGCGAGGACCGCTCGGGTCATCCCGCGGGCACCGAGCCGTCGTCCGGCATGTCGTTGATCCGGTCGATCATGCGCCGCAGCGTGCCGAACCCTCGCTTGGCGAAGTGGAAGCGCAGCCGCGGCAGCTCATGATGCTCCTGCTCGCCCTCGAGTGCGCCCGTCTGCTCGATGCGGCCGCTGGTGATGATGTTCCGGAACGACGCGTCGAGCCAGTCGACCTGGGCGGGGCTCAGGGGCCGCTTCATGCGAAGCACCAGCATGTCGTCCACGTACCGGCTGCTGTGGTAGCGGCGGTAGAAGCGAAGGATGCGGCGCACGGCATCGGCGGGACTCTCGGCAAACTCGTACAGCCCCGGGTCCTCCGGGCTGATCCACCCCTGGGAGAGCAGGTTGTCCACCACGCCGTACTCCCATCGCTTCCAGTAGCCGCGCGGCTGTCCCTGCCCGTCCGAGCCCTCCACCAGCACGATGGGCACAAGGGGGCTCTTGCCGGTCTGCACCAGGGTGAGCACCTCGAAGATCTCGTCCATGGTGCCGAAGCCGCCGGGGAACACGGCCACCGCGTCGGAGTGGCCCACGAACATCAGCTTGCGCGTGAAGAAATAGCGGAAGGAGAGCAGCTTCTCGTCGCCCGCGATCACCGCGTTGGCGTTGGTCTCGAAGGGCAGGCGGATCGAGAGCCCGAAACTCGCCTCGCGGGTGGGGCCCTCGTGGCCCGCCTTCATGATGCCGTCGCCGGCGCCGGTGATGGCCATCCAGCTCTCCGCGGCGATCAGCTGCCCGAACTCGCGCGCCGCGTGGTAGTCGGGATGGTCGGCGGGCGTGCGTGCGCTGCCGAAGATGCTCACCTTGCGCACGCCACGGAAGCGGTTGAAGAGGCGATAGGCCCTTCGCATCTCCTTCACGGCCAGTTCGATCAGCTTGATCTGCCCCGTGTCCATGCCGTCACCCAGCAGGCGCAGCGCGGTCGAGGCCAGTTCCTCCACGTGCCGGCGCCTGCGGGCCATGGCGCGGGGGTCGGGGTGGCCGTGCACCGCCGCCGCGGCGTCGCGCACCAGCCGCTGCAGGCGGTCGTGCATGGAGTCGTCGGACATGGAGGCTTCGGGTGTCATGGTGTCGCGGCCATCGGAAGGCTGGGATGCTGCCTTAGGGGAGGCAGCGGGGTCAACTGGACCTCCGGCGAGGCGGTCGGGCCGGTCACGTCGATCACGAAGAGCTGGTCGCTGGCGGCGCCGAACAGGTCGCTCAGCAGCGGCACCACGCCGCGGTTGCGGAATCGCAGGGCCACGGTCCAGGCGTCCAGGTCCATGGTGCCCGTGCCAAGCAGCCTGAGCATGGGGCAGGTCAGGTCAAATCGGTCGAAGGTGAGATGGGATCCGCGCAGGTGGAAGAGCAGCGTGGCCGTGTCCAGGCTCTCGGAGAGGGGAAGCATCAGCTGCGACGCCTGCAGCAGCCGCAGCCCGATGGGCAGTGAGGCCATGGTGGCGTCGGTGGCCTGCAGACTGCCCGACCCGGTGGCCGGCTCGCCCATCCGGCCGCCCATGGAGAGCGATCCGCGCACCCGGCCGGCCCCGCCCACCGCCGAGTCCGGCGAGCCGCCGCGGACCAGACCGCCCACGGAGGACCCGGCCACACCCGCCTCCAGTCGCCACGCCCGCTCGCCACGCAGCGGGCCGCTGTCGGCGGATCCGACTCGCGCATCGACCCACACGCGACCACCGTACAGCGATCCCTCCACGCGCTCCACGCGGATCTCCGAGGCGCCCTTCGACACGCGCAGCGTCCCGTCCACGCCCTCGATCACCCGGCCGCCGACGGCCAGGGTCCCCGAGCCGGCGCCAAGCCCCACCTGCACGGGCCACGGGGCGTCCTCGCGGGCCTGCACCCGGAAGTCCGCGTGGATCTGTTCCAGCCTGATGCCGGTGTCCATGGATCCACCCTCCATCAGGATCGATCCCTGCACGCCCAGCGACGGTGCGGCCGGCGTCCAGCCCAGCACCGAAAGGTCACGGCTTCGGACGCTGGAGGCCTGCAGCGCCACGCCCTGGAGCCCTGCGGCGATGTCGGGAGGCAGGACACCGAACACGCTCTCGTGCAGCGGCGCCACGTCAAAGGTGAACCGGAGTCTTCCGCCGTCGGTCAGATCACTCGGGCCGATCGCCATGGAACCATGCAGGTCGAAGGTTCCACCCGGCAGATGGCCCAGCAGCGCCTGCTCCCGTCCCGGAACCAGGTTCTCCAGCGTGACTCGGCCCGGTTGCACCAGCAGACGTGCGCCCTCGACCAGTTCCATGCGCAGCGGCACGCCGCCCGGATCCGCGGTGATGGCGCCGCCCTCGGCCACCTCGAGGCGCCACTGCAGGCGAGCGGCGGACTCGGGGTCCCGCTCCACGTGCAGGTGTCCTTCGAGCTGGCCCGCCGGATTCCACCGCTCGGCGATCATGCTCACCTGCCGCAGGCCGGCTCCGCGCATCACCAGCGGCAGCAGCGGCGATCCAAGGCCGCGCACGCTCCAGTCCATCTCCAGGTCGGCGCGACCGTCGGCGCCCAGGGCCACGAACCCGCTGGCGCCCAGGGTGGCGATCGATGCACCGTCCTGAAGGCAATCCAGCTCCACGTCCGCCAGCTCCAGGCTGGGACCGTCCAGCCGAAGATGGCCACACGCCACGCGGACCTCCATCGGCATCCCGCCGGCGACCAGATGCACGCCGTCGGTGGAGAAGACCGCGTCACGACGGTTGGACCCGTCGGGTCGCTCGCTCACGTGGAGGTCTCCGCTGAGGGATCCCCGCACCTGGGCCTGGTTCCACGCGGCCAACGCGTCCGCGCGCACCGGATCCGGAAGCATCGACGGCAACCATGGCCCCATGGCCACGTCGCCGAGTTGTGCGCGGAGCCAGCGATTTCGCTCCAGCAGCGCCGCGGCGCCCTCGGCCGTGATCCGTCCGGCGCCCGCCTTCCCGGTGAAGCGGCGCAGCGTGGCCCATCGCTCGCTCAGGTGCACCACCGCGGAGACCTGATCCATGGCGAAGCCGGTCGGCCACGGGAGCCCGGTGGCCTCGAGCAGGTCCCGCTGGCCCGGGGGTGGCGTGCAGGTCCCATCCGCCAGGAACAGGTTCATGTCCAGGGTGGTCTCGCCGGAGGGATCCGACCCGATCCGGCCGTTCACGGAGATCAGGCCGCCCAGGCCGATCGCCTCCAAGGCGGCGGCGGCCTCGCTCCGGACCAGGCCAGGCCAGCGGTCACGATCCCCGGGAGTGATCTCGCTGGCCTGAAGCGGGATGGCGGCCAGCAGGAGCGGCGTGACGCGATCGTCCACCACCGCCAGCCGAAGATCCACGATGGCGTCGCGGCCACCGGCCACGCGCGGGATGCGCACCTCACCGGAGATGGTCCCGTCGCCACCGCCGGCACCTCGGAAGGTCCAGGTGTTCGCGGGCAGTCGGATCACCTCGTCCTCCAGTTCGATGCGCCCCTTCGCCACGTCGATGGGGTAGGGGAATCGCGTGCAGAGCACCCGCCCGCCCATCACGTTGATCCAGCCTGTGGTCTCGATGTGGTCGCCTCCGCCACGATCACGCCGCACGCGGATCTCGAATCGGCACAGGCCGCCAAGCTCGGAGCCCTGGTCCGGCAGCAACCCCGCCTGCACCAGTCGCTCGCGCATGTCCCGGGCGAAGAGCAGCTCGAAGATCCGGCGCGGTCCCTGGGTGAACGCGTTCTGCAGCGGAAGGTCGATGGGCGCATCGGTCATGGTGGCGATGGTCAGGTCCACGCCCGCGTCGTCGTCCGTGCCGTCCACCGTGCCGTGGATGGTGACTTGGCACTCTTCGGATCCCCGTGCAGTCAGGGACTTCACCGTGATCCGCTCGTCCTCGATGTCGATGTCGGCGTCGACCTCATGGAGCGGATAGGCGAAGTTCACGTACTGGCCCTGGCCCTGACGGATCCTCATGGAGGCCTGGATGCGTTCCGTGGCGGCCTCCGCGTCGGCCGGTCTTCCCTCGCGTTGCAGGCGGGCGTCGATCGACACCCGTCCCTGCCGGACCTGGAAGTTGTCGAGCACGTTCACCAGCTGGCGGGGAAGTTCGGCGCTCCATCGGTCCCCCGCGGTCGGCAGCAGCGTGTACTCGGGGATGCGTGCCCGCAGGTCCACGCCGCAGTGGGTGAGCGCCGAATTGACCCAGTCACCCGCCTCCTCCAGGTTGGCCGGCGGAGGCGTGCGCCGGAAGTCCAGCGCCAGGTCCAGCTCCACGGGCAGCGGCACCGCCACCAGTCCCGGTTCCGCCCCGGTCTCCCTCTCCGAGGCCGGCTCCACCGAGAGCAGGCGTCCCTTGAACGACTCCAGCCGGAACTCCGACGGCGTGAACACCAGCGTGCCGCGCTCCACATCCATGCGGGGCCGCCCGTAGGCCTCCATCACCTGACCCTCCGAGTAGCGGGTCCACTTCAGGTCCAGTCCCACGTCGGGAATCGTCACGGCCACGTTGGCCACCGACAGTTCCGCTCGCTCGATCAGCTGGGCCGGCGTTCCCCGCAGCGAAAGCCCGGAGATGCCCCCACGCACGCCCAGCGCCCGGTAGGACTGTCGAATGGCGGCGGGGAGCAACGGCTCGATGGACTCGGCGAAGTCCAGCCGATGCCCGATGAGCTGGTACGCGAAGGTGCGCTCGTTCCATGTCCCCTCCAGCAGCACGCCGGCGGGCTCGGACGCGGCGGCCGGAGCGTCCGACGCCTGTTCGCGCAGCTCAAACCGCAGGTCGCCGGCGGTGGCGTTGGGGACGGCCTCCATGCCGCCCTGAAACTGGCGCGATCCCTCCACGGTCACGGCCCCGTCGGACACGAGCAGGTTGTTCACCTCCAGGCGGCCGATCCGGATCAGGCGCGGGTGGATCGAGAACTTCAGGCCCAGCCCACCGGAGGGAGGGCGGATCGAGGCCAGGTTGAACTCGGGCTCGCCGTCCGAGGCGTCGCGCTGGGCCACGTTCAGGGTGGCCCGCTCCACGCGGAGTTCCGGCAGGGTGAGGCGTCCGATCAGCAGGTGCCACGGCTCGAACTCCGCCAGAAAACCCTCCACCACGGCCAGTTCGCCGGCCTGGCCGGGCCAGCCTTGGGCCCGAAGTTCCAGCCGCTCCACCGACAGCGTGTTCCACCCGTTCCACTGGGCCTTGGTCACACGGGCCTCGGTGCCGGTGGATCCCTTCAGGCTGCTCTCCAGCACCAGGCCAAGGAAGGTGGAGGACAGCAGGGCCATCCAGGCCAGCCCCAGCAGGATGGAGATCCCGAGCAGAGGCCAGATGACGCGTCGGAATGCCGGGTGCAGTCGCATGCTTGTGTCCGAAGGCCGGACGCCGCACAGTCTACGCGTGAGACCGAATATGCTCGTCCCGATGCCGTTCCCGTCCATGCATCCGCTCTCCATCACGGCCGCGTCGGAGGCCGGCGCGGCGTGGCAGCGCATCGTGGGTGGAGCCGGCCTGCTGCTGGCCATCACGGTGCTGCTGGCGATTCCGCTGTTCCTGGCCTGGCGTGGCGCGCGGGCGCGCGGGCGACAGCCATCCCGGACCGGTCAGGCCACCGAACTGCGTGACGCGTGGCGACTTGCCGGGCAACGGCTGGGGAAGCGGCCATGAGGCCGGTGGCCCTGGTGACGGGCGGAACCCGCCGCGTGGGGGCGGCCATCGCGTTGGAGTTGGCTCGCGCCGGCTTCGACCTGGTCATCACCTATCGGCATGACCGCGCGAACGCGCTCGTGGTGCTGGAGGCGGCCGTGGCGGCGGGGGCCGCCTGCCGCGCAACGCATCTGGACATGGCAGCGCTGCCGGCGCCTGGTGAACTGCGTGCTGCGATGGGACTGGATCGGCTGGATGCCCTGGTGCTCAACGCCTCGATGTGGGAGCGGCAGCCGCTGTCCGAGCTCACCGAAGAGGCGTTGCTGGCCAATCTTCGGGTGAACGCGGTGGCGCCGCTGCGTCTGGTGCAGGGTCTTCGCGGGCTGCTCGAGGGATCCTCGCTGGCCGGCGGGGGAAGCGTGGTCGCCATCGGTGATGCCCACGCGCACGGGACTCCCGTCACGGGCTACGGGGGCTACCTCATGTCCAAGGCCGCCCTGGCGCAGGCCGTGCAGCAGGTGGCCGTGGAACTGGCGCCGCGCGTGCGAGCCAACGCGGTGCTCCCTGGCGTGGTGGCGTGGCCGGAGCGCATGTCCGCCGCGGAGCGGGAACGACTCCTGGAGCGCGTGCCGCTTGGTCGCGCCGGCCAGCCGGAGGACGTGGCCAGGCTGGTCCGCTTTCTCTGCATGGAGGCGCCTTTCGTGACCGGCGCGCTGATCCCCGTGGACGGAGGCCGGTCACTTCGATAGGTCGCCGTGGCGGGGCAGCCCCAGCGCTCGTTCCAGGGCCTCGACTTCCCACGCCGGTGCGCCACGCTCGCGGCAGGAGGCAAGCCACGCGATCGCCCCGTGCGTGCTTCCGGCCGCCGCGTGGGCCCGGGCCGCGCCCGCGCAGGGCGCCCAACCCGCGGCAGGCGCGGCCGCGGCACGCTCCCACCAGGCCGCCGACTCCGCGTGGCGACCGGCAAGCCCATGGCACGTCGCGATCGTCATGAGCACGCCGGGTTCCGCGTCGCCGGCCAGGGGCGTCAGCAGCGCCACGGCCCGGTCCGGATCGCCGCAGCGCCGCGCCAGGTCCGCGGCGGCCTTGCGCACGTCGGCATCGGCCCGCTCCAGCTGGACCACCTCGCCCGCCAGAACCAGCGCGGTCGCGGCATCTCCGCAGGCCAACTCGCACTCCGCAAGCTCCAGGCGCACCGACGGATCCAGCGGAAGCCGGATGCAGGTGGCTCTGGCCAGCTCACGAGCCTCCGCGGCCCTGTCCAGGCGCCGCAACGCCAGCGAGCGCTGAAAGTGGTGCTGCGGATTGCCCGGCTGCAGCCGACCCGCGGACTCGGCGCGCCCAAGCGAGCCTGCCCAGTCTCCGGCCGCGGCCGCCGTGATCGCCGCGGCACTCTGCAGGCCCGGGCTCAGGGGATCCAGGTCGGCGGCCAGGGCAAAGGCCTCCGCCACCTGCCGTGGGTCCTGCCCCGCGGACATGCGTGCCCGGCCAAGCATCTCGGCGGCCAGAGGATCCCGGGCTCGGGCTCGTTGCAGGCTCTCGGCGGCCCGCAGGGCCTCGGCGTGGCGTCCCGCGTCAAGCAGCCGTTCCACGGACGCCATGGCCTCCAGCGCGGCCGCATCGGACATGGTGGCCGGAGGCGCGGGATCCTGACGGCAACTGGCCATGCACAGCGTGGCCGCGACGAGCGTTCCAGGAAACCAGCATGGATAAGATCGCGTTCCCATGACGCAGGCTCAAGCAACCGACCCGGTTTCGCCGCAGGAAGCGGACGCGACCGGACTTCCCAAAGGCTATCGCGCCGTGGAGCAGGAGCCGGCCATGCGGGCCCGATGGAAGGCGGCCGGTTGCTTCCAGGCCCGCCCGGATTCCTCGGCCGAGCCCTACGCCATCTTCATTCCGCCGCCCAACGTGACCGCGGCGCTGCATCTGGGCCATGCGCTGAACAACGCCATCCAGGACGCTCTGGCGAGGCACGCACGGATGCAGGGCAAGGATGTTCTATGGATGCCGGGAACGGATCACGCGGGCATCGCCACGCAGACGGTGGTGGAGCGACGTCTGGCGGTCAGGGGGCAACGCCGGACGGACTTCACGCGGGAGGACTTCGTGGCGCAGGTGCAGGCCTGGAAGGACGAGTACGAAGCCACGATCCTGGGCCAGCTGGAGGAGATGGGAGCCAGCTGCGACTTCAGCCGCACACGCTTCACCATGGACCCGGTCTGCGCGGCCGCCGTGCGCGAGGCCTTCTTCCGGCTCTTTGACCAGGGGCTGATCGAGCGCGGACGCCGGCTGGTGAACTGGGATCCCGGCACCCGGACCGCGCTGGCCGACGACGAGGTGGAGATGCGCGAGGTGGATGGCCGCATGTGGTACCTGCGGTATCCGCTGGAGGACGGCGGCGGCCATGTCACGGTGGCCACCACGCGTCCCGAGACCATGTTCGGCGACACGGCCGTGGCGGTGCATCCACATGACCCATTGGCGGCGGGCCTGCGCGGCAAGCGTGTGCGGCTGCCCATCGTGGATCGCCTGATCCCGATCGTGGAAGACGACTACGTGGTGAGGCCGGTGTCTCGCGGCGGCGATCCCTCCGATCCCAAGGCGGCCATGGCCACGGGCTTCCTCAAGGTCACGCCCGCGCACGATCCCAACGACTGGGAGATCGGCCTTCGTCACGGACTTCCGGTGATCAACGTGCTCGGGCCCGATGGCGCCGTCAGCGACCGTCATGGCTGGACCGACCTCACGCCGGCGGCGCGCGCGTTCGTGGGCCTCTCTCGCGAGGACGCCAGGAGGGCGGTGGCCACGTGGTTCCGTGACCACGGACTGCTGGAGGATGAGAAGCCCTGGCGTCACGCGGTGGGCCACTCCTATCGAAGCGGGGCCGCCATCGAGCCGTGGCTCTCCGAACAGTGGTTCGTGAAGGTGACCGACGATCGCCTGCGCGGTGCCGCGCTTCGATCGATGGACCCGGTTCAGTTCGACGGTGCATCACCCGCCGGCCAGGCCACCGGCGACGGCGAGCTGCGCTTTCATCCGGCGCGTTACGCGCGCAGTTTCCAGCAGTGGCACGAGAACCTTCGGGACTGGTGCATCAGCCGGCAGCTGTGGTGGGGGCACCGGATCCCGGTGTGGCGCCGCGTGGCGCAGGGCGAGGCCGCGGCCACGGGCGCTCCCGCGGGTGGTGCCATGGTGCCGGTGGCGAGCACGTGGTCCGGGCGCGGGGCCAGTCACCGCGTGCGTCGTGGTGACGACGGCACGCTGGAGGAGCTGGTCTGCCTGGGCAACGGTGCGGAGGATCTGTCCAAGGAACTCGCACGCGAGGGCTTCGAGCAGGACCCGGACGTCCTGGACACGTGGTTCAGCAGTGCGCTCTGGCCGCTGAGCACGCTGGGGTGGCCGGACCCCGCCGCCTTTGGCATGCAGGGACTGCTGGATCGCTACAACCCCAGCGCCGTGCTGAGCACCGCGCGCGAGATCATCACGCTCTGGGTGAGCCGGATGACCATGTTCAACCGGCACTTTCTTGGCGGCAAGGTGCCGTTTCGCCACGTGTTCATCCACCCCGTCATCCAGGACGGCTTCGGCCAGCGCATGAGCAAGAGCCTGGGCAACGGGCTCGATCCCCGGGACATCATCCACTCGCACGGGGCCGATGCGCTGCGCTTCACGCTGCTGGACATGACCACCGACACGCAGGACCTTCGCGTGCCTGTGGACATGGTGGATCCGCACAGCGGCGAGCCGTTCACGCCCGAGTTCACGCGGGCGCCCAGCGGACACCAGGTCGCCGCGCCGGTGCAGCGCAGCCCCACCATGCCCGGCAAGGCCATGGTCAGCAGCTACGGCGCCGCCAGCGGTCTGGCCACGCCGGACGCGGAGCGGCCGCTGGCCCGGAACACCAGCAGCCGCTTTGACATGGGCCGGAACCTGGCCACCAAGCTCTGGAACGCGGCGCGGTTCACGCTGGCCAACGCGCCGGCGCCCGCCACGACCGTGGATCCGGCCTCCCTGGGGCCTGCCGATCGCTGGATCCTCTCCCGGGTTCACGCCTCGATCACCCGCGCCGACGCGGCGCTGGCCGAGTACCGCTTCAGCGAGTACGCGGCGGCCTGCTACGACCTGCTGTGGCGCGACTGTTGCGACTGGTATCTGGAGGCGGTCAAGCCCACGGCCAAGGGTGATCCGCGACAGCAGGCGGTCATGCTGGCGGTGCTGGACGCGATCGTGCGGCTGCTGCACCCGGCCATGCCCTTTGTGACCGAGGCGATGTGGAGGGCGCTGCAGGATCGCCGTGGCGGGAGCCATGTGTCCGGACTGGAGCTGTCGGCCTCGGAGCTGCTGGCCACGGCCGCATGGCCGCAGGTGGCGCCCTCGCTGCGGGACCCGCAGGCCGAGGAGGGGTGGGGCCGCCTGCAGTCGCTGGTGAACGCCATCCGAAACATCCGTGGTGAGCGGCAGGTCCCGCCGCGGCGCCGGCTGGTGTTCCATGCTTCGGACTCGGCCCGCGCCGTGGCGACACAGGCGGGCGGTCTGGTGGAGGCGCTGGCGGGTCTTGAGCGGATCGAGCCCACGCGTGGGTCCTTCGGTGCCGGGGCCGCGGCCTTCCCGTTCGACGGTCAGGAGTGCTGGCTTGACGGTCTGGTGGACGCCACGGATGTCTCGGCCGAGCGAAGCCGGCTGGAGCGACTGGTGAAGGATCGCCGGCGCGCCGTGGACGGCTACCGTGGCAAGCTCTCCAATGCCGGCTACCTGGCCAAGGCGCCACCTGAGGTGGTGGCCCAGACACGCAGCATGCTCAAGGCGGCCGAGGCGGACCTGCAGGCGGCCGAGCGCGCCCTGGACGCGATCGGCACCGGATGAGACGGGTGCGGCGACTGGTCCTGTCCGTCATGGCCGTGGGCGCGCTGCATGCCTGCGCGCCGGGCGGGTCCCGTGACGCCTCCGTCAGGATGGACGCGGTGTCCGCGGATGCCCGACCCGCGGCGGTGTCCGGCGTGTCCGACAAGGTGGTGGATGCCGGTCCGGTGGCCTGGTCGGTCACCTCGTGGGATGAGGGTGGCGGTCCAGGCGAGCGCGTGCGGACGGAGCACTACAACCTGCATCTGGCGCTCAAGGATCCGGTGTTCCAGTCCTGGATGCCGCGGTACATGGAGGCGTGCTTCACCGCGTACGCCACGCAACTGGGCCCGCTGCCGCGGCCCCAGGAGCCGCTGGACCTGTTCATCTTCGCCACGCGCAGCGCCTGGGAGACCTGGACGCGGCGCACGCTCGGGCGCGACGCGGATCTCTATCTGGGGCTGGGTCGGGGCGGCTTCACCACCGACGGCACCAGCATCCTGTTCGACATCGGGCGGGTGGACACGCTCACCATCGCCGCCCATGAGGGTTGGCACCAGTTCAGCCAGCGCAGCCTTCGCCAGCCGCTCCCCACGTGGCTGGAGGAGGGCCTGGCCTGCTGGATGGAGGGCACCCGGCTCACGCGCGACGGTGTCCCGACCGCCTTCCGGCCGTGGCGCAACTTTGAGCGGTGGAACGAGCTCCGCAACGCCAGCCGCGATGACCGTCTCATGCCGCTGTCGGAACTCCTGGAGACCTCGCCGCAGATCTGCCTGCAGCGGAGCAAGGACGACCTGCTCACCTACTACGCCCAGTGCTGGGCCCTGATCCACTTCCTGAACGAGGGCGAAGGCGGACGTCATGCCGCGGCCCTGCGTCAGGTCCTGGCGGACGCGGCCGCCGGCACGCTTGGGGCACGTCTGGCTGCCAGCCAGCGGATCCCGGATCCCGCGTCGCGTCGCCGCGCGCTCCAGAACCGGCTTGGAAGCGCGATCCTGCTGGAGTACTTCGCCACCGACCTGCCCGGCCTGGAAGCGGCGTACGACGCGTTCGTGGAGCGGGTGTGCCGACGCGGTGCGGGCGATCGCATCTACCGCGGGGAGAGTCCCGTGGCCGAGGTGCCCAGGGCACCCGACACGCCGAAGCCCTGAAAGGTGGGGAGGGGATTCGAACCCCTGAGGCCCTCTCGGGCCTAGCCGATTTCAAGTCGGCTGCGTTCAACCGCTCTGCCACCCCACCGGCCTGCGGGATCCTACTGCCCCACGACTCAGGCGTTCGACCGGCTGAGCAACGCCCAGGCCAGCAGCAGGCAGGCCACCAGCGCGCCCGCGGACAGGGCGGTGCAGAACACCAGCCAGAGGTGAAGCCGCCCATGGATCCGCTCGGTGTCGGCGTCGCGCTGTCGCGCCTGATCCAGGATGCTCTGCATCGCATCCGCATTGCGGCGTTGGCCGGTGGCCAGTTCGCCGATGCCCTGGCTCAGGCTGGTCACGCCGTCGGCCACCCGGGCCGCGGCCTCGTGGTTCAGGTCCAGCTGCTGCTGCACCAGCCCAAAGGTGTCCGTCTGCCGGCCCACGCCCTCGGCGATGCGTCGAAGGGTCTCCTCGACGCTCTGGTCCCGGATGCGCTGCTCCACCAGCGCCGCGGCGATCGCCTCACCCATGCGGGCCTGCTGCCGCGTCAGGTCCGGGAGGGACTGCAGGCTGTCCGGCAGCCGTTGCAGCAACGCCACGATGGCGCGACGGTCCGTGTCGTCCTGTCGAACGTGGTCGGCCAGCGTGAGCAGGGCTCGGGCCACGGCCGACGGATCGGGCGGGGGTGTGGAGGCGGGACCATCGGCGATGCGGGCGGTGCCGGTGAAGAGCCGTCGCACCGTGGCAAGAACGCTCATGAGCGGACAAGTGTAGCCAAGCCCGGATCTCGCTCTAGCATGCGGCGCATGCGATGGGTCATCCCAGCGACGCTCGCCCTGTGCATGCTTGGATGCGGCGTGGTCGACGCACCCGCCACGGTTCCTGCGGAGCGATCGGACCGCGTGGTGTCGCTCTCGCCGGCTCTCACCGCCACCATGATCCGGTTCGGATGGCGTGACCGGCTCGCCGGTCGCACGCCCTGGTGCGAGGACGTGCCCGAGGTTCCCGTGGTCGGCTCGCTCACCGAAGTCGATCTGGAGCGGTTGGCGCAAATCGATCCCTGCGTGATCCTGGTGCAGCGCTCCAGCCTCGGCCTTCCGCCGGGGCTGGAGCGCGCGGCACGCGACCGAGGTTGGCGCGTGTCCCCGATCCCGTGCGAGACGCTCGAGGATGTGCAATCGCTGCCCGCGGCGATCGGGCAGGCGCTTCGGGAGCATCCGCAACTGGAAGGCTGGAACGCGTCGTGGACCGGCGCCCTGGCGGCCGTGCCCGAATTGAGCCGGCGAGGCCGGGGCGTGCTGCTGTTGCCGGGCGCCTCGCCCCGTGCGTGCGGTTCCGACGCGTACCTGGGTCAGGTGTGGGCCGCCTGGGGAGGCGAGGTCTGCCCGACGTCGACGGGCTGGCCGACGATGCAGCTGGAGGACGTCTCGGCCTGCCATCCGGATCGCGTGGTGGTGTTGGGTTCCGCGTCGCCGGAGTGGGTGGCGTCCCTGGAGCGGCAAGGCGTGCCGGTGGAGCGAAACGAGGATCCACGGTTGCTTCGGCCCGGGCCGGAGCTGCTGGAGGGCGTGCTGGCGTGGCGGGCACGCCTTGCGAGTCCTCCATGACGCGTCGATGCGCCGTGGGCTGGGCCATGCTGCTGGCCGCGTCGGGCGTCGCCATCGCCTGCAGGCTGCTGGTCTGGCGGGGCCTGGATGGCTCGCTGATGCTGGGCTGGAGCGAGCTGGCCGCGTCATGGCGTGTGCAGGCCGCGGTCACGGCGGCGCTGGCCGGGGCGGCGCTGGGGGTCTCGGGAACGCTTCTGCAGGGCATGCTGCGGAATCCGCTCGCCAGCCCGTTCATCCTGGGCCTGAGTGGCGGGGCGCAGGCCGCCATGGCCCTGCTGGCCCTGCTGGCGTGGAGGGCGGGCGGTTCCGTGAGCATGCCAAGTCAACTTGCGGGTGGCACGCTCGGTTCGCTGGTGGCCCTCATGCTCACCATGGCCTTTGCGCGGTCGCGCGAGCGCGGCCTGGATCCCACGCAACTGGTGCTGGCGGGCGTGGTGGTGGCGGCCATCGCCGGGAGCGTGGCGTCGCTGTGCGAGTGGCTGCTTCCACCAGGAGAGCGGTCCGGCGTGATCGCCTGGTCGCTTGGCCGTGTGCCGGAGGCTCCGGAGCCGTTCCTGCTGGCGACGCTGGGCGCGGCGTTGGGGCTGGTCGTCGTCTGTGGCATCGCGTGGTCGCGGTGGCTTGACGCGCTCCAGCTTGGTGATGACGAGGCACGATCGGTGGGCGTGTCGCTGGGCATGACCCGTGCGGCCACGGTGGCTGGATCCAGCCTGCTGGCCGCGGCCGCCACCGCGCTCTGCGGTCCGTTGGCCTTTGTGGGGCTGGTTGGACCGCATGCGGCCCGCGCCCTGCTGGGCGCCTCGCACGCGCGTTCCGTGCCCGGCTCGGCGCTGGCGGGTGCGGTGTTGCTGCTGGCGGCGGATGCGGCTCGCCTGCTGGTGCCGGTGCAGGGCGGTCGCCTGCCGGTGGGGCTGGTGTGTGCGCTGGCCGGCGGCCCCGTGTTTCTGCTGCTCCTTCGGCGAGGCGCCGCGCGGGCGTGGTCATGAGCGGGCTTCGATTTGAGCGCGTGTCCGTGCAGGTGGGTGGGTTCACCCTGGGCCCCATCGAGGCCTGCGCACCCGCAGGAGGCATCACCGCGGTGCTGGGCCCCAACGGCTGCGGCAAGACCACGCTGCTGCGGGTCGCCGCGGGACTGCTCGGTCCGAGATCCGGCGCCGTGCGGCTGGCGGACATCCACGTGACCAGCCAATCGGAGGCCGAGCGTGCCGGCCGCATGGCCTTTGTGCCGCAGCGGCCCGCGGCGCCGCCCGGTCTACTGGTGGAGGACGTGGTGGCACTGGGCCGGCTCCGGCTTCCGCGGGATCCCGCGGCGATCCAGATCGCCATGCAGCGGGCGGGCGTGTGGGAGCGGCGGCATGAGCCGGTCCAGACGCTCTCCGAAGGCCAACGCCACCGCGTGGCCATCGCCCGGGCGTTGGCCCAGTGTCACGCGGGCTCAAGGCTGCTGGTGGTGGACGAGCCCACGGCGTCGCTGGATCCGGCCTGGGGGGTGCGACTGGCCGAGATTCTCCGTGAGCGGGCCCTTGGAGGCATGACGGTGCTCCTGGCCACGCACGATCTGGCCTTTGCCGCGTGCACGGCGGATCAGGTGCTGTTGCTGGATCGCGGATCACTGGTGGAGGCTGGACCATCGGCGGCCAGCCTGAACGCCGCCACGGTGGCGAGACTCTTTGCCACCCCGTTCGTGACCATGGTGGGCGACGGTGCTCAGCCCTTTCCGTCGCCACGGCACGCACCTCGCTAGACTGCGTCCATGCGCTGGGAAGTGCTGGTGATGCTGGCCGTGGTCGGAGCGATCAACCTGATCGGCCGCATCGCGGCTCATCGCGCCAAGATCAAGGCCCAGCAGGCTGGCACGCTGCCCTCGGCTCCCGGATCCAACCCCGCCACCCCGCGTGTTCCAGCCCGTGCCGCCGCGGGCAAGAAGCCGCGACCGGCGCCTCGGGCCAAGCAGCCAACGCAGGGAGCGTTGCGACCCGCGCGGCTGGAGCCCCCTCGGAAGGCCCAGGATTCGTCGCTCCCGCGGTCTGTGTCGGCGGCCCCCACGTCCGAGTCCATGGCCGGCGTGGCCAACCTCAGGGCCGAGTTCCTCGCTCTGTTGGCTAAGGCGAACGAAGGGACCTCCCGGTTGAACGAAGGGCCCTCCCGGTTGCCCACAGGGACCTCCCGGGAGCCGACCCGAACCGAGCTCCTTGGGAATGCGGATCGCTCCCGCCGAACCTGGAACGCACGCCGCCTTCGGCACGCCCTCATCTCGGCCGAGGTCCTTGGACGCCCTGCGGCGCTTCGATCCGGACCGTCCACGGCAGGTTTCTGACCGATCGCTACAGATTCCCCGAGGATGCCCTATCATTCCTGCCCGTTCGCGGCAGTCGGCCGCGTCCCTGCAGGAGAATGACCGCCCATGATCGACATCCGAAAGCTGAAGGAACTTGTCCGGCTCATGACCACCAACGATCTGGTGGAACTGGATCTTCGTGACAAGGACGAGCAGGTGACCATTCGGCGCCCCACGTCCGCCTCCGCGCCACAGGTCATCCACGCCCCGGTGGCCATGGCTCCGGCTCACGTGGCGGCCGCTCCCGTATCCGTGGCACCGCCCGCCGCCACGGCCGCCCCGGCGGCACAGGACGCCGGGCTGGTCAAGGTGGAGAGCCCCATGGTGGGAACCTTCTATGCCTCGCCGTCTCCGGACAAGCCGCCGTTCATCACGGCCGGCGCCACGGTGGGCCCGGACACGGTGGTCTGCCTGGTGGAGGCGATGAAGATCTTCAACGAGATCAAGGCGGGCGTCTCCGGCACCGTGGAGCGCATGGTGGTCAAGAGCGGCGATCCCGTGGAGTTTGGACAGCCCATGTTCCTGGTGAAGCCCTCCTGACCATCCCATGTTCCAGCGCATCCTCATCGCCAATCGGGGCGAGATCGCCCTTCGCGTCATCCGGGCCTGCCGCGCCATGGGCATCAGCCCGGTCTGCGTGTACAGCATGGGCGACAAGGAAGGCCCGTGGCTTGAGCAGGCCGACGAGGCCATCTGCATCGGACCGGCGCCCTCGCGGGAGAGTTACCTCCGCATCGAGCGCATCATCGCCGCCGCCGAGGTCACCGGCTCCGACGCGATCCATCCCGGCTACGGCTTCCTGAGCGAGAACGCGCACTTTGCCGAGGTGTGCCGCGACTGCGACATCGCGTTCATCGGCCCCAGTCCCGAGGCCATGAGCGCCCTGGGCGACAAGGTCAACTGCAAGCGGCTGGCCCGCTCCACGGGCACGCCCGTGTTCCCGGGAACCGAGGGTGGCATCGAGGACATCGACGAGGCCGCCAAGGTGGCTGGCGAGATCGGCTACCCCGTCATCATCAAGGCGGCCGCAGGCGGGGGCGGTCGCGGCATGCGTGTGGCCCGCGACGAGGCCCAACTGCGCGACGGCGTGGGTCAGGCCCAGCAGGAGGCCCTGGCGGCCTTTGGCAACGGCATGGTCTACGTGGAGAAGTATCTGGAGAACGCCCGGCACTTCGAGGTGCAGACCATCGGCGACAGCCACGGCAACGCCGTGCACCTGTTCGAGCGTGACTGCAGCAGCCAGCGTCGCCACCAGAAGCTGGTCGAGGAGGCCCCGAGCCCCGGCGTGGACCCGACGAAGCGCGACCAGGTCTGCGAGAGCGCCGCGGCCCTCATCCGCAAGGCCAGGTATTGCGGCGCGGCCACCGTGGAGTTCCTGATGGATCGGCACCAGGACTTCTACATGCTCGAGGTGAACACGCGCGTGCAGGTGGAGCATCCGGTGAGCGAGCTCATCACCGGCGTGGACATCGTCCAGACGCAGATCCGCGTGGCGGCGGGGGAGCCGTTGCCCTTCAGGCAGTCGGACATCCGGGTGAACGGGCACGCCATCGAGGTGCGGGTGAACGCCGAGGATCCCGAGCGGGGCTTCATGCCCCAGGCGGGGCTCATCGAGACCTTCGCCGCGCCGGGCGGCCCTGGCGTGCGGCTGGACTCGCATGCCCGCGCCGGCTATCGCATCCCCAGTCACTACGACAGCATGATCGGCAAGCTGATCGTGCACGGCCCCACGCGCGACGCGGCCATCGCCCGCATGCGTCAGGCGTTGCGCGAGTTCCGCATCGGACCGGCCAAGACCACCATCCCGCTGCACCAGCGGATCATGGACCGGCCGGAGTTCACCACGGCCCAGTTCGACATTCACTGGGTGGAACGCTGGCTCGCCTCGTCGACCGCCTGAGGCGGACCCGACTCACTTGCTGGAACGGCCCGAGGCTTCCACCTTCAGGTTGGCGGAGCCCACCACGCGGCCCTCGCCCATGCTCCGGGCGGGATCGGCCAGCACCACCAGCCTGATCGTGGATCCCTCCGGCACGCGGTAGATCACGTTGATCTCGCCGCTGTTGGCGGCCCGGCGGAATCGCCGGATCGTGAAGCCCTCCTCGGGCGGCTCCAGATAGATCTCGTGCTGGTTGCCGCGCTCGTCGAACCAGATGTAGCCGCTGGGGGCGTAGAAGTTGCCGTTGGTGTCCATCAGGTAGGGCACGCCGTCCATCCCCACCCGCTCGGCGTCCTTGCGGGTCCGGTTCACGTTGAACAGGTCCACGGCCGTGTCGCGCGAGCAGCGCAGCATCACCACGCGCATGCCTGTGGGTTCCTCGATCCCGCGGACATCGCCGCGCGTGTTCTGCCCGCGCGTGATCCCGGTGGCGGCGCCGCCGGTCAACTGGCCGTTGCGCTCGCTCAGCGTGCCGGGCATCTCGTTGCGGTCCAGGATGGCGCCCTGCAGGGCCACGTCAAGCCGCAGTTCGGAGGCGGGCACGGCGGGCGTGTCGGCATCCGCGGCCAGTTCCACCCTCTGGCCCCCGCTGGACACCGCCAGCGCCATCTGCGACGCGTCCTCCACGGGCTTGCCCAGGTCGATCCGCAGGCCCTTGAGCTGCAGGAACAGCGGTCCGTTCCTGGACCGCTTGAGCGGACCGGCCGGAAAGATCAGGCACGCCAGGCTTTCCTGACTGGTGGGGGAGGTGCTCAGGTAGTTGGTGTCGCCCGTGAAGCGGTATCGCACCAGCGAGGTGCCGCTGGTCTCGGAGCCCTGGGAGAACTCCGCCGGGAACACGGAACTTCCCGAGCCGCCGTCGATCAGGCGAGCCTGCGACGCCGAAAGGCTGAATCCGCTTCCCTTGTCGAAGCCCGGCCGCTTCAGGCTGAGCAGCACCGCGTAGGCACCCGACGTGCCGTCCTGCAGCGCAAATCGCGGATCCAGCCATGTGCCCACCACGCTCACTCCGGTTTCGCCCACGCTGAAGCGTCCCTTGCCACCGTCCACGCTGTCGCGGAGCAGGCTGGCGCCGTCGGCGGCGATGTCCGGCCGCCACCGGGCCAGCGAGGCCCGGCCCACGGTGGGTGCCAGCGCGTTGTCCGAGACCAGGTTCAGGAACGCGCCGGTGGCATCGGCCACCCATGACGCAGGCTGTCCACCCTGCGTCTGCTTGGGTGCGTCGCCGCCCACGGGTCGCTTCCAACCCTCAAAGCCCAGCAACTCGCGGCTGGTGGAAAGGTGGCCCATGGCGATGACCAGCATGCCCATGGTGATCACGCCGCTGCCAAGACCCAGCAGGCTGCCCGCGGTCCAGTCGCACCAGCGTGGGACCTTGGGACGGAACGGACAAGCCTTGTCGGCCAGAAGACGCAGCACCAGCAGGAGCACCAGGAACAGGCCTCCCAGCACCGTGCCCCAGGCGTACTCGGCGAATCCGGTGCCCAGCAACAGCTTCACGGTGACGGGCTCCCACAGGGCCACCGCCAGCGCCGCGGCGGCCAGCACGCACACCAGGTGCATGAGCGCGTCGAACGTGCCCTGCTGGCCCCACCAGTAGGCCACCAGAAGCACCACCAGGATGACGATGACGGAAAGGATCATGACTCAGGCCTTGGGCTTGGGCTGTGCGGGGGTGGCGGGCTTGGCGGCTGGCTTGGGGGCGGGGGCGAACACGCGCACCACCTCCTCCAGGCTGGTCGCGCCCTCGCGCACGCGGAACAGGGCCGCCTCCTGCATGCCTGGGGACTTGTGGGCCATGCGAGCGGCGTTGTAGGCGCTCTTCAGGTCACCCTTGGACAGGTGCTCGCGGGCGGCGGCGTCCAGGGGCAGCACCTCGAACACGCCGATCTGGCCGCTGAATCCCGTGCCACGGCACAGCGGGCAGTCCTCCACCTTGCTCTTGATCTGGACCTTGCCGCCGGCCTTGAACAGTTCCGCCGGCTTGCCCGCGGTCATGCCTAGGCGCTTGGCCTGCTCCGGGCTGGGCTGGAACGGCACGCGGCAGGCCAGGCAGAGCGTGCGGATGGTCTTGCCGGCCACCACCGCACGGAGCGGCTCGGCGGCCATCTTCACGTCACCCACGGCACGGAACCATTCGGTGATGGCGGGGCCCACGCCGTCCGCCGGCACCGCCACGTAGAAGCGGATGTCGCTGGAGGTGGGGGCGGCGATCACCTTGCCGGTGCCCGGGTCACTCAGGTCGTCCACAAAGACCACGTCGGGACTGCGGCGCACGATCGACTGCAGCTGGGTCTTGTAGTCCACGCCGCCGGCCGGGTTCCAGACCTGGTGGTCCACGCCCTCCACACGGTGCACCTGCTGTCGCTCCAGGGCCTTCACGGCGTTGGTGAAGGCGTCGTGCGTGGCCAGCAGCGACAGGCACGTGGTGGTCAGGCCCTGACCTGCGGGCGCCGCCACCAGCACCACGCCACCCCGTTCCAAGGGGTCGATGGCGGCCTCGAGCAGCTTCATCTGCTGGGGCAGGAAGCCCAGATCCTTCAGTGGGCGGCCCATGCGTCCGGCCAGGTCAAAGTCCACGCGGAGCTGCTGAGCCGAGCTGCTGCCGGCCACCATCACGGTGAGCACGCTGGTGGCCTCGGTGGTCACGCCGTAGCAGGTGCCGATCTGGCGCTTGCGGCGTTCCTTCACGTCCAGGCCGCTCAACTCCTTCAGCAGGTCGACGGCCTTCATGGCGGCTTCCGAGACCGGCGCCTCCAGTTTCACGCGCACGCCGTCCACCGTGGCCGTGGCCGTGACGCCATCGGCCTTGACCAGCATGTCCAGCCGGCTGGCCTTGCGGTCGATGGCCTGCATGAGCAGGTGTTCCGCGGCCTGATGCGGCACCAGCAGGGGATCGTTCTTGCCCGGAACGGGACGCTCCTTCCTGCCGCTGTCCTTGAAGCTCAGGCGGCTGCCCGCGAAGGCACGCGTCTTGCGACGTCCGGCGAAGAACGCGCGAACCTTGTCGCCGCCGATCACGAATCGCAGCTTCTCCGGCACGGCGTCGTTGCGCCTGGGCCAGTAGATCAGGAAGGGCGTGGCGGTGAGCGCCATCTGCAGCGGCCAGCCGATCCAGAAGATGGGCGTGGCCAGCACGGAAAGCAGCCCCGCCGCGATGCCGCCGATCATGAGCAGGTGCCAGCCGTCGCTGGGCAGACCGCAGAAGCGGATGTCCTTGGTGAGCCGTGAGGCGATCGCCCCGCCGGCCAGGGCGGTCACGAACGCCAGCACCGGCTTGGCCGGATCGATCAGGAAGGTGGCGGAGACGGCCTGGGCGAGAAGGGTCATGGGCGTGGGATCTCAGGCGATGCCCTTGAGCTTCATCTTCAGCTCCTCGGGCTTGGGCGTGGCCTCCAGGGCCACCTTCACGTGCACGTACTCCTGCTCCACCAGCTTCACCAGACTGCTGGTGAAGTCGATCATGCCCTCGGAGTGGCTCTTGCGGATGATGTCCAGCAGCTCGCCCTCGCGCTCCTCCAGGATGTACTTCTGCACGCTGGGCGTGTTGAGCATGATCTCCAGGCCGGGGATGCGCGGGATGTTGGGGTGCAGCGTGGGCAGCAGCTTCTGGTAGATGATCGCGCGCAGGTTGTAGGCCAGCAGCTTGCGGATCTGCGGCCGCTCCTCCTGCGGAAACAGCTCCAGGATGCGGCCCAGCGTCTGCCAGGCGCTGCTGGCGTGGATGGTGCCGAACACCAGGTGGCCCGTCTCGGCCGCACGGATGGCGGCCTCGAAGGTCTCCTTGTCGCGCATCTCGCCCACCAGCACGATGTCCGGGTTCTCGCGCACCAGGGCACGCAGGGCCTCGTTGAAGTTGGCGCAGTCGATGCCGATCTCGCGCTGGTTGATGGTGCACTGGTCGTCGGTGAAGACGTACTCGATCGGGTCCTCCAGCGTGACGATGTGCGCCTTCTTGCGCTCGTTCACGTACTGGAGCATGGCGGCGATGGTGGTGCTCTTGCCGCTGCCGGTCACCCCGGCCAGCAGGATCAGCCCCTGGGCCGCCATCGACACGTCGCCCAGGATCCCCGGCAGGTACAGGTCCTCAAAGCGGCGGATGGTGCTGCTGATCAGTCGTGCCGCCAGGCTGGGCTTGCCGCGGGCCATGAACAGGTTCACGCGGAAGCGGTTCCTGCCGTCCAGGTCATAGGCAAAGTCGTACTGCCCGCGACGGCGGAAGATCCTCTGCTGGTTGTCGTCCAGCACGTCCATGCACATCTGGTAGATGTCGTTGGGGGTGACCGGAGCGCACTTGAGCGGCACCAGGGCGCCCTTGTGGCGGATGCGGGGGGCCACGCCGCTCTTCACGATCAGGTCGCTGCCCTTGACCGCCACGATGGCCTTGAGCCAGCTTTCCCAGACCTCCTTGCCCTTGCCGGGCTGGGTGCCCACGTAGTGGCTGACGCAATCCTGGGTGGGTTCGACTGGGGGACCGGAGCCTGCCATGGGTCGTCTCGGGGGAGGGGCAAGGGTAGCGGCCCGGAGGCGGATCCGCGAGCGGAAACGGGGGTTCCTTGACATTCGTGGCAGGGGCGGCGATGGTTCCCCGATGGACGACCGCATCGCGCTGCAGGGTGTCACCTTTGACGACGTGCTGCTCCTTCCCCGCTGGAGCGAGGTCACGCCGGATCTGGTGGACGTGTCCACGCAACTCACCGCCACCATCCGGCTTGCCGTGCCGCTGCTTTCGGCACCCATGGACACGGTGACCGAGAGCGCCCTGGCCATTGCGCTGGCGCAGGAGGGCGGCCTGGGCGTGATCCACAAGAACATGCCGCCCGAGGTGCAGGCCCGCGAGGTGGCCAAGGTCAAGCGCAGCGAGAACGGCGTGGTGGCCGATCCGGTGGTGCTGAGTCCGGAAGACTCCATCGCCCGCGCCATGCAGCTGATGGCCGAGCAGGGCGTGAGCGGCTTTCCGGTGACCGAAGGGGGACAGCGCAAGGGCAAGGTGGCCGGCATCCTCACGCGGCGCGACATGAAGTTCCTGTCCAAGCCCGACGGGCGGACCGTGGGACAGGTGATGACCAGGTCCGGGCTGATCACGGCTCCGGCCAACGTGGATCCCGCCGCGGCCGAGCGTCTGATGCTGGAGCGCCGCGTGGAGAAGCTGCTTCTGGTGGATGGCGAAGGCCGCCTGGCCGGCCTGATCACCATGCGCGACCTGGAGAACGTGGCCAAGCACCCTGCCGCCAGCCGAGATGGCCGCGGACGGCTCCGCGTGGGCGCGGCGATCGGCGTGCGGCAGTTGGATCGTGCGGAGCGACTGCTGGCCGAGGACGTGGACCTGATCGTGGTGGACACCGCCCACGGTCACAGCCTGAACGTGGTGGAGACCGTCCGGGAGGTCAAGAGGCGGTTCAGGGTGAGCGTGATCGCCGGCAACGTGGGCACGCGCGACGGGGCCCGGGCCCTGGTGGACGCCGGCGCCGACGCGGTGAAGGTGGGCATCGGGCCTGGCTCCATCTGCACCACCCGCATCGTGACCGGCGTGGGCGTGCCGCAGGTCACGGCCATCATGGAGGCCGTGCAGGGGGCGGGTGGCGTGCCGGTGATCGCCGACGGCGGCATCCGGCAGTCTGGCGACATCGCCAAGGCGATCGCGGCGGGGGCCAGCGCCGTGATGCTGGGCGGCCTGTTCGCGGGCCTGGACGAGAGTCCGGGCGAGCAGGTGCTGCACCGTGGCCGCCGTTTCAAGACCTATCGCGGCATGGGCAGCGAGGGTGCCATGGTGCGTGGCAGCGCCGATCGCTACGGACAGGGCAGCGTCAAGGACAGTTCCAAGTTCGTGCCGGAGGGGGTGGAGGGCCGGGTGCCATACCGTGGTCCGCTGGCCGACTTCACCTACCAGATGGTGGGAGGGCTGCGCGGAGCCATGGGCTACTGCGGCTGCCGCACGCTGGAGGACTTCCGCCGCGACGCCCGGTTCGTGCGGATCAGCTCCGCAAGCCTGCTTGAGAGTCACCCGCACTCCATCCAGATCACCAAGGAGAGCCCCAACTACAGCGTGGGGATCCCCGGCGGCGGGGAGTGAGCGGCCACGCAAGAGGCACAAAGCGACCGACCCCGGCCGGAGCCGAGGTCGATCGTGAGTGACTTGTTGGTCTGACGACC
>Ga0169931_10002955_pt1 | contig 27340 bp, 22 predicted proteins | sample Kivu_15m_20L_FD_129675 | JGI IMG/M metagenome (GOLD analysis project Ga0169931, IMG submission 129675) | Freshwater microbial communities from Lake Kivu, Western Province, Rwanda to study Microbial Dark Matter (Phase II) - Kivu_15m_20L... | ecosystem: Environmental > Aquatic > Freshwater > Lake...
TACCCAACAGACCAGGATCGAAGGGTTTGAGCGGCCGGTGACATCGTCCGGCAAGGTCTACATCAAGAAACCGGGCCGGTTGCGGTGGGATTATCTTGAGCCGGCGACCGAGCAGATCTATGTGAACCAGGACGATGTGAAGGTCTATGTGCCGGAGCACAAGCAGGTGCTGGTCGGGAAGCTGACGCGCATGGCGGCGTCGCAAGCGCCGCTCGAACTCTTGCAGGGTGCGGCCAAGCTGGAAGAGTCGTTCGAGGTGGCTCCGGCAACGGGAAAAAAAGAACGGGGGGTGGGGGGGCTGCGGTTGCTGAGCCTCACGCCGAAAGGGCAGGAAGGCGACCCGGCTCGTCCAGTGCAGCGGATTGTGGTGGAGGTGTTCCCCAAGACCTATTTCATCCGAACGGTTTGGCTCCATGAAGTGAATGGCAATGTGGCGACATTTGAATTTTCGTCGCTGAAGCCGAATGTGGGGCTGGGAAACGAGGTTTTCGATTTCAAAACGCCGCCCGATGTTGAGGTGGTGAAGGCTCCGGTGCTGAATTAGCCGACCGTGGCGCAGGACGTTGGGATGATTTTCTGTGAGGCAGGCAGGCGATGATGCAAGCTGAACGCAAGGGTGTCGTGACGGACAGGGTCGATCAGGCGGTGGCGGCAATCGATTTTGAGCAGGCGCACAACAGGTACTGGGAGCAAAACGAGTTTCTCGTCATCAAGCAATTCCTCCCGCGGTCGTTTGTGGAAGAAGTGTTGGTGCCGCAGGCCCATGGGCTGCAACCGGGGCTGAATCGGAACTATATCCCAGGGCATAAAAAAGGCGGCAGCGTCAGCTACTATACGGTGCTCGAAAAGGGCCCGCTCTTTCTCGATCTCTATCGGTCGGCCTCCTATCGCGACTTCCTCAATCGGCTGGTGCATGCCGATTTGCTGCTCTGCCCCGATAACGATCCGCACTCCTGCGCGCTCTACTACTATACCGAGCCGGGCGACCATATCGGGTTCCACTACGATACGTCGTACTACAAGGGCGCGCGCTATACGATCTTATTGGGCTTGGTCGATCGGTCGGCGCAGTGCAAACTCGTGTGCGATCTATTCAAGGACGATCCGACGAAAGAACCCCGGCATCTCGAACTGATTACCGAGCCCGGCGATATGGTGATCTTCAACGGGGATAAGCTCTGGCATGCCGTGACTCCCTTGGGAGAGGGAGAGGAGCGCATTGTCCTGACTATGGAATATGTCACGAACCCCGAGATGGGCCGATTCAAGCGGCTCTACTCAAACCTCAAAGACTCCTTTGCCTACTTTGGCTTGAAGACGGTCTTTAAGCGGGCCTTTTCCGGCCGGTCTTCTTCCTGACCTTCCGCCCACATTGCTCGAGTGCTCGATGTATGACTCTCTCTGCGTGCCACGGAGCGTGTTGCTGAAGCGGCGCAGTTCCGGCCGGTTTAGTATTCGCGATCCGTGGTGACGTCGAGCGGTGTCGAAATAATCAGTCGGTACGGCGTTCCGGATTGTTCCCGCGGTTGTGGTGCCGCTGTGGGAAGGTTGAGGGGTGAGGGCTTGTGTGAGGCTGCGTTCGTGGCCCGTGGACGGCCCGATTTTAATTCGGCGGTTCGGCGAGGGAACGGCCCCTTGTTTGCGCGCTCCATCTTTTTGATTTCCGCCAGCAGGGCGCCTTCGACGAGCCAGGCCAAGGTCGTCTGCGGGTTCCAATACACGACGTCCCGCAATTGCTCGACAAGAGGGGCCGGGAGCGTAATGGTGAGCCTGGTCATTTTCGCGTGGGGCGGGGCTGCCTGTCGGCGCGATTGTTTTGTCAGATTGACGGGTTTCTGCCGGGGTGATTCGCCGATCAACATGAGAGTCCTTTCGCATGCTGGCGCATGATCACGATGAGTTGTGGTGGTGGAACATGTGAGAGTATCTGGACTGTGAAAAGGATTGTGGGAGAAGAGCAGGCCGTGCCTCCTGGCGGAGGCACGGCGCTCATGGTCATGGCTGAAGGCGTCAGTGCGACACGAGATGGGCACAATCTCGCAGCGACAGCACCATGTAGAGGGGAACCCTCACGATCATGATGGAAGGCTGACGGCTCCAGGCCATGCCATAGTGAGTTGGCGGAAGGGGACAGGCGCGCAAGAGGTTCTTGTAATAATGCCATAGCCAAGAGGAACATTTCGTATGAGAGCGATCCAAACGATAGTTCTCTTCAGCAATGGCCGTACCAGGATTGATGGCGAGTTCGTAGCTATCCAAAATGTCTAAGTGGTTGATTTCCGTATTGCTTGTAATAGATTGCGAGAGGAAGAGCAAAACAAAGTCGAGGCAGAATGGAAGCGGCGTATCTCAAGTGATACGAGGGTATCTTCCTGGATACAAATGAGGGGGATAAAAAGAAGGTACTGGGAGCCCGGCTCTAGTCTATTGATGCAAATGTTTGAGGGCGGAGGCGCATAGAATGATGAAGAAGCCCATCCAGAGGGCGGCGCGCTGGTAGGGGATGGCCTCGTATTCGACTTCTTCGTCGTCATCCTCGTCTGACTTGAAGATCACGGTGTAGAGGAAGAGGGTCAAGAGGCACAGGACGAGGCCGAGCTTAATGAAGAAAATGGTCAGGTATTTGGCATTGTGCTGGATGCCCAGTTGGGTTTGGGATGTCATGACCTGATTCACATAGTGGAGGTTGACGCCTCCTGTAAACAACAGCACGACCAGGAGAATGCCCGCCACTTTCTTGTAGTGCTGGTAGAAGACATCCGTAATGGGCTTGATCTGGTCTTTTGCGACGGTTTTTTTCAATCCGGGCGTGACGGCCATGACGAGGAAGGCGAGCCCCCCGATCCAAATCACGGCGGACAAGAGGTGAAACCAGTGATTGACGATCGGGATCAGCGTATTGAGATCGACGAAGAAGATTTGGAGGGCGTACATAGTTAGATCCCGTAATGAGTGACAAGGGGCACGTGACAGGTCACAAGTGGCCAGTCACTCGGGGGAAGACTCCATACGAGGAACCGCTCAGACATCACCGGTCACTCTTCACGTCAAAGTTGAAGACCGGAGCGTCGTTCCCAAAGCGCTTCTTCCGCAGTTCTTCCATCAGTTCGACCGTCACCAGCGGGACATTGTTTTCTCGGGCATGCTTTTCCACGCCCTTTTTGACCATGGCCCTGAGAAAATAGGGGATGCGGCTGAGCCTGATCGAGGAGGCCTCATCCCAGGCGACTTCCGTTTCTTCCGGGACATTGAACGCGACTTTGATCTTCTCGCCACCCTTGGGGGTGTAGAGGCACCATTCATCCTCGTCCAGCCAATCGCCGTGATCCACATAGGGACGGGCCCGGCAGCCGCCGCAGATATCGGTGTATTCGCAGTCGCCGCATTTCCCCTTCAGTTGGGGGTAGCGGAACGAGTTGAAGACATCGGATTGTTCCCAGAGGTCGGCGAAGCTGTTCTCGCGGACATTGCCGGCCGAGAGCGGCATGTAGGGGCAGGGGGTCAGCTCGCCGTTCGGTGTCACGCGGGCATAATTGGTTCCAGCGAGACAGCCGCCGCCCATGTAGCCGGTCGCTTTGGTAATGGGTGAATTGGGATCTTTCTCGTAGGCCAGCCGCTTGAAATGGGGGGCGCAGCGGGCTCGGACCAGCATGCCTTTATAATTGTCCTGGCAGTCGATCAGGTAGCCCAGGACTTCTTCGTATTGAGCCGGTGTGATATCGGTGAGTTCTTCGCCACGGCCGGTACAGACCATGAAGAAGACATTCAAGACACGGGCGCCGAGGCCATGAGACCATTCAAGGACCGCGGGCAATTCTTGATAGTTCATGGGCTGGGCGCTGAAATGGACTTGGAACTGCAGCCCATTGCGCTTGGAGGCTTCGATGCCGGCGACCGCCGCTTCCCAGGCCCCTGGGACTCCGCGGAACTGATTATGCTTCGCGGCATCCAGTGAATCGATGCTGATGCCCACACCCATCACGCCGATCTCGACCAAGGTCCTGGCCATCTGATCGTTGATGAGCATGCCGTTGGTGCCGAAGACCACCATGAAGCCGAGCTTCACCGCATGCCTGGCAATGTCCAGAATGTCAGGCCGGACCAGTGGTTCCCCGCCGGTGATGACCAGGAGACAGCCTTTGTTCACCTCGGCAATTTGATCGATGAGCTTGTAGCATTCTTCCGTGCTCAGTTCGTCGTCCCCGCCCGCCGCTTTGGTGGTGGCGTCGAGGTAGCAATGGTCGCATTTCAGATTGCAGCGCTTGGTGAGGTTCAGCGCGACAAGATAGGGCTTGAAGTCGTCAACCGTGCGCCCGTCGTTCACCCCTTGGCCCTTGGGGCCAGGGGTGAAGAACTGCGTGATCTGTTGTTGGAATGCCCCCAACGATCCCGACATGGACGGGATGTTGAGGATCGGAAGCGATTTCCCCATTAGTGGCTGGCCCCGGACTTTGGCCCAGTCAGGTTGGCAATCATGTCTTTCAGATTGCCGGTTTTCATGGCGTCCGCCATATACCCTTTGGCTTGTTCAATGCCTTCGGTGGCCACTTCGATGGTAATCAGGGTTGCGCCGATCTTCTCCGCATGTTTCTCGATCAACGCCTTCGTGCATTCGCGCATAAAGCCTTCCGGCGCGCGCTCCAGACGGGCTTGCGCGTCGGCGGTCCAGGTATAGGGAGAGGCGGCTTCAACATGGCCGTTTCCATTGGCCTGGCCGTTGCCGTGTGTGTCATTGGCGGCGGCTGCCAGCGTCTCTTCGGCTTCCTGCGACGTGCCGGCGTCCTTGTTCGCGAAGATCGGCTGATAATCTTCATCCGCCGCTTCCTTGATCATGGGCGCGGCGTATTCGAGTGTAATGGTCGTCATGCCGAGCTTCCGAGCGGTCTTTTCGATCTTGGCTTTCGCGCGGCGGCGTTGGAAGCCGGCCGGGACGGCGCGAATCGCTTCCTTCGCGTCTTTTGTCCACTGCATCGGCACATCGTCGTAGGCGAGATCGGTTTCCAATTCACCCTCGGCTTTCGCCGCGGCGTCGAAGATCGTCTTATCGACGTGCTTGAAGCGGTCGCCTTCCGCCCCGCAGACCGGGCACTTCACCGGCGTGTCGCCCTTGCCGATGTAGCCGCAGCCGTCGCAGACGAAATAGTTCTGGTTCATCCGGTCGAGATAGGCCTGGGTGGAGGCGCTGTTCTTCGGCTTTTCCTCGACGACCTGGGTCATCATGCCGCTGAGGGTGTTGCCCATGAGGTCTTTGGCCACTGAGTCATCGGCCTGCATCTTGTCCCGGTCGATTCCGGCGGCATCCAGGTTGCCGCCCAGCGCGCGCATGGCATCCATGGCGCCTTTGGGGAGGATGTGGCCGACGGCCGAATCCACGACGGTGTTGCTGATGATCGTATGGCCCTTTTCGATCGCATACCGGTGAATCGCCGTCTTGGCGACGCCGCGGGCAAAGACCGGGATCTTTTCCATGCGACGGAGGGCTTCTTCCGTCCAGGCGATCGTGTATTCGGCTTGGGTGTCGATCGGCGGCACATATTTGCGGTTCGAGACCAGCACGTTGCAGGCCGCGCTCCGCAAGAGATTCTCGGTATTGCTGCCGATGTCCATGTCCTCGTCGCTATGGACGCCGATGCGGCCGACGATCAGGAGCCAGGGCGTATCCTTGCGGACGTATTGGATGATCTTTTCAAAGGCCTTGCCGTCCAAGAGCGTCGTTTTGACGTCGGTTTCCTCAGCCTGGGCGATTTCGCGGGAAATATCCAGGTGGGACTGGTAAATCTTGGCCAAGCCGCTGTCGATGATCTCCTCGTGCAGCTTTTCCTGCTCCTTGAAGCGGAACACCTTGCCGGCTTCTTCGTTCAAGACGCCGGAGATGCTGTGGAACGCGGCATAATGGAAGTAGGGATCGAAGGCGGAGATGACTTCGACCGGACGGTTGAAGGCTTTGCCGAGTGACAGACCGGTCATGAGGCCGCCGAAGGAGTAGGGGCTGCCGTCCACCGCGACCACGATTTTGCCGTTGTTCATCGGCTCGGTGTTCTTGATGATGAACATATCCGAGTTGCGGATGCGGCGGATGACGCGCTCGGTGTTGCTGCCGATCACGCTGTCCTTCACCGCGCCGACGCCCAGCGCGCCCATGATGACCAGATCGTAGCCGTTGGTATTGATGTCTTCGACCAGCGCCTTCCAGTTGCGGCCTTCGAGGGATCGGCGCTCGACCGGGAGGTTGGCTTCGTTGCACTTCTTATCGACGTAGTCGAGATACGAGTCCGTGATGATCTGCAACCCGCGTGTAATCAGCGAGTCGTGGATTTGCCGCTGCCGGTCCAATTCCTTTTCATCGTGGTATTCCTCGGGCAAGCCCGCTTCCATTTGCTTGAAGCGCTTGTCGTGCATCTTCGCCGCGTAGACGTGGCTGCCGACAATTTTGGCGCCAAAGGTTTTCGCGAACTCGACGCCGACATCGACGGCTGTATTGGAATGGTCGGAATTATCGACCGGGACGTAGATCGTCTTGTACATGGACACGCCTCCTCTAGGCCCGCTAACCGCCGGGGGTGATTCCGATAATTGTCAGAAAAACCAAACAGTTGCCTATGATCCCCAGCATAAAAGAGGACGGATGATAGCACTTGGCAGAACTGGAATGCAAGGCGAGGATGAGGCTTACGGGTTGCCTTGCCGGGCAAGGTTAGGCGGTCGGTGTCGCCACTGATTTTGAGTCTGACGATATTGCCGTGGGTGGAGCTTTTCGAGAGCGAAGGATCTCCTCAAGGGTCAGGAGAGCATCCCGCCCTGAGTTCCCGTCGATTCCTTTGGACAAGCTCTTGTCGGCATACTGGGCTGGTTGATCGGGTGTCGTGGAAGTGGCCCTCTGAGAGAGGGAGCCGGTCCATTTTCTGGGGTCCCGGCTGCCGGCTTTCCGTTCCCAGGCCTTCAAGCAGGCTTTGGCAATAATCTTGTTCAACGGCGCGGGGTTATAGAGCAGTTTTCGGATGCTGGTCGGGGTCAGCATCAGCGGATTGTACCCGGCCGAGAGGTAGCCCTCTTCAAGGAGCCGCTGTTCGAGATCGGTATTCGGCTGAATCCCCAGGAAGAACATCAGCGGGAAGATCCGCTCCTCTCCCAGGATGGAGGCGACCATCTTATAGGACTCCACGCTCTGCAAGAGGGTCTCTTCCGTCTCTTTGGGGGAGTTGAGTGAGTAGTTGAGGATCACCTTTCCCTTGAAGCCCGCCTCGGCCAGATAGCGGCATCCGTCATAGAGCCGCTCCAGCTTGAAGCCCATGTGGAGGTTGTTTAAGACCTCCTGAGAGCCGGAGGTGATGGCGACTTCCAGATCGCCGACCCCGGACCGCACCATCAGCTTGGCCAGCTCGGGGGTAATGAGGGAAGTGCGAATATAGCCGGACCATTCGATCTCCAGCTTTTCACTGACGATGCGTTCCAAAATCTCGGTACATTGCGGGTACGCTTCTTTCCCGGTGATGAATTGCGCATCGGTAAACCAGAACCGGCGCGTACCCCATTGATGGTAGTGCTGGGAAATGTCCTGCACGACCATGGAGGGCGGGCGGTACCGGACGCGCTTGCCTTCAATATAGGGGTAGAGACAGAAGGCGCAGTCGTAGGGGCAGCCACGTTTGGTCTGTACGCCGATGGACTCGTGCTGGAATTCCCGATATTGCGGGAAAATGGAGGTCAGGTAGGGGAGATCCACTGTCAGCGCGTCGAGCAAGGCCATCGTGCCCTGCTGGCCTTTGCGGATGTGCTTCCCTTCCCGGACAATATAGCGTTCGCCTTCAAGCGACTGGCCTTCGACCAATTTTAAAATGGCATCTTCGCCTTCGCCGAGAATCCCGATCGTGCCTTCAGGGAGCTTTTCAATGAGCTGATCGGCAAAGGCCGTAAACGCCCCGCCGCCGATCATGATCTGCGTCTTGGGAAACTCTTTCCGCATCAGCCAGGGGTACGACAGGATCGTGTAGATGTGGCTGTAATAGCGGTAGAGCTGCTTCAATCCCGCGAACGAGGCGGCGACCCGCTTGATCGGGTTGCTCGCAAAATAAAAATTGAACGCATGTTCCAGCGACGAGTCGCCTTCATGGGGCGAGAAGATCTGGATGTCGCGCCAGGAGAAGCAGACCAGGTCTGGCTTGAAGGCCGTGGCCGCATCGCGAAGGGCCTGGCTACGCTGCGAGACGGGGTAGAGCGAAAGATCAAGGATCTGCTGCCGGACTTCCGGCCTCCGGCGATGAATGAAGTCGGCCAGGTAGGTGATCCCGATCGGGTAGACCTTCTTGCAGGGCAGAAAGACGTAGAGGATGGAGTCCATGGATTACTTGGTCGCTATATGGATGGCGACGATTCCGCCCGTGAGGTTTTTGTAGGACACCTGGCGGAAGCCGGCTTCGCGCAGCACCTGGCAGAGCCGTTCCTGATCGGGGAACGTCCGGATCGAAGCGGGCAGATATTCATAGACGCCGGTGGTGTCCCGGGCGACCTTCGTCCCGATCCAGGGCAGTAATTTGAACGAATACCAATCGTAGAGCGCCCGCAGCCAGCCGAAGACCGGACGGGAGAACTCCAGGCAGACAAAGGTCCCGCCCGGCTTCATCACCCGGCGGATCTCGCCGACCGCTTGCGGCAGATTCCCGACATTGCGCATGCAAAAGCCGGTGGTGACTGCGTCAAACGTGTTATCCGCAAATCCCAAGTGTTCCGCGTTGGCTTGCAAACACGTAATTTTTCCCGCGAGCCCCTTGCCGGCGACCTTTCTCAGTCCTTCGGCCAGCATCGCGTGATTGAGGTCGGAGGCGACCACCCGGCCTCTGGCGCCCATGCGGGGCTCCACGAGCAGGGCCAGGTCGGCCGTACCGGCTCCCACGTCCAGCGCCGTCCCCTGCTCGACGTTCGGGACCAATGAAGCGGTGATTTTCTTCCAACGGTAATGGAGCCCGAAGCTGAGCAGCGTGTTATTGAGATCGTAGACGCCGGCGATGGCCGTGAACATCCGTTGCACGGCCTGTTCGCGCGCTGAGCCGGTCCAGGTAGAGACCGCCTGGGGAGCGGGGGAAGTCGTCGTCTGTTCCGCTTGTACCATGCCAGCCGTGGTAGCACCCGACTTCCGCCTTTGTCAAGGTAACCGGCCGCACATGGTATAATCCCGCCCCTATGAACAATTCGATCATCATCAAGGGCGCACGCGAGCACAATCTCAAAAACATCGATGTGACGATTCCGCGCGACAAGCTGGTCGTCATTACGGGCTTGAGCGGATCGGGCAAGTCATCCCTGGCCTTCGACACGATCTACGCCGAAGGCCAGCGGCGGTACGTCGAATCCCTCTCGGCCTATGCCCGGCAGTTCCTCGAACAGATGGGCAAGCCGGACGTCGATTCCATTGAAGGCCTCTCGCCGGCCATTTCCATCGAACAGAAGAGCACCAGCCATAATCCCCGGTCCACCGTTGGCACCGTCACGGAGATCTACGACTACCTGAGGCTGCTGTTCGCGCGGGTGGGACGGCCCTACTGTTTTCAGTGCGGGGAAGAAATCGCCGCCCAGACCGTCCAACAGATGGTCGATGCGATCGCGGGATTGCCTGAGGGCAGCAAATTTCAGATCTTGGCGCCGATTGCCCGGGGGCGCAAAGGGGAATATCGCAAAGAGCTGCTGGAGATGCGCCGGGCCGGGTACGTGCGGGCGCGGGTGAACGGCGAGATGGTTGATCTTGGCGAAGACATCGTCCTTGATAAACAGAAGAAGCACACGATCGAGATCATCGTCGATCGTCTTGTGATGAAGCCCGGTGACGCCATCATGCGCCGGCTCGCGGATTCGGTTGAAACGTCGCTGAAGCTGACCGGGGGGCTGGTCGCGGTCCTGACCGACGATGGCAAGACCCGGCTCTATAGCGACAAGCTGGCTTGCATCAAGTGCGGCGTGAGCTATCCGGAAGTCGAGCCCCGGATCTTTTCGTTCAATAGTCCGCACGGAGCCTGCCCGGCCTGTGACGGCATCGGCTATCAGGTGACGCCCGGCTGTCCCGAGGACGAAGATTTCACGCTGCTCGATGCCTGTGATGTCTGCCAGGGGGCCAGGCTCAAGCCGGAAAGTCTCGCGATCAAGCTCGAACAGAAATCCATTGCGGAAGTGACGCGCCTGTCGATCAGGGCGGCGGCGGAGTTTTTCGTCTCGCTGAAGTTTACCGACCGCGAGCTGGTGATTGCCCATCGCATTCTCAAAGAGATTCGCGAGCGGCTCGGCTTCTTGGTGAATGTTGGCTTGGATTATCTGACGCTTGATCGCGCCGCCGCGACCTTGTCGGGCGGCGAGGGGCAGCGCATCAGGCTGGCCACGCAGATCGGCTCGGGCCTCGTCGGGGTACTCTACATCCTGGATGAGCCGTCGATCGGTCTGCATCAGCGGGATAATCGGCGTCTGTTGCAAACATTGATTCGCCTGCGCGATCTCGGCAACACGGTGGTGGTCGTCGAGCATGACGCCGAAACGATGATGGCGGCGGATCACCTTCTCGACATGGGGCCTGGGGCCGGGACGCATGGCGGGCATGTTATCGCGCAGGGCACGCCGCAGGAGGTGATGGGGAATCCCGACTCCATCACCGGGCAATATCTGCGCGGGACGCATACTGTCTCGCTCCCGCAGCGCGTCCGCAAGCCCAAGGGCTATCTCTCGGTCGTGGGGGCGAACAAGCACAACCTCAAGAATGTTACGGCCAAAATTCCCTTGGGCTTGTTGACCTGTGTAACCGGCGTGTCCGGTTCGGGCAAGAGCACGCTGGTGCTGGAAGTGCTGTTTCATTCGCTCATGCAGACGCTGGGGAAAGAGGCGTCTGTGCCGGACGATCAGCCACCGTCTCGTCAGGCGGCCCGCGGCCTGCGGCAGGAGGAAGGCCGGCCGGCTCGGAAGCGGAAAGTGGTCAAGCTGGATGGGTGCAAGGAATTGCTCGGCGTTGAGGCGCTCGACAAGGTCATCGATATCGATCAGTCACCCATCGGCCGCACACCCCGCTCCAACCCCGCGACCTATACGGGCCTCTTCGGCTTCATCCGCGATCTCTACTCGAATCTGCCCGAATCGCGTGTGCGGGGCTATAAGCCGGGACGGTACAGTTTCAACGTGAAGGGCGGACGCTGCGAGGCCTGCCAGGGTGATGGGCTCATCAAGATCGAGATGCATTTCCTGCCGGATGTCTATGTGACTTGCGAGGTCTGTAAAGGCCAGCGGTACAACCGCGAGACGTTGGAGATCCACCACAAGGGCAAGAGCATCGCCGATGTGTTGAATATGACGGTGGACGACGCCGTAGAGTTTTTCGAACACATCCCCTTCATCAAACGGAAGCTGGAAACCCTGCACGATGTCGGCTTGCACTATGTGAAGCTCGGCCAGTCGGCCACTACGTTGTCCGGTGGCGAGGCGCAGCGGGTGAAGCTGTCACGCGAATTGTCGAAGCGGCCCACCGGGCGGACGTTGTATATCCTGGACGAGCCGACGACCGGGCTTCATTTTGCCGATGTGCAGCGGCTGATCGACGTGCTGGATCGGTTGGTGGAAGCGGGCAATACGGTCCTCGTCATTGAGCACAATCTCGATGTGATCAAAAATGCCGACTGGATTATCGATCTCGGTCCGGAAGGCGGCGACCGAGGCGGTGAGATCGTGGTCGAAGGTCCGCCCTGCGAAGTGGCGAAGTCGAAGCGGTCGTACACGGGACAGGTGTTGAAGGAAGCTGGGCTGTAAGGGACGGAGCTTTCGGTCGTCGTCATGATGCGATGAGTCATGACGGCAACCGAATCGGTACTCTTAGCCGCGTGCGACTCTGAAGCGCGATAAGAATCGCATGCCGTCGCACCCGGCACGCTCGTGGCTGTCATCTGGCCGTGCCCGCTATGCGAAACCCGAACGCTCCACCCTTCCACCTGCGGGGAATGAGCAGGTAAGAGGATAAAGAGGAGGCTCATGCACACCATTCTTCTACTGACCATCTCCAACATCTTCATGACCTTCGCCTGGTACGGGCATCTCAAGTACAAGGATTCGCCTTTGTGGATCGTGATTGTGGTGAGTTGGGGCATCACGTTCTTTGAGTATTGTTTCCAGGTGCCGGCCAATCGGATCGGCCACTATGAATTCACGGCGGCGCAATTGAAAACGATTCAGGAAGTGATTACCCTCGTCGTGTTTTGCGTCTTTTCGGTGCTGTACCTGAAAGAGCCACTGAAGTGGAATTATCTGGCTGGGTTTGGCCTGATGATCGGCGCGGTCTTTTTGATTTTCAAAGAGTGGTAGGTCAAGGCTAGGGGCGCGGGGCTAGAGGCAAGGGGGAAGAGGGAGAATGGCGAAGGCGAAGAAGGCGGTGGGGACGGATCAGCAGGCCAGCCAGGGCTTTGAGGGGCTTGGCGTCTTTTATCTCGGCCGTCCTTATGATCTGGCGGCGAAACAGGCGAAGCCGGGTTGGCTGCTCTACGACTCGAAGGATCTCGTGACGCACGCGGTCTGCGTGGGCATGACGGGGAGCGGGAAAACCGGCCTCTGCCTCTCGCTGCTTGAAGAGGCGGCGATCGACGGGATTCCCGCCCTGATCATCGACCCCAAGGGCGATCTGGCGAATCTGCTGCTGACTTTCCCGCAGTTGCGAGGCGAAGATTTTGCGCCCTGGGTGAACGAAGATGATGCGCGCAAGAAGGGCCTTTCAACCGCCGAGTACGCGCAGGCGCAAGCCGATCTGTGGAAGAAGGGGCTGGCCGACTGGGGGCAGAGCGGCGAGCGGATTCAAAAGCTGCGTGATGCCGCCGATGTGGCGGTCTATACGCCGGGGAGCAACGCCGGCATTCCCGTCTCGATCCTGAAATCTTTTGCCGCGCCGTCGCAGGAGATTCTCGATGACGCGGAGATGTTACGCGAACGCATCGGGACGACTGTCACCAGTCTGCTGGGCCTGATCGGCGTGGACGCCGATCCGATCAAGAGCCGCGAGCATATTCTCCTCTCCACCATTCTCGACCGCACCTGGAAGGCTGGGCAGGATCTGGATTTAGCCGCGCTGATTCATCAGATCCAGGCGCCGCCGATGACGAAGATCGGGGTGCTGGATCTGGAGTCGTTCTACCCGTCGAAAGACCGGTTTGCCTTGGCCATGCAGTTGAATAACTTATTGGCGGCGCCGGGGTTCAGTGCCTGGCTGGAGGGCGAAGCGCTCGATGTGGGGCAGATGTTGTATGCGTCCAGCGGCAAGCCGCGCCTGGCGATTTTCTCGATCGCGCATTTGAACGACGCCGAACGCATGTTCTTTGTCACGCTGCTGCTGAGTCAGACGCTGGGCTGGGTGCGGGCACAGTCCGGAACGACGAGCCTGCGGGCGATTCTCTACATGGACGAAATCTTCGGCTACTTTCCGCCGGTCGCCAACCCTCCGTCTAAACAACCGCTGCTCACCTTGCTCAAACAGGCGCGGGCCTATGGTCTCGGCGTGGTGCTCGCGACGCAGAACCCGGTTGATCTCGATTACAAGGGGCTCGCCAATACCGGTACCTGGTTCATCGGGCGGTTGCAGACGGAGCGGGACAAGGCGCGGGTGCTGGAGGGGTTGGAGGGAGCCGCGGCGAGCTCGGGGAAGAAATTCGACCGGCAGCGGATGGAGCAGCTTCTCGCCGGGTTGGGCAATCGGGTGTTTCTCTTGAACAACGTTCACGAGGATGCCCCTGAAATATTTCAAACGAGGTGGACGCTCTCCTATCTCCGTGGGCCGCTGACCAGGACGCAGATCAAGACGCTCATGAGCGAGGCGAAGGACAAGGGGTTAGAGGTCAGAGGGAGCGAACAGGATCAGAGCCGTCAGATCGTATCGTCTTCTTCCGTGCCCCGCGCCTCTGGCCTCTCGCCCGGCGGCCCCCGTCCTATGCTGCCTCCCGATGTGCCGCAATATTTCGTGCCGTTGCGTGGCAGCCGTCCCGGCGGGAGCACGTTGGTTTATCAGCCAACGGTAGTGGGGATCGCGAACATCCATGTCGCCGATACGAAAGCGGCCGTCGATGTCACGGAGGCTGTGACGCTGCTGGCGCCGATCGTTGACGGAGCGGTGCCGGTGGAGTGGGAGCATGCGATGGCGGCATCGATCGCGGTCGCGGATCTGGAGCAGGCTCCGGTAGAGAGTGCCCGGTTTGCGGCGCTTCCCGCTCCCGCAGCGAAGGGGAGACACTACGACACGTGGAACAAGGATTTTGCGGGGTGGCTCTTTCGCACTCACAAACTAGAGCTCTTGAGGAGTCCCAGCACGAAGGAACTGTCCCGCCCCGGCGAGTCGGAACGGGATTTCCGCGTCCGTCTTCAGCAGGCCGGCCGGGAGCTGCGGGATCAGCAATCGGAGAGTTTGCGGAAGAAATACGCCCCGAAGATCACGGCGCTGCAAGACCGTCTTCGGCGGGCGGAGCAGATGAAGGAGCGGCAGCAGGCCGAGGCACGATCCAGTCAGATTCAGGCCGCGATTTCCGTCGGAGCCTCAATTCTCGGCGCGTTTCTCGGGCGCAAGACGATCAGCGCCACGAACATCGGGCGGGCGACGACGGCGGTCAGGAGCGCGGGCCGGGTGATGAAGGAATCGCAGGATGTGGGCCATGCGGAGGAAAACGTTGCGGCGTTGCAACGGCAATTGGCCGAGTTGGAAACGCAATTCAAAGCCGAAGCCGATGCTCTGGCGGCGGTCAGCGACCCCCTCACAGAAAAGCTGGAGAGCGTGTCGCTAAAGCCTACCAAGGCCAACATCGTGGTGAAGCTCGTCGCCCTGGCCTGGATGCCTCAGTGGCAGGATGCCCAGGGTCGACTCGCTCCGGCGTGGCAGTAGTCGTAATCCGTCAATCGTTATTCGTCAATCGTGAGGCCGGTACTTCTTTCTTCAACGGTTGACGACTGACGGTTGACGAGATGTGTCCTCCTTCCCTCAATGCTTCTTTTGCATGATCTTGTCGGTCCAGGCCAGCAGAATGGCCGAGCCGAGGAAGGTCATGTGGATGAAGATCTTCCACATGATATGGTCGGGATTCTCGTTCTCGATATCCACGAAGGCCTTCAAGAGGTGGATGCTGGAGATGCCGATGAGCGAGGCGGCCAGCTTGACCTTGATCGTGCCGGGATCGACGTGGCCCAGCCAGTCGGGACGGTCGGGGTGTTCTTCGAGGTCCAACTTGCTGACGAAGGTCGCGTAGCCGCCGATGATGACCATGGTGAGCAGATTGGCCACCATCGTGACGTCGATTAAGCCGAGGATGCCGAGCATGAATTCGACTTCTTTGCTCTGGTTGACGTGGAGCAGCATTTCCCACAATTCGACCAAAAATTTATAGGCGTAGAGCAGCTCCGCCACGATCAGGCCGCCATAGAGCGGGGCTTGGATCCACCGGCTGCCGAAGACGGCGACTTCAAACAGGTGTTCGATATGTGCGATCGGACCGCGTGCGGGTTTCGTTGTGGTTGGGGACGAATGCTCGCTGGACATCGGGCCTCCTCAGTGATTCCTGCGCCTCCGTATCGGGCGCGCTCGCCGCGTATCCTAAGGCGCGTGCGCCAGGCTGTCAATTCAAGACCCTGAACGGTGCGGGCCACGAGCGCGAGGGATTAGGCGGCGTTGGCGGTGGTGACAGATGACGTGGAGGACGTGATTGGCGCCGTGGTGGGAGTGGTATCCGGCACTGGCGCATGGGCCTTGAGGAGCGAGGTTGCTCGTGTTCCGGCTGTCAGAATATGTTCTGCGCTCCGACGGGCGGGGTCTTGTGGGGCAAGGCGTGTCAGCAGCAGATCCGCAAAGCCATTGATCGAGGTGAGGAGATTGTTGAGGTCGTGAATCAGCCGGTCCGGCTTGGGCGATGCGGGTGGCGCCGTGCTCGGCCGCATGAACGCAGGCGGCTGTTTCCCTGTGCGCGCGAGGGCGGGGGCAATCGCCCGGCAGGCATCCGCGTGGGTCGATGAGATGACGGCCAACACTTCGTGCGCGCCCCGGCGAAGCGCATCGAGCGCGGCGTCGCCGTCGGTGCGGAGCAGCAGCGCGAGCAAGGCGCTTGCCGGTGAGGCGGTGCGAAGCGTAGCGAGCGGATCCTGGCCGGACGGATCCGGCCTTGTGAGGTCGAGCAGGACCAGATCGGCTGGCTGAGCTTGGAGCTGTTCGAGGGCCTCGGAGAGCGTAGCCGTCATACGGATGGCGCGCGGGCCTGAGACGTGGGCTGCCAGCCACGAGTCGATTTGGGCCGCGAGCGGACTGTGCGGCCCGAGAAAAAGGATTGAAAGGGAACCCGTGTCGGCCATGGTGCGTCAGAGCGTTATGTGAGCGTTCGCAGGTTCGCGTACCTCTCATTCTATCGGAGGTTCCGTTGAAATCTTGAGCGGCGGAGGGCGTTGCGGGACATTGGGGTGGCGCGCGGGGAGGCCGCGACGGCGCGGGCGTCAGGCGAGCGGCGTCCCTTTGAAGCTGCTGGCGAAGAAGGTGGCGACCTGGGAACGCCGGCTGATATGGAGTTTGGAGTAGATATTGGCCAGATAGTTTTTGACGGTTTTTTCGCTCAAGGACAAGAATTGGGCAATTTCTTTATTCGTGTACCCGGCGGCGACCAGGGGGGGCAGGCGCTGCTCTTGCGATGAGAGCAGCGGGCGTTTCAGCGGCGCGGGTGCCGATCCGAACGAGCGTTTCCATCCGGACGCGTGTTCCGTAATCCGCGGGTCTGCCAGCGGCTGGCCGGAGGCCACGGTTTTGATGGCGCGGACCAGGGCCTGCGAGGCGATATCTTTCAGCAGATAGCCGTGGGCGCCGGACAGGCTCGCTTCCTCGACGGTGTGTTCGTCGGCAAAGCTGGTGAGGAACAGGATGCGGGATGCAGGGCTGACTGCCAAGATCTCTTCCGCTGCCTCTACGCCGTTGCCATCGGGCAGGCGGATGTCGAGGAGCACGAGGTCGGGTTTCAGCCGCGCGCATTGCCTGAGCGCCTCGTCCTTTTTGCTGGCCTGGCCGACCACTTTCATGCCGGGCGTCAAATTAAGCACGGCGCTCAGCCCGATTCGGACCACTTCATGGTCGTCGACGAGCAGGATCCGAATGGGTTTCGTGGATTTAGATGGTGTCCGGCTCATACGGCTTTTTCTAGCGGAACTTCGACGATGATGGACGTGCCCTGCCCTGGCGCGCTGGCCAGCAGAAAACGGGCGCCGATGTGTGCGGCGCGTGTGGCCATGTTTTTCAGCCCCTGGCCCCGCCGGCGCTTCTGGCCGGGCTTGAAGCCGATGCCGTCGTCGGTGACACACAATTGGATAATTGAGCCGATGAGGCGCAGGGTCATGGATCGCGTGCCGGCCTTGGCGTGGCGCATACTGTTGCTGAGGGCTTCGCGCGCGATGCTCACAAGCTGCTCCCCCACATGGGCTGTGATCAGCGGGAGGGCCTCCGGCTGGATGTGCAGGGTGGTGGCGGCCTGTCCGGCGGATGAAAAGGTGGCGATGAGCTGGCGCAGCGCGCGCTCAACATCTATGTTCGGCGCGTTGCGTTGGTGCAGCAAGGCGATGAAGTGGCGCACGTCCTGAACGAGCTGATTGAGTTGGGCGATGGCCTGCGTAATATGAGTCTTGGATTTTCTCGCCGAGGCGCTCGCCACCAGCTTGCTGGCTTCCAGCTGCATGCCGACCGCGTACAACGATTGCAGGATATTATCGTGCAGGTCCTGGCTGATGCGTTCGCGCTCCTCTCTCGTCTTCTGTAGGATATGCTCTTGGCGGCGAACCGCCTCTTCGGCCCGTTTTTGTTCCGTGATATCAGTGCCCACGGTCACCAGGCAGGCCTTCCCGCCGATCTCGATCGGTTCGCAGGAGATCAGACAGTGCCGGGGTGTGCGGTCTTTCGTATAAAATTCCATTTCGACATTGCGGAGGGTTCCCGCCAGGGCCAGCCGCGCAAAAAACCGGGCGCGATCCTCGGGGGTGGCCCACAATCTCAAGGTCAGCACGGTCTGGCCGATTACTTCCTCCCGTCGATAGCCGAACAGGGCCAGCCCCGCGTCGTTGACCTCCAGGCAGAGTCCCGTCTCGCGTTCCGTGACGATGACGGGATGGGGGCTCGACCGGAAGGCTTTGGCAAACCGCTCTTCGCTCACGCGCAGCAATTCTTCGGTCTGCTTGCGCTCGGTGATGTCGCCGGCCACCCAGACGACTTGCTGGAGCTTGCCGGGCACGGGCGGCATCAACGAGGTGCGTCCCTCGAACCAGCGTACCCCGGCTTGCACCGTCAGCGGATATTCCAAACGCTGGGATTGGCCGGTTTCGATCGTGCGCCGAATCGTGCTCAGAAACAGACCGGCATCGGCGCGGGGAAGGACGTCGTGCAAGAGGCGGCCTTTCAGCAGCGACGCATCGGCATATAAGAGATGCGTTTCCTGGCTGAGGATGTCCACATAACGGCCCTGCTCATCGAGCACGAGCGCGAGGTCGGGTATCGTCGTCGCAAACGCGCGCAAACGCCCTTCGCTCTCGCGGAGGTCCGCTTCGGCCTGCTTGCGATCGGCGATGTTTTCGACGACGGCGATAAAATAGGCGGGTGTGCCGGTCTGGTTTCGCACCAGGGAGACGGTAAAGGCCACCCAGATGAGCGTGCCATCCGCCCGGCGGCAGCGCTTCTCCATGGAAAAGCATGCCCGCGATCCGGCGAGCAGGTCGTCCATCAAGCGCAGATTGATCGCAAGGTCGTCCGGGTGGGTGATCTCTTGAAAGGACTTTGCCAAGATCTCTTCGTGGGGGTAGCCCAGAATGCGGGCTAACACGGGATTCACTTGGAGAAATCGCCCGCTCAGGGCCAGCTGCGCCATGCCGATCGCCGACTGTTCAAACAAGATTTTCCAGCGGGCTTCGCTATCGCGCAAGAATTCGAGCGCCTGGTGTTGGGCCGTGATGTCGCTGCAGCCGACCAAGATGCTGATGTGTCCGTTCGTGCCGATGACGGCCCGGGCTCGTTCTCTGACCCAGATGTGGGACCCGTCCTTGCGAATCTTCTGAAGCTCCCACTCGAAGGTCCGGAAGGGATTCGCCGCGCAGGCCGCCAGTTGATCGAGGACGGTCCGGTGGTCCTGCGGATCGAAGACGGCGAGGACCGGCTGGCCGACCAGCGCGTCTTTGGCATAGCCGAGCTGCTCCGCGCCGAATGAGTTCACGGACAACACGGTGCCTGTCGTGGACAGCGTGAAGTACATGGAGGGGTTGTCGTCGTAGAGGGCGCGAAACCGTTCTTCGTTTTGCCGCAGGGTGTCCTCGGCCCGGAGCCGCTCCAGTTCGGCGGCCGCCCGCTCGGCGAAGGCGGTGATAATGGGGCTGCCCTGGCTGCGATTGAAGCGGAAGGGGCGCGTATCCGTGACGCACAGATGGCCGGTCGTCTGACCGGCGCCATTGAGCAGGGGGACGCCCATGTAGCTCTCAAGGTTGAGGCGGGTGAGATATTCGTCTTTGGGAAACAGGTGCCGGACTTGATAGGGGATGAACACCGGGCCGTGTCGGATGACGTTCAGGCAAGGAGAATCAGCCAGGGCGTATTCAAGGAGGGGCGCGGGCCGATCGCGATACCATCCCGCCACGGTTCGCACCCGGTCCATTTTCCCCGGTACCAGTTCCGTGACGAAGACATACGGAACGTGCAAGGTGGCGGACAGTTGCCGGACAAGCTGCTGCAGAAACTCGTGCCCCGTAGCGGAGGCTGTGCCGAAGGCCAGGGCCTTCAGCGCGTCGTCCATCCATTTCCGCTCGGCCGATTCCCGTTCCAACTCTTCGACACGGGCGCGGAGGGCGGCCAGCTCGTCTTCGGGAGAGAGGGCTGTGCGGCCGTCTGCGTCCGTGGATGTCGTCTCAAGAGGGCCGTTCATGATGGTGTGTTTGGAGCGGTGAAATCATTGGGCGCCTTTTCGCCCCAGCCCTTGCCCGGCGCGGGTTCTCCGTGGGTGGGCGGGCGATCCTGGAGAGCAAGCATAGGGCGAATAGCGACTGAAATGCTAGAGGGGGAGCGGCGTAATCGAAAGGACTCCTACTCGATCGGACCGGTGCGCACGAGCGAGCGGGAATGGAAGCTGGAATTGGATGTAGACCATGTCGGGTGGAAATCGAATAAGGACATGAATGTGTACCTGTCGAACGGGATCACGCTGCCACAATCCCGGCAATGGTCCTCCGTGCAGGTGATCTCGGTGGGAACCGAATATCGGTGGCTTCAGCCCGCGTGGCTGGTGAATTGGGAAGTGGCCGCGCGGGCGGGATACACCAGGGCCGAAAATCCCGTGCCGGATTTGACCTTCAATCCGGGGACGATTTCTTTGTCGTCCCACACGCTCTCACTCGGAGCAGGGTTCCTGTGTAAACGGGGCGGGGCGTTTCTGGGAGCGATCCCTTGCGGAGGCGAATCCGCCCTATGGCCCAAGGCTATGGGCTTCGATGTGGCGTATCAGGAATGGTTCTACGAGCCGCATACGGTGGCGGGAAACCAGAACCCGGCCGTCAATGGCACCTATCATGCCGTTGTCCATTTGGGGACGTTCAGCTTCAAACTTCTCTTCTGAGTCTGCGCGACGATCAGGTGAGGGCGTTGCGGAGCGCCGCGATGGTCTTGGCATCCAGGCCCGCTTCAGCCAGATCGGCATCAGTGGCGGATCCCAGTCCTTCGATGCTCCCGAATTGTTTGAGCAGCTTCGTTCGGGTGTTTTCGCCGATCCCGCCGATCTGATCCAGCTTTGACGGGATCAGTGCCTTGCCGCGCAGCTTGCGATGGTAGCCCAAGGCGAACCGGTGGGCTTCGTCGCGGATGCGTTGCACCAGGTGCGTGGCGGGGGCGTTCGGTCTCAGCAGGATAGGGTTCTTTCGGCCCGGCAGAAAAATGCGTTCGTCTTTTTCACCGCGCGCCTTGGCCAGGCCCATAATGGCCTGGTCATGGTGGCCGGCCTGCTTCAGCCCTTCCATGGCGGCGGCCAGTTGTCCGAGCCCCCCGTCGATCAGGATCACATCGGGGCGGGCCAAATCCTCTGACGCGCCATACCGCCGGGCGACGACTTCCTGCATGCTGGCGAAGTCGTTGGCGCCAATCACTGTCTGAATTTTGAACCGGCGATAATCCGCCTTCTTCATCTGGCCGTCTTCCCACACGACCATTGAGGCGACGGACTGTTGGCCCATTGTGTTGGAGATGTCGAAGCCTTCGATCCGTCTGGGAGCCTTGTCGAGGTGGAGCAACCGTTTCAGGTCTTCGACCGCCTGAAGGTCGAGGGCTTCGTCCCGCAGATGATCGGCTACGGCTGCGGCGGCATTTTCTTCCGCCAGTAAGACCAGCTGATGTTTCGTGCCGCGCTCCGGAGCGAGGACCTTCACGCCGGTTCCCCGCTTGTCGCTGAGCCATTGTTCGATCAGTTCGGCGTCGGCGAGGGCTGCGGGCACCAGGAGTTCTTTGGGAGGCTGGCCGTCCTTATTGTAAAACTGTTCGATGGCCGACCGGACCAGGTCCTCGTCGCTCACATCGGCGGACTGGGGCCAGAAGAAATCCTTCCGGCCGATCAAGAGTCCGCCGCGCACGAAGAGCAGTTGCAGATCCACGGCAGTGCCTTGCCGGGCCAGGCCGATGACATCCTGATCCGTCGATGCGGTCTGAGTGATGCGCTGCTTTTCCAGCGTCCGCTCGATTTTGAAGAGCCGGTCGCGAATTCTCGCCGCTTCTTCGTACTCTTCCCGCTCCGCGGCGGCGTCCATGCCGGCCCGCAATTCGTCCAGCAATTCCCGATCGCGTCCTTCCAGAAACTGCCGGACCTGGCTGACGATCTTGCGGTAGTCCTCCTGCGACTGGTTGCCGGTGCAGGGGGCCATGCAGCGCTTGATTTCGAATTCCAGGCAGGCCCGGTCGGCTTTGCCGTCGATGTCGATGGTGCAGGTCGCGAGGGGAAAGGCTTTCTTGATGACCTTCAGCGTTTCGCGGAGCGCGCCGGCCGGCGTGTAGGGGCCATAGTAGAGGGCGCCGTCTTTCTGGACGCGCCGGACAATGGAAAGGCGGGGGAACCGCTCTTTGACCGGCAGGCGGAGATAGGGATACTGCTTGTCGTCACGCAGCACGATGTTGAAACGGGGCCGGTGCCGCTTGATCAAATTGCTTTCGAGAATGAGGGCTTCCAGCTCCGACCGGGTGACGATGGTTTCCAGATCGGCGATGTGGCTGACGAGCAACGTCGTTTTGGGGCTGTGGTCGGCGGTGCGTTGAAAGTACGAGCGGACACGGTCGGCCAGCGACGCGGCCTTGCCGACGTAGAGATAGTCGCCGGCCCGGTCTTTGAATAAATAGACGCCGGGATTCGGCGGCAAATGGTCGAGTTTTGAGTGGAGTGCGTCGGTCGTCATACGTCATCCGTCAATCGTCAGAATAGCAGGAACCACCGTGCTTTTTCTTGCCGATTGACGAATGGCGCCTGACGGTGACCGCCGGTCTTACTTGAGCCCGCGCAGGAACGAGGGGCTCAGACTTCCCCGCGCCACTTCGGCCACGGGACCTTTCATCGTCAGGCTGAAGTCTGGCGCGACCTCGATGTTGAGCTGGCCGCCCGGCATCTTGACTGTGACGGGGCTCTTGACCAGCCCCAGGCGCACGGCGGCGCTCGCGGCCGCGCAGGAGGACGAACCGGAGGCTTGCGTCTCCCCAGCCCCGCGCTCCCAAATCAGGATGAAGATTTCCTTGGGGCCGGTCGGGACAGCCAATTGCACATTCGTCCGCTTGGGAAAGAGAGCGTGGTTTTCCAGGGCCGGGCCGAGCTTCAGCAGTTCCTCGCGCGACCAGGATTCCCCGGCTGGCTTGAACACGACGCAATGGGGATTGCCGACACTGACGCCGGTGAACAGGAGCGATTGTCCGGCCGCGTCGATCGGCTGCTGGATCAATTCCGGCACGCCGAGCGTGCAAGGCAGCGCCGCCGGTTTGAACGTGGCCTGGCCCATCTCCACCGTGACGGCGCTGGCGTCGCCATGCCGGTCCACATGCAGATCGATGGTGACGAGGCCGCCTTTCGTCTCGACCGTGAAATGCTTTTTCTTCGTCTTGCCGGTTGCATGGAGATAGCGGGCGAAAATGCGCAGCCCGTTGCCGGATTTTTCCGCCTCGCTGCCGTCCGGGTTGTAGATGCGCAGGCCGAAGTCGGCCTTCTTGGTCGGGACGAGGGCGAGGATGCCGTCGCTGCCCAGGCCCCAATTGCGGTCGCAGACCGCTTTGATGTTCTTCGGTGTGAGCTTGAACGTCAGTTCCTTGGGATCCATCACGATGTAGTCGTTGCCCAGGCCGTGGCCGCGGAAAAACCCGTTCTTCATACCAATCTCCTTCAGGGTGAAGCGATACTGTCAGGCGTCGAAGGTAGCATGAAGCCAATCGGCAGGAAAAGAGGGAGGTGATGATCAGACGATCGTCACGCCCTGCGGCCGTTCGATCAATTCGATCTCATAGCCATCGGGGGCGTCGATGAAGAGGAACCGGCTGCCGGAGGAGGTCTTGGTCGGGCCATCCGTGATTGTGACGCCCTTGGCAGTCAGAGAAGCCATGGTGTCATCGAGGTTTTCCACCTGAAAGGCGAGATGGACCAGATCCTCCTGCACCTTCACGGGCCCGCTCGGGGGAAAGCTGGTCAGTTCGATCAGTTCGTCGCTGTTGGGGACTTTCAAAAAGGCGAGTTGCGATCCGCGCGGCGAGGTCTTGCGTTCGACCACCTCAAGCCCCAGCACGTTCGTATAGAACCGGATCGTCTGGTCCAGATCGCTGACTCTCATGCGGGTGTGGAGGAGTTTGGTGACGTTCATATGCGGAGCTTATAGCAGATAGCCATCAGCGTTGTCGTGCCGGCCCTGCGGTCTTTCGCAGCAGCAGCTCGGCGCTTCCCGGGATTAAGAAGTCCGGCATGGGGCCGATTTCCTGAAAGCCGTGCTTCTTATAGAAGGCTCTGGCCGGCGTATTGAAGTCGGAGACGCAGGCGAAGAGATTCTTCGTTCGCCCAAATATGAGGGGCTCGATGTGTCCGAGTAATTGGCCCCCCAGCCCCTGGCCTCTCGCCCATGACGCCACCCCGAGCAGTTCCAGGTAATCGCCCAGCAGAAATTTCTCTCGAATCAACGCGATGCCGGCCACCTTTCCATCGACCAGGGCGATGACCGATTCACGCCCTTGAGGGAGGGGACAGAAAATCCGGTTCCAGTCGGCGCCGGTGTAGCCCAGCGCCTTCCAGGGATCGGAGTCGGCCAGGAGCTGCACGACCGCGTCCCGGTCTTCCGCCTGCATCGGTCTGATGGTTGGGAGGCTCATGGATTCTTTTGTGTGCAAGCCAGGAGATCACTGACCGTCATGGGCTTCAGGGCTTTGCGCGGGAGCACGTCCGCCGTCAACCGCTCGATGACTTCCTTGGTCTGCTTTCCTTTGCCGTTGGCATGGAGCACGACGATGCTGCCAGGTTTCGCGCGCTTCTCGATGCGGGCCAGAATGTGTTCCGCCGACAGGGTGGGATCCGGGTCGCCCGATTCGATGTTCCATTGAATGAAGCGCAGGCCGAGTTGTTTCACGACATCCACGGTCGTGTCGTTATATTCCCCATAGGGCGGGCGAAACAGCGTGGCGTCATGGGCATAGCGTTCATGCAGGAACCGGACGGGCCGGTGGATTTCTTCGCGTTGCTCGCCGGCGTTGTGCATCGGCAGATGCGCATGGACCTCGCCGTGCGTGCCGACTTCGAAGTAGTCGATGCCGAGCAGCTGCTCGACCTCGGCCTCGTGCTTGGCGATCCATTTGCCTGACATGAAAAATGTCGCAGGGATCCGGTGCTGGACAAGGTAGTCCACCAGGGCCTGATCGAACCCCGGTCCCTTTCTGACGGGGCAGAGATCGAAGGTGAGCGCGATGCCCGGGCAGGAGGAGGGGCCGGACTTGATGACTTGGGCCCTCCCGGTTTGGGGCAGGGCCAGTCCGATAACGCCGATGCAGAGGAGGAGCCATGCGCGAAGTGACATGCAAGCTAGTATACCTCAAGCCGGGCGAAGAAGAGTTGACCCGTTGTTTATTCGACTGTTACGGTGGGCCTATGCAATTGCCTTCGTGGGAAATCGGCCGGGCCCTGGGCATTCCGATTCGCATTCATGCCTCCTGGTTCCTGGTCTTTTTCTTTGTGACCTCCAGCCTCGCGTCCGGGTTTCTGCCGGAGAATTTGCCAGGCTTGTCCGAGGAGCGGTATTGGGCGATGGGGGCCGTCGCGGCGGTCTTGTTGTTCCTGTCCGTGCTCTTGCACGAACTGGGGCATTCCTATGTCGCGCTGTGCTACCGCATTCCCATCAGCCAGATCACCCTGTTCCTCTTCGGCGGCGTCGCGCACATGCGCGAGGAGCCGCCCCATCCCAAAGCGGAGTTTCTCATCGCCATCGCGGGCCCAGCCGTGAGCTTTCTCCTGGGCGGGCTCTGCCTCGGAGCCGTCGAGGTGGCGGGAACCCTGGGCGAGGCGGCGGGATGGAAGGGGTTGATGATGCTCGGGAGCCTGCTGGGCTTCGTCAATGTGCAGCTGGGGCTCTTCAACCTGATTCCGGGATTTCCGCTGGACGGCGGACGGGCGTTGCGCGCCGGGCTCTGGGCCTGGGGGAAGGATTTCTATCGGGCTACGGTGCAGGCGTCGTTTGTCGGCCAGTCCTTCGGGGTCTTGCTGGGGCTGGCCGGCGTGATGGTGCTGATTGGGGCCTTGAGCGGCGATCTGCCCGAGTCGATGGCGTCGAACGGCGGGTGGGTAGTCATTCTCGCCACATTTCTGTTTGCGACCGCCTTGGCGAGCCGCCGCCAGGCGGTGGTGCGGCAATCGCTGGCTGTGGTGCCGGTGCGGGATCTTATGGTGCAGACGGTGGTCTCGATTCCTCCGGACTGCACGATTGCCGACGCCGTCAATCAGTACTTCGTGCCGCATGGGTATGGCGGGTTTCCGGTCGTGGCCGAGGGGCAGCTGGTGGGGCTGGTCACGGTGCTGGACGTGCAGACGGTGCCCCAATCGCTCTGGGCCTGGAAGATCGTGCAGCAAGTGATGCGGCCGGCGGAACCCTCGCTCACGATCGAACCGAACGCGCCGGTCTTAGACGCCATGCAGCGGATGACGCAAGCCGGGTGGGATCGTTTGGTGGTGGTGCAGGAGGGACAGGTGATCGGGCTCGTGACCCATTCCGCGATCCTGCATTATCTGCAATTCTACAAGGCCTGAGCGGCATGAGCGAGATGGGGTTAGGCCGTGGGGGATGATGTCGATGGCGAGGCGGCGGTGTGGGCGCGTTGCTGGAGCTTGTGGGTGACGGCGGCGCCGAACAAGAGCAAGCTGGCCGAATAGTAGACCCACAGGAGCATCAATACGATTTCCAGGAGCGAGCCGTAGAGGCGCACGTAGACGGTGGCATAGCCACTGTAGGTGACGAAGAGGAGTTTGGCTGCGACCCAGAGGAGGCCGAAGGTCAGCCCTCCAATCATGGCTTCCCGCCAGGCCGGGCGGCGGCGCGGCACGTAGCGGTAGAGGTTGCTGACCGTCAAGAAGGCCAAGCCGAAGGGGACGGTGTAGGTCAGCAGAAAGTCGTGGGCGGCCAAGGCCACGAGATCCAGCCCCCAGAGTTGCGGGACATAGCTGGTCAAGAAATTGATGGTCTGGGTGGCGACGTAGGAAATGATGAGCAGCAATCCCGTGGCGCCCAAGGAGGCGACGGAAATCGCCGTGGAGATCAGCGGGTGGCGCCGCCAGGTGCTTTCGAAGACGACGTTCAACGCGTAATCCAGTTCATAGAACACGAGCGCGCCGAACCAGGCGAAGGACAGAAAGACGGCCCAGCGCACGCTTTCCAGAACGCTGATGCGGTGCAGTTCTTCGGCCAGCCGTTCGCCCAGCGAAGGGAGGAAGCCCTTGAGGAAGCTGAGGAGAAATTGCTCTCCGATCACATCCTGACTGACGAGGAAGCTGATGCCGTAGAGCAGCAGGAAGACGAGCGGAAACAGCGAGAGCAGGGAGAAGAACGCCAGCGAGGCCGCCAGGCTGGCACAGCCATGCCGTCGAAAGGCTTTGACCACGTCGAGGAGGAAGCGCAGGGCTGGCAGCATCGTTCAGAACCCTTTAGGGGTGGCTGCGTTCGGTGCAAGCCGACAGGTGCGAGCCTAGCATGAGCGGGGCGGCGGCGCACCTCTTTCAACAAAGACGGCGCGTTACTTCAGGGTCAGCGCGGCCTGGGTGGCCAGGTTCACAAGGGGATTGGGATACAGGCCGAAGAAGAGCACGCCGGCAATGGCGCA
>Ga0169931_10002956_pt1 | contig 27332 bp, 22 predicted proteins | sample Kivu_15m_20L_FD_129675 | JGI IMG/M metagenome (GOLD analysis project Ga0169931, IMG submission 129675) | Freshwater microbial communities from Lake Kivu, Western Province, Rwanda to study Microbial Dark Matter (Phase II) - Kivu_15m_20L... | ecosystem: Environmental > Aquatic > Freshwater > Lake...
ATAACGACACAGAAATAACGACACAGATAACACGGGGAAGAACGCACTTTGGCCATGTCGACGGACGCAAATCAAATCGAATTGCTCGTTCGCGAAGTGATGGCTCGACTTGCGCAGCCGGGCACAGCGCAGCCGGGCACAGCGCAGCCGGGCACAGCGCAGTTGGCGTCGGCGATAACGACCGCCGTTTCATCGCCCGGCAGTGAAGAACTGGAGTTGATGGCTAGTGTCATCTCGGTGCAGTCGCTGGAAGGGAAGTTAAAGGGGATCAAACGGGTTCGTATTCGCCCGAATGCTGTGATCACTCCCGCAGCTCGAGACGTGCTGCGAGATGCGAAAGTGACCTGGGTTCGCGGAGTAAAAGAGGGGAGCGCATCGAGTGATTCGGCGGCTTCCAAAGAGCGTCCAGCGGCGCTCGTGGTGCTGGCGGCGGAAAAATTCGTTGAGCCACTGAAGAAACAACTTTGTCCGCGGCGGGCTTTGGTCTTGCGGGCAGAAGGTGACGTAGACCAAACGGTAAAGCGTATGCAAATGGCAATCTCCGCTGGTCATCGGCTGGGAGTGGTGATTGCCGAAAATTCATTCGAACTGAATATGGCCGTCAATCGGCTTGGTTTTCGCGGCGCGCGAATCGCCGGTTGGGACGATTTTCAGTTTGCGATGAAAGAGGCACTTCCCGATGTGTGGGTACTCGATTCACGTCAATGGAATGTGCCTGCGATCATGAATATTTGCAATCGTATTTATGACGACGGATATTGGCGTTCCCGAAAGGAGAACCGTTAAATGCATCTCTACAAAACCATTGGATACGTGACGCTCAGTCGCGCTCATCCCAGTTTTCGCGGTGGTCGTTTGATGGTTGCGCATTCGATCAGCCATGAATTGCTGGGAAAAGGTCTTCCGAGCGAACAAGATATGGTTGTCGTGTGGGATGATTTAGGAGCGTCTCCTGGCACCGTCATTGCGGTCAGTGATGGCGCGGAAGCTGCCGCTGCTTTTAAGCCCGAATTGAAACCTGTTGATGCGTACAACGCTGCGATCATCGATACCTTTCAGATCGATCCAGCGACACTGAATCAATTGAAATAAGTCTTTATTTAGAGATTCCTAAAAGGATCAAGACCATGGTGAATGCTCACAAGATTAAGCAAGATATCTGCGAAATAGGACGAAGAATCTATGAGAAAGGATTCGCTGCGGCCAACGATGGTAACATTACGGTTCGCATCAGCGACAACGAAGTCTTGTGCACGCCAACGATGCACTCCAAAGGTTTTCTCAAGCCTGATGATATTTGCTTGATCGACATGACGGGAAAGCAACTCGCCGGTCGCAAAAAGCGCAGCAGCGAAGCGCTGTTGCACTTGGAAATTTATAAGCAGCGAAACGATATCAAGTCTGTTGTGCATTGCCATCCTCCCCATGCAACCGCATTTGCGGTGGCCAGAGAACCGATTCCGCAATGTGTGCTCCCTGAGGTTGAAGTATTTTTGGGAGATATTCCCATCACCAAATATGAAACACCGGGCGGACAGGCTTTCGCGGACACGATCTTGCCTTTCGTTCATAAGACGAATGTCATGATTCTGGCCAATCACGGTACCGTCAGCTTCGGTGAGGATGTGGAAAGAGCTTATTGGTGGACTGAAATTCTGGATGCCTATTGCCGTATCCTGATGTTGGCCAAGCAACTCGGAAACATTTCCTATTTCAACGAGGAAAAAGAACGAGAATTGCTGGCTCTGAAGGCCAAGTGGGGCTTTGCCGATCCGCGAAATACGGCCGAGTACAAGAACTGCGATGTCTGCGCAAATGATATTTTCCGCGAAAGTTGGGATAGCTCGGGTGTTGAAAGACGAGCTTTCCCTGCGCCTCCACCCATGGGACCCAATGCGGCGGCACCGGCAGCATCGGCAGCATCGGCAGTTGCAGCGGCCAACGCGGCTCTCAGCGAAGATCGGCTTGTTCAATTGATTACCGAACAAGTGATGAAGCAACTTGCTGCAGCGAAGTAATCATTTTCTTTCGGCTAGATGATGAAGCCAATATCCAAATAACAGGTTTATTAGGTTAGGTAGACGACGATGAAAGTTAGCATTATCGGTGGCGGCGGTTTAGTCGGTTCGTGCGCAGCGTTCGCCTTGCAGTGCGGCGGTATCGTGAGACAAATCGCGTTGATCGATTTGAATGAAAATCTCGCTGCGGGGCATGCACTCGATCTGCTTCACGGTGGACCAAGCACCGCCGACCAATTGATCGTCTCAGGTGGCTATGAGCATGTCCCCGATAGCGATGTGATTTGCATCACTGCTGGTTTGCGACGTAAGCCGGATGAAAGTCGCCTCGACTTGATCAATCGAAACACGGATTTATTTGCCTCGATCCTTCAGCAAATCCAAAAAGTCGGTTATCGCAAAGATGCGATCGTGCTGGTTGTCTCAAATCCAGTCGACATCTTGACCTATATCGCTCAAAAGAAACTGGGACTCCCCGTTCCGCAAGTGATCGGCTTGGGAACTCAGTTGGATACCATTCGCTTCTGCTCGCTGATTGCCGCTCAGCTAAAAGTTGCTCCAACACAAACGCGAGCTCTCATACTGGGTGAACATGGTGACAGCATGGTGCCGATTTTTTCCAGCGCAACGATCGGCGGAATGCCGTTGGATAAATTCCCTGGTTGGAACAATCAACTCGCCCAGCAGATTTTTCAGCGCGCGAAAACTTCGGGTGCGGAAATGATTTCGAAGAAGGGGGGCGCAGGCTTCGCGGTCGGTATCGCCATTCGGGATGTGATCGAAGCTATCGCGCTCGATCAACGGCGTTTGTTGCCAGTCGCCTCGGTGCAAGAAGGATGCTACGGTATTCGCGAAGTGGCTTTGTCGGTTCCGACGTTGGTGGGGCGACCTGGAGTGGTCGATCGTTTGGAAATTGAACTGTGGCCGAAGGAAGTTCAAGGTTTGCGAGCATCGGCTGCGGCCCTTATGCCAACACTTAAGACGGTGGCCGGTCGCGTACTGGTCTAAAGCAAAGAGTTGGTAATTCGGGACTCGATCTCTTGGGTCCCTTTTGTCATTCCAACCTGCCGGTCTAAACATCCCGTTCTGCGGATGCTAGCAATGGAAGTATATTGCTGCGCTGGTGGATTTTGAAAAAACGTGCGGTTTTCGCACTTCTCGCAGCCGAGCCAAATGGCTATGGTGCTTGTTGGTACGCTGGCGGGTCGCCCACTTGAGGTGAGTATGCCCAATGAGTGAGTATGCCCAGTTGGTGCGTGTCCTCGTGGATGATAAAAGTCTATTTCCATAGGATGCTATTCGGCAAGGATGTTGTAATGGCTTCGACGGTGTCGCTTAAGAAATTTGGTTTTGATGGGCGGAATCCAATTGGGTTAGCGTGTCTGATCTCGCTGGCATTCTGCGTATTGATTGCGATTTTGGGTGGAGCGGCGGTGGCTCAAGATGGAGTCGCGTCACAGGATTTGATTGGGCTTTATCAATCTTCTGAGCAAAGGGAGACGGTCGAAGATATCACCGCTCTGATCGACGATTTAAAGGCGATTGCACTTGATAAACAGCGAATATCGGGTGACCGCGCTTATGCGAGGGATTTGCTTTCATGGAGTTTGAATCGTCGTGGAGAATTGCGAAGCGACTTGGCCGCTGAACGAGTAGGGCAAGGTCTTAATGAAGAGGCAGCCGAACTCGATAAAACGGCGACGGCCGATTTCCGAGCCTCGTTAAAGCTCAATCCGCAGCGGTGGCGAGCTCGCCATAATTTGGCGATTTCATTAGCGATGGCCAATGATTATGCCGATGCGATTGAGCAATTTGGAATTGTGATTCAAGAGCAGCCAAATTATGCGAATGCTTATTTCAATCGGGGAGAGCTTCATTTTCAGACCGACGACTTTGAGAAGGCGATTACCGACTATAGCGCTGCGCTTCGCTTGCAGCCCAATGATGCCCAGTTTCGTAACAGTCGCGCTCATTCTCTGCTGATGCTCAATCGCAATAAAGAAGCTTTGGCCGATTATCGAAAGGCAGCGGAGTTGGAGCCGACCAAGGGTGAGTGGTGGGCTGACTTGGCCGATGCGTATCAATTTCTGGGACAGGATCGCGAGGCGATGTCTGCGTATCGATTGGCGATTGAGGCGAATCGTAAGTTGGGTCGGGCTTATCAAAATGCTGCCTGGTTGATGGCAACTTGCCCGGATAGCAAGATTCGCAATCCCAAAAATGCGTTGGAGGCAGCCCGCCGAGCGATCGAATTAGATGGCGATGGTGATCCTCGTTATCTTGATACTCTGGCTGCGGCCCAGGCCGCTAATGGTCGATTTAGCGATGCGGTAGAAACCATCAAAGACGCGATGAAGAAAGCGGAAGCTTACTCTTCACGAGAAGATATCGATGCGATGAAACAAAGATTGGTCGCCTATCAGAGCAAAAAGGGTTTCATCACCAAGCCAGCGACCTCGGCAGGTGGCGGTTCACAGGTGAGAACGGCCGCCGGAGATGAGCCTATCGGTACCGGCACCAAACGAAGACGCTAGTCGTAACTCAAGCCGCTTCGCGTCTGGCCGTCTGCTGATATTATGTTTGGCGGGCGAAAATAAAGTGGGCGAAAATAAAGCGGGCGAAAGTGAGCCAGTGAACGCCTCGTTCTGCCTTTAAAACGCCCGCGATTTCAATTACTCGCCGGCATCATATTTTTCATCGACGACCGAGCGAAAGTCGTTATCGATGAGTCCTGCAGTAACGGCTTCTTCAATCCAAGCGGCGACTTCCTCTCGGGACGCGACTTTGGTGCTGAGCAGCGCCACGCAGGCTTTGGAGAGCTTTGTCTTGGGATCATCAAGGCTGAGCGATAGATCAACCAAAGCATTGGTAAGACCCAACGGAGCAGTGGTGGTAGTATAGGATTGCGTTTGTCCCCCAACACGCACTTTAAATTTATTTCCTTCACCTTCGACCCAGCCGACAACGGTGTTTTTGACTTGAATATTTTCACCGGCGCTTTTCGAGCTAATGACGCTGAGAAGAGCTTCTTCATAGCGTTTGATCGCTTCACCCATCGTCTTGAGTCGTTCCAATTGTTTCTTTTGTGCGGCTGAAATCGCATTGGTTTCCGCTTTAGCGATGGCAGCCTCGAATCGCTCGAAGGCGCGTGGAGCGAGTTGTTTCCGAGCGGTCGTCATGGAGTCGGCGAATTGTTTAAGTTGGGCTGGGGTTGGTTCCGCTTCGGGTTTGTCTTCACTGGGTTTGTCTTCACTGGGTTTGTCTTCACTGGGCATATTCTCCCCGGGTTTTGCTGGATCCGGGTTGGGAGGATTGACTAAGTCGCCGAGATTACCGGTGGGTTTGGCATCATCCATCGGCATCCCTTCGGGCTTAGTGGGATCTGGCATGCTGGGATCTGGCATGCTGGGATCTGGCTTATTGGGCTCGGTAGGAGTTGGGGCGGGATCTGCGGGCCGCATTTCCTCTTCCGATTGAGGAGGAGTTGGTTTTTCGACGGGGGGAAGTTCTTGAATCGGTTCGACGGGGGCCCCTTCTTCGTTGACGCCTGGGAGTCCGCTGCGACGTGGCGTTGGGTTGCGATTGGCATCGGTGGGCCGAAGGTTACCCATGATCGGATCGACGGCGTTTGGTTTTTGTGTTGTGGGTGGTGCCGCGGGGTTTTGCGTTTCCGCTTGCGCTAGTTCGATTTTCTTTTGGGAGGAATAGAGCATATATCCTCCGAAACCCAGCACGCCGAATGCACCGCCGAACAATAACAGCAGGGGCATCGCTCGCGAGAGAGAACTCGACTTGACTCTGGTTGTCGATTTCCTTTGCGGCAAGCCCGGGTGTATACCACGTACGCCCACGGAGATGGATGGCAACGGAGGTGGGCTAGCGGAATAATCACCAAGTTCTCTCGCGAGCGACTGCATGCGAACTTCGCTGGCAGCGAACCAAGGGGGTGTAGCCACGGCGGTGGAACTATCCAGCAGTGCGATATTGAGGGGGGCGTTCGGGTCGCCTGGAGGGAGCATGGGCGTTAGATCGGATAGATAATCGGCCGACTTAGAAGCGGTTGCGACGACCGGGCTCGATTTATTTTCACTTCGTCCAACTTCACTTCGTCCAACTTTGAGTGACCCAGTGCTGAGTGACCCAGTGCTGAGTGACCCAGTGCTGTGGTTTGCGGAGTTCAGTTCCGCAAAATATTTGGTGTTGGCTTCGGGGGAGAGAAGAATGGACTGGGCTTTTTTGACTTGCTCCACAACGGATTTCCAACCATCCGGATCGGCGTTTCGGTCGGCATGTTTCAATCTTAGGGCGACGCGTTGGAGTGCCGTTTTCAGAATGTTCGGATCGGATTCACCGATCGACACGCCGACCAATTCGTAATGGTTGAGAGTTTGGCCTGTGGGCACTAAACCGAGATATCGTTGAAAAGGATCCATGGGGTCCTTACATCCGTTGGGAAAGTGTCTGTACAAATGGTGTGTTCTTTTAGCGCACTGATACCCCTCATTGTACTCAGCAATCGCCGCGGAGAAGGAGTGGATCGGGCCATTTCGAGGCTTGTTATTCGAAGGAATCGGTGGGAGTTTGCGGCATAAATCGCTGCAGCCATTGAATTACCAGGCTAGACACCCAAACCAAAATGGCCATTACCAGCGGCATGGCATAGACGGCAAAAACGAAAATCACTTGGGATGCGCGATCGTTTTCGGCCGGAGTCGAATTGGCACGTCCTAGCCAAGCGTTTATCTCTTCGGACACCGATGGAACTCGGGCGACGAAAGCCAAGCCAGCTGCGGTGCAGGTAAAGACGACATTGAGCAGCAGCAAAAAGCGGAGGCTGAACCGAACGCCTTGGGTTTTGCTTACGGTTGCAAAGGGATTTTCGCCGCTTCCACGCATAGATGTTCACCTAGCCAAAATCAGGTTTATTCGTCAGAGTTTTATTCAGCTGTTTTTTATACAACTATTTTTTATACAACGATTTTTTATTCAACGAAGGCGAATTCATTGGTGTTGAGCAGCGCACGGGTGAGTTCGGCGACGGATCGCTGCTGCAAAAATTTTACACAAATTTGATGTTCGCTGTCGCTAGGCTTTCGCTGGAAAATGGCCAGATAGGCAGCTTGGATTTGTTCCGAGGGTGAATCGGGACAATCCCGTTGTATTTTTGCTGCCAGGGCTTCTGCCGCATCGATTCCCCAGTTCCCATTGAGCAACGAAAGGGCTTGGGGAGCAACGATACTGATCGTTCGACAGCCGCAGGAAACGGAGTTGTCTGGAAGGTCGAACGTTTCCATGAAGGGAATTCGGATCGTTCTTTTTTGAACCAAATAAATCGAGCGCACCGTTTGCTCGGCAGGAGATGAGGGATACCAGCCTTTGGTCTTGGTTTCGTTATCGTCGAGCGTTGCGGGGTTGGTGGTCAGTACATCTTCCGGGATGGGGGGCCAGATAGGAGTTGTCGGCCGACGGACCTGTAACAGTCCGCTTACCGCTAGCATGGAATCGCGAACTTGTTCTGCGCTGAGTCGTTTTAATTTGCGTGGCCAACCTTCCTCTAATGTTGTTTCCTGATAGGTGCGGCTGGTCAGAATGAGTCGTTGGATATGTTTGATCGACCAGTCGTTGCGAATCAACTCGATCGCGAGCCAATCGAGCAATTGGATTGATTCGGGCATTTCTCCGGACCAACCGAAATCATTCGGAGTGCGCACAATACCTTCGCCGAAGTGGAATTGCCAGAGTCGATTGACGATGACCCGCGCGGTCCAAGGATTCTGTGGTGAGGCGATCCATTTAGCGAGAGCCAATCTGCGTCCGGTCGAATGTTTTGCGGGATCGACCGGGAAGATTCTGGGCTGGAACATGGCTGGAATTCCAGGTTCTACTTGCTCGCGTTTGGTCAGATGATTGCCTTGATACAAAACAAAAGTGGCCGGTATGGGACTGATTTCTTCGCGGACGATAAATCCGGTCTGAGGCTGAAGCAGTTGTTTCTTCCATCGCTCAACTTCTTTGTTGGTGGCTTCGATTTGCGCTGCTTGTTCGGCATTGGGTTTTTCAAGTTTGGTAAGTTGCTCCACTCGTTTTTGCAAAGGGGCGATTTCAGCTTCAATTTTTTCGTTGTGCGATTGGATTACATTTTGACGCATCTCAATTTCGAGCGGGATTTGATCTCCAAATTCCACCGCTGCAAAAAAGGCTTTGAGCCTATAGTAATCGCTTTGCAGCCAGGGATCTGTTTTGTGATCGTGGCAACGACAGCAAGCCAGAGTTTGGCCTAGAAACGCGCTACCGGTTGTCTCCGTGATATCGGACAAAAAATCAGAACGGCTTCGCTCTTGTTCATTGAAAAGAGGGGCTGCATGATCAAATGGGCCGAGCCTTAGAAAACCGGTAGCGATCAGTCGTCGCAAATCCGTTTCGTTTTGAGGCTTACCGGTTAGGAGTTCATCGCCAGCGAGTTGCTCTAAGACAAATTGATCGTAGGGAATATCGTCATTCCAAGCATCGATCACATAATTTCGGAACTGCCATACCTGTGGCCGGAATTCATCCCAATCGAAGCCGTTGCTGTCACTGTAACGAATCACATCCAGCCACAGGCGGCCGAAATGTTCGCCGTATGCGGGCGAGGCAATTAGCCGATCGACCCATTTGTTATAGGCATCCGGTTCTGGGTCATTGATGAAACGCTGCACGGCCTCAGGTTCGGGGGGAAGTCCGGTGACATCAAGATATAAGCGACGAATCAACGTGGCTTGATCGACCCGCTTACCGATGGGCTGCTTCAACTCTTCGCGCCGCTGATCGACCAAGACATCGATGCTATTGCGGGGCAATCTTTCTTGGGCCATCGGCGTGGGATCTGAAATTTCATCCTGATCGACTCGGTGTGGAGTATCGATGTTCGGTCTTGCGATCGGATTTAAGGACCAGAGATTGAGCCTTTCGCCCAGCCAACGTTTTCTAACAGGGTTATTCGTGTCTTCCCAGGCGGAAAGTGTCCCAGGTTGAGATTCGCTGTCGGAGGATCGATCGTGCGAATTTGTATCAGTCCACAGGGCTCCACTTTCCAGCCATTTCTGTACAAGCGCGAGTTCATCTGGCGTGAGTGGATTTTTGGGGGGCATTTCCAAGCCGGGCATTTCTCCTCGAATCACTCGCAACAGCAGTGAACGCTGCGGCTCGATGGTATCCAACGCTGAGCCTAAGGATCCGCCGAGCACAAGATCTGCACGTGTCGAAACGCTGATATCCCCTTCCCTCTTCTCTGAGCCATGGCAGTTGGAACATTTTTCATGCAACAAGGCAATCGCCCGCTGTTCCACGGAAGGTGTAAGTTGCTGTTGAGGATTTTCATCCCAAGCCAACATACAACGCTGAGAGCAGATCGATAGAAGCAGCAAGAAGCAGAAAGAGCTGCTTATTTCAGCGATGGAGGGCTTCGCAAAATGGGTGGCGAAATTCATGATCGGCTACTTCTTGAGGAGCGAACGTTTTCACATTTGCATAAAACAATTGGAAGCGAATGACTCGGGTTGATGTAATCTGAAAGGACTAAAACATAAGACTTAAACAAGAATATCCAGGAGCGGTTTGGCAGTGCCCGCAACACCCGTTAGGCGTTCTTGTCTACCATTGACTTCGAAAAACAAATCTTCGTAGGAGAGGCCCATGGCCGTTAGGATAGTGGCATGCAGATCGCGGAATTGTATTGGTCGATCTACGGCCAATAATCCGAGTTCGTCGGTCGCGCCAATGGTAACTCCCGGTTTGATGCCCCCACCGGTCATCCAGATCGTAAAGCCGGCCGCGTTATGTTGCCGTCCATTGTTCCCTTGCATCATCGGGGTACGGCCAAATTCGCTCGCCCATATCACAAGTGTTGAATCCAAAAGACCTCGTTGTTTTAAGTCGCTTAGCAGACCGGCAATTGGACGATCGGTCCATTTTGCCCGAGGATCATGGTTTTTGCTTAATTGATCGTGCGCATCCCAACCATCTTTATCGGGCATATCATAAAGCTGCACAAATCTTACGCCGCGTTCTACCAAACGGCGGGCCATGAGACACTTGCGGCCAAAGCTTTGGGTTCGCGTCTCGGGATCATCGATCGCATAATTGGATAGGGTCTGTTTCGTTTCTTGATCCCAGAGCCCGACTTCGAATGCTGCGGTTTGCATTCGATAGGCCAATTCATACGAGGCGATTCGCGCGTCCAAGGAGCTAAACGCGCCGACTTGTTTGCGATGCTGTAAGTTGAGGTTCTGAATCAAGTCCAAACTATCGCGTTGACCTGGGGCATAACGATCGGCAGGCAAAAGATCGAACACGGTCGGACTGGTATCTCGCAACCGCGTGGGCTGGAACGATGGAGGCAAGAAACCGTTGGTATAGTTGGCGACTCCACCTAGCGGCCCCACATCGAACAGAGTTACATAGCCTGGCAAATCTTGGTTCTCCGAACCCAAGCCATAGGTGATCCAGGAACCGAGACTTGCCTTTCCACTTCTCACATCCCCGGTGTGCAGTTGGTAACTTGCGGGAGCATGATTATTAGAATCTGCTTGCACTGAATGAATGATGCAAAAATCGTCGACGTGCTTGGCGGTTTCAGGAAAAAGACTACTGACCCAGCGACCTGTTTGGCCACAGCGTTGCCAGCGATACGGGCTGGTCATCAGTTCGTCTTTGCAGCCGAAGAACACATTGGCATGTTTGGTCTTTTCGACAGCCTCGCGAATCGCTTTGGGAACCGGTTGACCATGGAGCTTATTCAGCAGCGGTTTGTAATCATAGGTATCGATCTGAGACGGTCCTCCCACCATAAAGAGGAAAATGACCGATTTGGCTCTGGCGGTAAAATCTGGTGGACGAATTTGATAGGGATTTAGCGGATCAATAAATCGGGACTTGGAGGTGCCGGTTTCGTCGGCGCGGCTAGAACTTTGCAGCAGACCATGCAATGCCAGCGAGCCGAAGCCAGCGCCGAGTTGGCTCAGAAAAGTGCGTCGGCAACGATGGGTTGGCGCTGGCATCATGGGGGCATGCAATCCGGCGAAGGACGTTGGCCTGGGAAAATAGAGGCGGGGGTGGGGAAACGGACTTAAGCAGATCGCCGCTATTAAAAAATTTTATCTCAGCCGTTACCACAATGCAACGCAGCTCTAGCATGTTCGAGGGGCTCTGTGGGCCTGGGTAAATTGAGGGATTTTTGCGGATCAGTGAAAAGAAACCTGGGGTGATTTCTTTTCTAGGCTCGAAAACAACGGTTTTACCAATCTTGCGCTACGTAACGCGCCGATTTCTACCAGCAAGTCGGGCGTATTGTCGATTCGTCGAAGGGATAAAGATATGAAACGTTGCTTGCTGGCTTTTTCCATGTTGGCGCTTTTGGCCTCCACTGGCTGTGTTCTTCGCCGCGATTGCAATCAATGCGGTGTCGCAACCGGATGCCGTCCATGCACCGTTGGCTGGCAGCGTGGCGGAACCGATTATCAAAGCTATATCAGCCACAGCCGCTATCCACACCATGCACAAGCTTCTGCGGGTGGTCCGCAATCTGCCACGGTAGGATATCCTTACTACACGACACGTGGTCCGCGTGATTTTCTCGCTGACAATCCTCCATCGATCGGTCGATAAGTTTGCGAGGAAGCAGCCTGCAGTTGTTGCTTGCCCAGCATTTCCAGAAGCTCTGCATCTGAGAGATAATATCGCGGATGCAGTCGGGTTCAGCCAAGTTTGAGCCGCGATGTGCTAGGCAACCGAATAAGATGGCTCGATAGGTCGTTGGCCGCAAGATGCAATCCATAGATTGCATTGCTCGGGAATGGATGCTCGAGGGATTGTGGGGAAGCTATTCTTGGGAATGGAGTTCTGGGAATACTTCCGCATCTAAGTTTTGTCGCACAATCAAAGTGCGGGTTCTGGAGATCACGTCGGCTTTCCAGTTTGCGACCTGTTGTTCAGACACGCCCAATATTTCGGCTGCGCGTTTATTGGGCTCTCCAGCGACAAAGAGCAATTCCAGGCACATCAATTTTTGCCATTCTCCTTTTTCTTTCCAGCGGGCGATCTGTTCCTTCAGAGCATCGGTCACCGCTTTTTCTTCGAGTTTTCGCCGTTCACTACTTCGCGCGATCGAGCTTGCGCCCTGGAATCTTCCGGAGACATCGGACCAGCCTTGATCATCTGGTCCATGATCGAGCGAGATAGCAGGTCGACGTCCATTTCGACGCAAATGATCGGTCAATTTAAAAGAGCAAATGGCAAAGAGATAACTTTCCAGAGGCCGATTGCCATCGTAATTGGGAAGGCTATTGAGGAAACCGATGAAAGTGTCTTGGACGATATCTTCGGCCGTAGCGCGATTGCCGACTCGGTTATCGATAAATGCCAGGAGTCGACCTTCATGGCGTTGAATCAGTTCGGCCCATGCCTGTTGGTCGGCACGGCGAATGCGTTCGATGAGGAGTTGGTCTGCCGTTGATGATTCCGAAGACATGCGAGATATCCCGTCGCCGATTTTTACAGTGCGGCCCAAGCGAGTGCTGTATCGTTTGCTGCGTCTCAGCGACACCTTCCCCAGTGTAACGTGCTCCTTCGCTCCAGTCTTGGGGCTTAGCGCGGGTTTTCCTCACGGAGGATTCAAGTTTTTTTCTTCGCTTTGCCGGCAGCGACGCCTGCGCCTAGATGAAGGATTCCAATTCCGCTCAGTGCGATCAATAGTCCGATGCCCAAGGAGACGATTCGTCGTGGTTGTAGGATGGAAAGGTGCCATTGCTTGATGGTCTTGATACCTTCATCATCGATCCGCACGATCGACCATAACTGGTACATGGTCCCTTCCGATGTTTGGACTTTAGCAAGGTACCGTTCATCGGCCCAACGATTATTGATGAATTCTCCTGTGAGCGGTGTTCGGCGAGTTGCATTTTCCTCGTGAAAGACTTGTTGATCAAAATAGTTGCTGACCTCAGTGTATAGAGCATCGGCGTGTTTTGATTCACATTCTTGTTCGCTCGAGCAAAGTTCCCCACCGACATAGATGGCCAGTTTTCCATTTTCGATCATGGGGGTCCTGAAGAGCCAGGCGGGCCGATCGACTTCATAAAGGGGCTCCATATTTTTAGGTGGGACACCGAGTTGTTGATCCGTTGGTGAAGCCGATTTTTTGTCGTTATCCGCGTCCGCCTGTTGGGGGTCACCTTTCGTGGAACTTAGCAGTTCTAACTCCTGGGTGCTGGCGATCTCGGCATCGTTTTCCGATTGCTTATCATTAGCGGATCCGCATTGGATAGATTTTCTTCCCGAACGTCGAACAATTTTTGGGTCGAGCAAATCGGAAACCGGATCATTGACAAAGGTTGCAACGGGCGGCATCGGAGCGGGTTCCCGCATATAGTAGCGAGCGATGAACACCGCCAACACGACAAACCCAAGCAGCATTGTGCCAACGAGAAAACGTTGAGGTTGGAAAGACGAGTTATTCATGGTGGTGTTTACGCTAAGTTAGGGTTTTCGATTTCTGGTTCAGCCGACATGGTGGGCGAGGCCAACTGCAAAGCCATACTGCTGCCAACGGCGATAAAGATTCCCCAAGGCTGGGGCAGATGGAAGATGGCGTTGACGATCAATTCTCCAATCAGGGCGCCGATCACCGTGAAGAGGCTGAATCTAGTTGTGCGAAGAGGATCTGCTTGTCGCCACCATCTCAATAGACCCATCAAAAGAGCGAAGTGTGCCAAGTAAGCGGGCAATTGAGGAGTCCCTTCTGCTGAGTAGAAGCCATCCCATTTATGCGCGACAAAATCATTGCTGTTCAGGGTGGTTGGGATCGTTTCCCACGGTATCACAAGGAACTGGCTAGTGCCATAAGCGGCCAATCCGAGAACGAGTCCTGCACCGAGCATAGAGAAACGCCGTGTCGCGTTATCTCCATCGGATGTTTCCCAAAGTTTGGAGAAGGTGAGTACTGTCCAAGTTGTGGCAAGGGCCATAACCGTTGACCAGGTGAGAGCGGCAAAAGCGGCCGCTTGGCCTCCTGCGGAAACCCAAGGCGTGATGGAAGCCAAGCCAGTGAGTATAGCCATGACGATGGCCGAACCGAGTAAACTTCCCGTATAGGACTGGATGCGAGCGGCTGTGGGGAGCAGAGCGATTTTACGCTGCTGAATTTGGCGAATTTGTTTGGCAGTTAACTTTGGAACGCCACGCGTATGGGCCAACGCTGCAGTCGGTGGGATTGCAGCGGATGCTACTGGTTTTTGTGTAGGCTGAGAGGCTGGATAAAGCACCGGAGGCGGAGGCTGAATTTGTGGTGGAACTCCAGTAAGCGGTTGCGTTTGATGATAAGTGGTATACGGCATAGCTGGGCGAAATATCCACCACATTACGAAATAGGGAAGATAAAGCAGCAGTGCCAATCCGACGGTTGGGACCAGCAAAGCACCGTACGCGATCAGTACGTAGATACCGACGACCGATAGGGCTAAACGCGTACCATTTTGGGGAAGATTCCGCCACCAAGTTCCGATCGCGGTCATTTGCTGTTTGACCATCCGCGCGATCGGCTCTTCGTAGTGGAGCGTGTTTACGGGAACGTGTGCCGGCTGGGGTTGTGGAGAGTAACCACCCAGGGTGGTTTGAGTTTGGGCTCGACTCTGTTTGGGTGGGAGTGAGCGAACCGGTTCACGTTGATTGGAGTTCGATGTTGTCGAAAGGGGCTGGGCCGAGGCTATGACCATGCCCCCTTGGTCGATCGCTAGTCCCAGCGGCGCGATCATTTCGCGCACATCCTTAAAGCGGGCAGCAGGATTTTTCTGCAAAGCTTTAGCGACAACTTCGCGATAAGGACTTGGTAAAGGGTCGAGATTGGGATCTGCGGTCAAGTGCTTCATGATGATTTCTTGACTGGTCTCACCATCAAAAGGCACATCACCTGTGAGCATCTCATACAGCATAATGCCGAGAGCGTAGATATCGATTTCTTTTCCGTATTCTCCCTTTCCAACTTCGGGCGCCATGTAGTGGAAGGTACCGACACTTTCGGTTTGTCCGCCGCGACGGCTGGCCGAAATAAACTTGGACAAACCGTAGTCACCGACTTTGACGATACCACGATCGTCGAAGATATTGGCCGGTTTGAGGTCTCGATGAACGATCCCGTTGTCATGCAAGTGGGTTACGCCAGCAGCGATTTGACCGAACCACCGAAGCACTTCCGCTTCTGGCATACCGGCAACTGCTTGGTCCATCGCCTCCTTTAAGCCGTGTCCTTGCATGAACTCCATCACGATCCAGCCTTGGCCTTCTTCGTCGAAGCGAATATCAAACAGGGCGATCAGGTTGGGATGCTTCAGGTTCAGCACATGACGAACACCGCGCATTTCGATTTCCAGATTTCGCTGAATGCGTTTGAGTGCGACTTCTTTACCGGCATCGTTTATCGCGAAATAAACTTCACCGAATCCGCCAGTTCCCACGCCACGCTTGATCGTGTATCCCGACAGCGGCTTGTCGCCATTTCCGTAGGTAAATCTCATTGCGACCACCTGTCTCTGATGTGGGCTAAACGGCTTGTTCTCAGCAGTTTGGCTTTTTTCTGTTTTTACTTTAGGCTTTGTGAAGAGTGCCATATCGATTCGTACTTTCGAATCTGGTCTTCGACTCGATCGAATACCAGTATTCCTTGGGTGATTGATGACTCTTTGTCTTGTTATGTACCCGTTTTATGGTCACCTGGTTTTTGGGCACTTTTTAAGTGGCAGATGGGCGCTTGAGCCTAGTCCGACCACCGATTAATCATTCAGTTAACAGTTAACTATTCCAAGCCGAACGACACATCGTCACTGCGAATCTTGTCACCGACATTTAGTTCGAACTCGCCGCTGCGAGCTTGTTGATTGACTTGCAACTCAAAACTACTTCGGCAAAAGAGTTTGTTGCCATCCCGGTAGATCACCAGGTCTTTGTTCCAAAATGGACAAATAACGTGGGATTCTTGCATCGGCCCCAGCACGATGCTGTCGGCCAGCAGAATGACGCTATCGACGGAAGGTTGCCAGCGATGATGACTTAGCAATTTCAGGACGGCAGAGGAACTCCAGGGGTTGGGGAGTTGAAAGGCTAATTGCACACGCTGACCGACGGTGATTTTCGCTCCATCGCGGAGTGCGGTGGGCCGGTCAACCAGTTGCTGATCGATATGCACGTCCTGCCAGGGCTGCAGGAAATAGTCGCGTCCAGAGCGTCGCAGAGCCAAAGCGCGGCGACTCAGGTCGCCCAGGATGGTGAGGTCGACTTGATTGCCTGGGGCGGCTTGGCCGAGCACCCATTCTTCGCCGGTGCAAATGCGATACCCACCCACGCCATCGATCCATAGATATTGCGGTATCCGAGTTTGGGCGAGCGTGTGATTGGTCGAAGGTGCCGGCGTTTCGGGGTTGCGATGTTCGACCGCTATTGTTTTAGCTAACCAATTTCGCATAAACCACCCTTCACCACACCGTCGCTCGCCGCTAGTCCATTCTACTATAACAGGGTCGACATCCCGAACCGCTCTTGCGGTTGTAATGTCGACCCTGTCAATTTATTCCTCCCAACCCAGAAAAGGTAGGGTGTTCACACCAGTCTTTTCAGAACAGTCTCACTTCGTATCGACTAACGCCTCGACTTCCTCGCGACCTTCACCAAAATGGTCGGTGATCTGTTCGAGCAAGTCGACTGGGGTTTCTTCATCCAGAGGAATGGTTCCCTCCAGAGCTCCTTCGCTGGTCACCAGTCGTTCGGCGACATCGATACGGGTACGGATGTCGTCCAGGACTTGGCGAGTACGGCTCAAGGCACTGTCATCCAAGTTTAACTTGCTTTCGGTCTGAGCGACTTCCACCATGGTGAAGCGAGCTTGCAAATCTTCGACTTCGATTTCCAATTGCTTCTTTGCGGCCAACATTTCATTGAGTTTGGCGCGTGCCGCTTGCAGATTTCGTTCGCGGGCCGATAAGATTTTTTCGAGCTTGTCGGTTACCGATTCTTGAGTCTTGAATTGCTCAAAGCGATGGTTGAGATCTTGTTTCACTTCGGCCGAAGTGAATTTGCGGCCTGCATAAACAAATTGATCTTTACCCTCCGACAAGTCAGTCTTCAATCGCATGATCTTGTCGCGGGCGATCGCCAGTTGGTTTTGTTTGTTCTCCAGTTCGGAAGTCAATCGAGCAACTTCGACCTCCTGCTGTGCGATCACTCGCAAATTGGAAGCGATTTCCGGTTTCAATTCTTCAATCATTTGTCGGGCGCGTTTGATCTCGATTTGGATCGGCACGCTTTCCTTGACTGTATCTCGAACGGTGCTGTAAGCCGTGCGAGCGTAATAGGCGAGCGGAGTTCCAACGAACAGGACCCCAACACCCCCTGCGACCAGTGTTCCTAACAGAATTTTCTTCATCATTTTTCGATCCCCTTTTTTGTTCGCCGAAAACCGAGTGTCGTGTCTGAGCCGGCTATCTCCGCTCGCACTTGACCTTTCGCCGCTAATGGGGCATCGTGCCCAGCATCAGCTCAACCCTTGTAATGCGTCCATTGACGTGACTCATCAGGCATTCCTCGCCGACGACTCTCTTCAGGGAGGTATTCGCCGTCCTGCGGGGATTCTTGTTTTGCAGAGAAAAAAATTTCTCAGGAGGGAGAAATTTCCAAGTTTTGGGTATCCGATGCTCTTTTGCGTGGTTCCGAGCGCTCTTTGCGACTGATTTCGTCGCCGATTTTCGGCTATTATCTTTAGATCAGCCCCATTCTCGCCAAAAAAAGGAGTTGGTTGCTAGTTCTTTTGGTGGGGTTGGTGCTGAGGCTGTCTTTTGCTTTAGTCGAGCTGTTTTTTTCGCTTTTCTGGAAGAGAGAGCGTTATGGAATCCCTCCCACGTTTTTTTCGCGTTCGCCAGCATTTTCCTGCGCCACGGGTGACGGACATTTCGTGGCGAGTGCACGAGCAATTGGCAGGCAGAGGCATTTTGGCACGTGTGCGACCGGGTGAAACGGTGGCGATCACCGCGGGGAGTCGAGGAATTGCCAACATTCCCAAGATTTTGCGCGCTGCCGTTGATGCGGTGAAAAACGTCGGCGGTCTGCCATACGTGGTGCCAGCGATGGGGAGTCACGGCGGAGCGACTGCAGAGGGACAGAAGGCACTCTTGGGGCGACTTGGCATGACCGAGGAAACCTTGGGCTGCGAGATTCGTGCATCGATGGAAACGGTGATTGTTTGTCAGGCCGAAGAAGGCTTTCCAGTTCATTTTGATCGGCATGCCTATCAAGCGCAGCATGTGTTGGTGGTCAATCGCATTAAGCCGCATACTCGATTTGCGGGCTCGATCGAGAGTGGACTGATGAAGATGATGTTGATCGGTTTGGGTAAGACTAATGGCGCGGAAGTTTATCATCGCGCCATTATGAAATACTCGTTTGATCAAATTATACGAGCGGTAGTTCGGGAAGTTGTAGCGAAGTGTCGCATCATCGGCGGGTTGGGGATTCTGGAGAATGGCGATGAGGAGACGGCCGACATTGTTGCCTGTTCGCCAGAGAGCATCGAAGTGGAGGAGGCTCAGTTATTGAATCGGGTACGTTCTTGGTTACCCAAACTACCCTTCGACGAATGCGAGGTGCTGATCGTGGATCGCATTGGCAAAGATATCAGCGGTGCGGGGATGGATACCAATGTGATCGGCAGAAAATTCAATGACCATGCACCGACGGGCGATGAACGCCCCCGCATTCACAATATCTATGTCCGCGGTTTGACCCCAGCTACGCACGGGAATGCGACAGGAATCGGTATTTCGGAACTGTGTCATCAACGACTCATCGATGGAATGGATTTGGAGTCGACGAAAATCAATTGTTTGACCGCCGGCCATGTGACTGCCGCAATGGTTCCGATTTCTTTTAAGTCAGATCGGTCAGCGGTGGAAGCGGCGGTTGGCATGGCCGGATTAACGCCGGCACCGGACGTTACCGTTCAGTGGATTCCCGACACCCTGCATCTGAACGAAGTGGAATGTAGCGAGGTCTTTTTTGAGTTAGCACGGAAACGGGCCGACTTGAACATATTGACCGAACCGACCCCGCTAAAGTTTGACGATTCTGGCAACCTGATCGAACGATTTTCGCTTGAATCCGAGATTCATCCCTAGGAAACCGTTGACACCAGCCTTTGGTCTGCGATTTTGAAGGAAATCGTCGTTCTCGCCCGGTTTTGGGGAGGAATATTAGTACAATCGAACTAATCGATACGGGACTCGTCGACAACCTTCGATCAAGTGATTCCGACCGCGATGGACCTCTTTGTCACATGCTACGGTTTAGAGGTCGTGGAAGAGCGGAAGAAGGTCATGGAAGAAGGTCGTGGAAGAAGGTCGTGGAAGAAGGTCGTGGAAGAAGGTCGTGGAAGAAATGAAAACGGCGATTAGGCGGCATCGATTAAAGCGATGGGTTTCATGTTGACCGGCAAGCGTCTTGGAATCGGATTAATGACAGATCGTTGGTCTGATCGAATCGGTGAGCGATTTCGCTTGAAGCTCGATCCAGATTGCACGGCTTGGCTTGATACGGGCTGGTATAAAATCCCATGCGGCGGAGAGTTCCAGCATGCGCTGCATCCCGATGAGTTGCTGCATCCAACACCCGATTCGATTTGGGCGGGATTTATGCTGCCCGATACACTGCCAGTGATCAGCAATCGCTACGGCGATTGGCTTTGCTGGCGTGTTGCTGCCGACGATTCTGTTCAAGAAGTGCTGCACTGGTATCATGGCGGAGGCGATTGGCTTCCGTTTGGCCGCACTATCAGCGAAGCGATTCTGCTGGATTGCACCCGCGCGTCGACTCCCTCTGCTTCTTATGCTAGCGGTTTGGTGAGCAGTAAAAATGCTTCTGGGGACGAGCATCCTAGCGTATGGCAATGGGCGTGCGAGCGGCAGGAGCTTCATGGTCTCGGACCGATTCCCAATATCCAACTCCGCGATCCGGCCCGTAGCGGTGGGCACCATGCCGATTTGACTCGACGGCTTGCCGAGAATCCAGCGGTGCTTTTTGATTGTATCTTATCTGCTATGAACTGGGCATTGAAAGAGAAGGCAGATCCCGGACTGGCCCGCAAGTTCCAAGTAGCCTGGGAACCGGTGATGATTCAGTGGATGTTCGACAGCAGCTTGATCCCGAGCGAACGCCGCAGCGAATTGTTTCGAGCATTGGGAGTTGCTGATAACGCCGGCGAGGCCCAAGATTGGAATCGAGCGGCGGAGGTAGCCAAGTATTTGGCAGCAAGCCGCAGCGATCTGGGTTGGGTATTTGATCTGCTCGGTTGGTGTTATGAGCGTGCTGGCCAAGTCGATTCGGCGATTGAAAGCTATCGTCAAGGTATTTTGACAAGTGTTTTTTCCGATCAATCGATTACGGTGCGAACACATTGGTATGACGAGCGATTCCGCAAATTCAGTGCAGCTCGGTTGTTTGCCCTAAAAGAGCATTTGCCCAGTTCGCTTCGCGACGATGTTTATTTGAATTTGCTGTGGAATGCACCGCTCAAATCGGGGCGAATCGAGATCCGAAAATATTGGTTGGATAAAGCTCAGCAACAATTGTTGGAGCAGAATCCGCAGGGAGCGTACGATTCGTTTTATCGAGCCGGCTGGGATGTTGGTTCACACGAGTTGAGTTCGTATGTAGAAATCATAGAGGGTTTGATTCGAGCATCAGAGCTTGCGGGCTGGAACGCACGAGCGGCGGTCGCTCAAGTCCATCTAGCCTGCTTGAAGAATCGTCTGGGCATCTAATACCACTGCGCGACTGAAGTTTTGTTATCTGCAAGTTTTATTTATCTGCCAGATTTTGATGAGCCTGCGTTCTGAATGGCATCAGGGAGCGGGTTGCGGAGCGGGTGTCAAAGCTTCTTCGACGGCGGTTTGGCCACCGACGATTGGCAAATGCAATTCGGTTTGGCTCAAGTCGATTTCCAGTTTGGTTCCTGGTTCCGGCCAGAGGGTGAAATCGCGATCGCTGGAGAAGATGACTAGGCCGAGTTGTTCACCTGGTCTTAAAACCTGGTCATCCGGTTGCAGTTCGAATTGCACATCGCGGAATTCGCCTGGCACCATGGGCTTTTCTTTCCAAATCGACTCGGCGTTCGCAGGATCGGCCCAGCCGCGTGTGATCACATCGTCGGTGATACGCTCGCTACCGGTCCATGGCAAGGATACCAACCATACCGAAAGGCAAGCGTTGGGGCGATCGCAGGCAACTCGCAATTTAATTTTAGGAACACCGGAGAGATGAAGCGGTTTTTGCAATTTGGGAGTCGCATAGATCAAACGATGAGTGCTCCATTCAGCTTGAATGAGTTGAGGAGCTGTAAAAGAAAAATTGTCGACGATGTCTTCGATTTTGGCGGCAGCCGCATCGGTACCGCTGAGAGCGGGTTTTAATTCTCCAGTGGTCCGTCCGCCGGTCGAGGGCTGGAATGTAACCACTTTGGCTTCTGGGTTTGGGTAATCCGTATAGCTATCAGGTTTGTTGTTTCGATTGCCTTCACGAACGATATAGGCTTTGGGTTCTTTGAGAAACTCGTTATCGATGCCGTAGAGAAAGTGTGAGAACCATTTATTGAGCAGTGCAAGAGGTGGTTGACCACCGTGGCCCGCTTGATGGTAATAGATCTTGCAGGGTAAGCCTTTTTTTTGCACCGCCTGATAGATGCGATAGCTGTGTTCGGGCATCACATTCCAATCGTTGAATCCGTGCGACATAAACAGAGCGGCTTTCATCGAATCGAGTTGATGGATGTAATCTCGGCTCTGCCAGAATTCGTTGTAATCCCCCGTCATGCGGTCGAAGTTTTTAAGCATGCCTTCATCGCGAATATTGCAATTGCAGTATTCGCGTTTGTCTTCGTAGCCGGAGTGGATGAAGTCGTACAAAACATCGATATCTTCACCCATGTAACCGCCGGGATGACGCACCAAGCCGTTGGAACGATAGTAGTGGTAGTACGATGTGTTGGGTGCTACCGGTACGATGCACTCAAGTCCATTTACACCGGTAGTGGCTGCGGCGAGGCAGAGTGTGCCATTATAGGAAGTGCCGATCATGCCCACTTTTCCAGTGCACCAAGACGCTTTGACTTCTTCATCACCATCCACGGTGGTGAAGCCTTTTGCGCGTCCGTTGAGCCAATCGATGACCGCCTTTGGAGCGAGCGATTCGTTAACGCCACCGACGGTGGGACAGCCTTGTGAAAGTCCGGTACCAGGAGAGGAAGAGTGGACCACGGCGAATCCGCGGGGGACCCATTCGCCGACATGTTCGCCAGACAACTTCGGCCGCTTGCTCTGCTGGGGGATTGGCGGAGCGGTCTGGTGCTTGGGTGGAGGAGTATTGAGGTTTTGTCTTGGGTTCCACATGTGGTCCGGCGAGGTGGAGCCCATGCCGGCATAGTAGGGACTTGATTGATAAATCACCGCAACCTTCAAGCCTTCGGAATCGGTCTGTTGGGGACGTGTCACGCTGACGTGCATGCGGTCGAGTTTACCATCTTGATCGGAATCAAACTCGGTCTCCACAAACAGATCATGTTCGATCCAGTTGTTCTTGAACGCTGGAACAATCTGCGCTTCTCCATCTCGAAAAACGGGGACGGCTTTTTCTTGCGCGGCGAGAGGCTTGACGCACAGTTCAGGAAACCATACGCATCCCGCGATGGTATAGAGCAACCCGACACGGAGGCTGAGAGGAAAATAGTTGAGCATGCAATGTAGACCCGGGTTTAGCAATTTCGAGAGAGTTTACGCGTTTGTCAGCATGTAAGGCGGTAGATCAGGACGTGAGAGATGTCGTCGTGATTCGCAGTCCGCCTCGGCTTATTCTACTCCAAAGCGAAACGATAAGCTACGCTGCCGCGGACCGGACACTGGAAACATCCACCAACTGGCCATTTTGCACCTCGTAGATGACATCGGCGAGATCCAGCAGAGCTTCGCGGTGGGTGATAATGATAATGGTTTGCTTACCCTTCAGTCGCGATAATGAATCGCGGATGAGCAATTCGCTATGCATATCGATTTGGCTTGTCGCTTCATCTAGGATCAGAATTTCTGGTTTGCGCAGCAGAGCTCGTGCTAAAGAAATGCGTTGTCTTTGTCCGCCGCTGAGAAATTGACCACCGGGACCAACTTGTGTCTTATAGCCATGCTGAAGTTGTTTGGTGATGAATTCGTCGGCATGGGCTTGCATGGCAGCTTGCTGGATTTCCTCGTCGGTGGCATCGAGATTGCCATAGCGAATGTTGTCGCTCACGCTGCGGTTGAACAGTTCGGTGCTTTGGGTGACCAGGGCGATACGTGACCGGAGGTCGTGGATGGCCACATCGCGTAGGTCGGATTGGTCGAGTTGAACGGATCCTTTTTGTGGATCATAGAATCGGCAAACCAGTTGCATCATCGTCGATTTGCCTGTTCCGTTGGCGCCTACGATGCAGACAGTAGAGCCAAAGGGAATATCGAGCGAAACGTTTTGGAGAATGGGCCGGTCGGCTTGATACCCGAACTCGACGTTGTGCAGGCTGAGTGTTCGATGGGGTTTAGCGATGGTTTTCGGTGTTTGGGGATCGACAATGCGGCTGGGCATATCGAGCAAGGGATACAGGTTGTCGGCGGCGATAATACCCGCATTGACAAAATGCATCACCGCGCCGAGTTTGCGCAGCGGATCGCTGGCTCCTACTAACAGTCCGAAAAAGATAAGCATCTGCGGTGCAGTGAGGGGAGTATCGCAGATTGTTATTCCCAAGATGGATGTTTGACGATAGAGGATCAAGTAAGAGCCGCCGAGCATGGTAACGGCGATCATTCCCAAGCCAAAGACTTCGATCACAGGCTTGGCGAGTGTTGTGTAAAAAACAACTTTCATCGAATAGTTGCGCATATCGTTGGTGGTATTTGCAAAACGTTGTCGTTCGTCATGTTCCATACAATAGGCTTGTACAGTCTGTAGATTGCCGAGCGATTCGAGCATGACTTCGTGCAGTCCGGCGGATTGGCTCAAAATGCGAGTGGACACGCTGCGCAGTTTTCGACCGATCCAGTAGATAAAGATGCCGGCAAGTGGAGCTACGATCATCGAAAGGAGTAAAAGTCTCCAGCAGATGAAGCCCGCTCCGACGAGGCAGGCAATCACTTTCAGTGGTTCGCGGACGAGGCCGCCGAGGGCGTTGGCCAAACCGCGCGCCAATTGATCTGCTGTGTAGATGATTTGCGCCGCAAAACCGCTTGTACCGTGCGATTGAAATGAAGCTTTATCGAGCAGCAAGGCGCGATCGAAAATTTGTCGGCGAATATCGCGGGTTATGTCGTTTGAAACGCGGGCCACCAACCATTCATTCGCGACCAGCAAGGCGCTCTTTAAGAGCGTGGTGAGCAGCAGCACGCCGACAACCGCGAGAACCGTATTGAATGGATCAACAGGTAAGAGTCGTTCGAGCCAAGGTTGCAAGCGAACAGCGGTAGCTTGGATGGCAAGTTCAGATTGTCGTTTGGTCTGCAACTCGTTTTGACGATGGTGTTCCAGATCCTTGAGTGGGCGATTGGCGAGCGTCTGAAGTTCTGAATCGATTTCTGCCAAGCGGCGAGTGGACTCAGCGCTTCGTTCGCTATTCCAGGCTTGCAGTGATTTGCCGGCGAGGGTGACTTCCATGACGGGATAGATCGCGCCAATATTGCCTCCCCAAATCAGCGCAACACCTAACGAGCAGATCATCGCCAAGGCCAGCGATGGCCAGTATTGGATGGCGACCTTCAATGCTCTAAAAAAATTATTCATCCTCTGGGCCTTCAAATGCCAAAGCAATCGCGTCGCGCTAGGCGACCAAGCGATCGCTAGTTCTGTTACTGTCGCGGAGTCGTTGTTCGACCAGCTTTAAATCGGAGTCCACCATGCTCGTGACAAGATCGGAGAAAGGCATCTGCGGATGCCAATCGAGTAACTTGTGAGCTTTGGTAGGATCGGCGATCAATTTGCAACCGTGTTCGGGGCGGCAAAAAGCGGGATCGATCACCACGTATTTTTCCCAATCGAGTCCAATTCTTGTAAAAGCAATCTGAACGATATCGGCAACGCGATGCGATTTTCCGGTGCCGATGACGAAATCGTCTGCTTTGTCCTGTTGGAGCATACGCCACATCGCTTCGACATAATCGCCAGCAAATCCCCAATCGCGAACCGCTTCGAGGTTGCCCATACGAAGTTCATGCAGCAGTCCAAATTTGATTTGGGCCGCTGCAAACGTGATTTTTCGACTGACGAATTCAAGACCGCGGCGCGGCGACTCATGATTGAAAAGTATGGCGTTACATGCAAACAAGCGATGATATTCGCGATAGTTGGCCGTTAGATGGTGGGCCATAACTTTCGAACTTGCGTACGGATTGCGAGGTCGGAATGGTGTGAGTTCTGATTGGGGTGATGTAATGGGGCGGCCGAACATCTCACTGCTTCCAGCTTGGCAAAAACGGATGGCCGGATTGACCAAGCGGATTGCTTCGAGAGCATGAGCGGTGGCCAAGCCGTTGAGTTCTGTGCACTCAATGGGGAGGTCCCAACTTTTGGGTACACAACTCATCGCGGCCAAATGGTAATACTCGTTCGGCTGGTACTGGAGCAAAAAATTCTGCAGTTTCGTTTGGTCGAGCAGGTCAAACGCATGTAGATAGAAACGACGGGAATCAAGTTCGCGCTTGAATACATTCGCGGCGTGGAGATGATGGACTTCGCTGGGGGACGGGTTATTTGGATGTAGATTGTCTAAGGATGTCGTCGAGTTGGGACGAATCACACCGTGCACCGTGTAGCCTCGGCTTAAGAGCAATTCGGCGAGATATTGCCCATCCTGCCCTGCGACCCCCGTCACAACCGCCACCGAACTCATCGATCTTTGCTCCTAGGGTAAAACATTTGCTCACGCTGCTCGCCGCAGCGAAGAGCGGTCGTGCAAGGAGTGGTTCGTCGGCGTTTCGAAAAGATCGACACAATGTCTCAGGACCTGATAAGCGGATTGCTGCCATGTCGGAATGGCTATGTCGGCAGCATCACTTCTGGCAAGCAGTCGGTCGTGCTTGGGAGGTGAAGCGATCATGTGAGCCAATGGATCCGGTGAGGCTAACGTAAAATACTCGCAGAGTTCTCCGCCGACCTCTCGATGAATGGGCGTGTCGCTCACCATAGTCCGACGTCGATGCCGCAAGGATTCAACAATCGGGAGCCCAAAGCCTTCGACGATCGATGGAAATACGACTCCCTTGGCGTGTCGATAGCAATGTTGTAATTCACTATCGCTGATATCGTGATAGACGAATAGTTTTTTATTTTTCTCCGGATGAGCTTCGATGCGGCGCATGAGCGGTTCGCACAAGCTGCCAACGCGTCCGATGAAGCAAAGTTTTTCTTGGCTGCCATGACACCAAATTTTTTCGAAAGCATCTAGTAAAAACTCATGGTTCTTTCGCGGGTCAAAAGTGGCGACCATAAGAAATGGGTTCTGTTCCGAGTTGGACAGGAAGAGTTCCTGAACGTCTTGGCGAATGGGACCATTTTCATCGCGGAATTCGGCACCCAGCGTGAACGAGCGAACGGTGACTGGATGGGGAACATACCTGGAATACTCGGGGAGTAATTCCTCGATTTGCTTGCGAACAGTTTCGGAGATAGCGAGGATCAAGTCTGCGTGTGTCACGACAGCTTGCAAATACTTTTTGAAGTTGGCATGTCGCCGCTCGCCGACGAACTCTTTGTGGGTTAGAGGGATCAAATCGTAAACCACGATTGCCGTCTTGGCTCCGCTGGCTCGCGCTCTGGCTGCCGCTTGCCAGACACAATTTTTTCCCCAATAGGCATCGGGCAGAATCATTAAGTCCCCGGCTTGGGTCCGCACATGCTGTCCACGAAGATAGATCAATCCGCGCGTCGCTCGATCCAAAACGTTGTGAGGCAATTTGAAAGCGCCGAGGTGGCCAGCTTGCGGGAGCAACCATTTTTTAAGACGCGGTGAAGCGGATATGCGGCACAGTTCCGTCGCATACGATCGGTAGAAGCTTGGAAGGCAACGGAGAGCGTTTGCGCGAAAGGCTGCCGGTCGATCAAGCCATCGTGCTTCGCGCTCGCCGAGCGCCACGAATCGACTGCCGGTAGCAATCACGTTTTGAATCGAACTCTGGCTTTCGGCGCGGCTGGTGGGAGCGGAGGGTTTGGTCGAGGCTGCATCACGGCAGG
>Ga0169931_10002957_pt1 | contig 27324 bp, 26 predicted proteins | sample Kivu_15m_20L_FD_129675 | JGI IMG/M metagenome (GOLD analysis project Ga0169931, IMG submission 129675) | Freshwater microbial communities from Lake Kivu, Western Province, Rwanda to study Microbial Dark Matter (Phase II) - Kivu_15m_20L... | ecosystem: Environmental > Aquatic > Freshwater > Lake...
CCGAACGCGGCGACCGTGGCGCGGCTGCTCGGCGCGCGCAACGCCGCGGGCGCCGCGAACATCCCGCGCAACCTCGCCGAGGGCCGCATCGCGGTCGTAGAGGCGATTGCGCGCCGCCCCGCCGCCGCCTAAGCAGGCCCAGGCAGAGACGCAGGAGTCGCCCCATGACGCAGGAAGAGATCGCCCGGATCGCCGCGCGCATCCTGATCGAGACGAAGTCCGTCCTGATCAACGCCGAGAAGCCCTTCATCTTCACCTCGGGCTGGGCCTCGCCGACCTACACGGATTGCCGCCGGCTGATCAGCTTCCCGCGCGCGCGCAACCAGCTCCTCGCGATGGCGATGGAGCAGTTGGCGCGCGACGCCGGCGTCGAGGTCTTCGACGCGGTGGCGGGCGGCGAGACCGCCGGCATCCCCTACGCGGCATGGATCGCCGACCGCATGGGCCTGCCGATGCTCTACGTGCGCAAGAAGCCGAAGGGCTTCGGGCGCAACGCGCTGATCGAGGGCAACGTGCAGCCCGGCCAGCGAGTCCTCCTGGTCGAGGACCTCGCGACGGACGGCAAGTCGAAGATGCACTTCGTGAACGGCCTGCGCGACGCCGGCTGCGAGGTCAGGCACTGCTTCGTCGTCTTCCACTACGGCATCTTCCCGGAGAGCACGAAGGTGCTCGCCGACAACGGCGTCAGGCTCCACGCGCTCTGCACGTGGTGGGACGTGCTGGCCACGGCCGAGGCCGATGGCAGCGTCGACAAGGCCGCGCTTGTCGAGGTGCGCCGCTTCCTCGAGGCGCCGGCGGCCTGGTCCGTCGCGCATGGTGGCAAGGGCGGCGAGGCGGCTTCGGGCTGAGCGCGGCCAGGACGGAAAGGAGCGGCCGATGACGCAGGCGACGCGACAGGACGAGGCGACGCTGCGCGAGAAGGCCGCCCGCCATCTCGTGCGCTACGGGCCGCCCTTCCAGCCCGCGATCGTGGAGCGCGCGCAGGGCTCGTTCATGGAGACGACCGACGGGCGGCGCCTGCTCGACTTCGCCTCGGGGCAGATGAGCGCCATCCTCGGCCACTCGCATCCCGAGGTGACGGAGGCGATCCGCGCGCAGGCCGGCGAGCTCGTCCATCTCTACAGCCAGCTGCTGTCGCGCCCGGTGATCGACCTCGCCGAGGCGCTGGCGCGCATCGCGCCGGGCGCGCTGGAGCGCGTGCTGCTGCTCTCGACCGGCGGCGAGTCCAACGAGGCCGCGCTGCGCATGGCAAAGACCGCGACCGGCGGCCACGAGGTGCTGGCGCTGTCGCGCTCCTGGCACGGCGTCACGCAGGGCGCGGCCGCCGCCACCTACAACAGCAGCCGCCACGGCCACGGGCCGGCGGTGCCGGGCTCCTTCGTGCTGCCCGCGCCGACGCCCTACCGCCCGCGCTTCATGAAGGGCGAGGACTACGACTGGGAAGGCGAGCTCGACTACGGCTTCGAGCTCTACGACCGCCAGTCGACCGGCAGCCCCGCGGCGCTGATCCTCGAATCGATCCTCTCCTCCGGCGGCGTCATCGTGCCGCCGCCCGGCTACCTCGCCGCGGCGGCGCGGCGCGCGCGCGAGCGCGGCATGCTGGTGATCGTCGACGAGGCGCAGACCGGGTTGGGCCGCACCGGGCGCATGTTCGACTTCACCCATGACGACGGCTTCATGCCGGACTTCGTGACGCTGTCGAAGACGCTGGGCGCGGGGCTCCCGCTCTCCGCCGTCGTCACCACCGCCGCGCTGGAGGAACGCTGCCACGCGCGCGGCTTCCACTTCTACACGACCCACGCCTCGGACCCGCTGCCCGCCGCGGTCGGGCTCAAGGTCGTCGAGATCATCCTGCGCGACCGGCTGGCCGAGCGCGCGCTCGCGGCGGGTGCGCGGCTGCGCGCCGGCTTCGAGGCGATGATGCAGCGGCACGAGCAGGTCGGCGACGTGCGCGGGCGCGGCCTGCTGATGGGCGTCGAGCTGGTCGAGGACCGCCATTCGCGGCGGCCCGCCCCCGAACTCGCGCGGCGCGTCATGGCGCGCTGCCTCGAGCTGGGGCTTTCCACCAGCGTCGTGCGGGGCGGCTGGGGCGTGTTCCGCCTCGCCCCGCCGATCACGATCTCCGACGCCGAGATCGACCTCGGCCTGTCGATCTTCGACCAGGCGCTGGCCGAGAGCCTGCGCTAGGAGGCGCCTGGCCCGCCGCGCGCCATCGCGCGCAGCCGCGCCGCGACCAGCGACTGCAGTTCCCAGAGATAGCGGTCGCCAAGGCCATGCGCGCGCAGGCCATGCACGGTCTCGCAGAGATACTCCGCGCTCGGCCCGCGCGCGCCGCAGGCGGCCGCGATGCGCTCCGCCGAGGCCTCGAGGCCGAGCCGCCCCGCGTAGCGGTCGCTGGCGCGGTTCATCACGAAGGCGACCGCGTCGACCGGCCCGCGCGCGGTGCGCGGCCGCACCCAGCGCGCGAGGTACGAGTTGCCGCGCATCTCGCGCAGCCACAGCGCGCGCAGCTTTTCGCGCAGGCCCGGCCCGGACAGTCGCAGCGCGACGCCCGCGCAGGCGCCGCCGCGCTCCAGCGCCAGCATCAGGCCGGGATTGGCGAGCGTGCCGCGGTTGCGCCACTGCCAGATGCAGAAGCGCCGGTGCCAGCCCGGCAGCATCGCGGGCAGGCTCTCCGCGACCTCCGACTCGGGTCGCCAGATCAGCGAGCCATAGGCGAAGATCCACGCCTCGTCGCGCGCGCCGCCCGGCGCCGCGGCTAGGCAGGACTCGAGGAGGCGCTCGACCGCCGCCTCGTCCAGCAGCGGCAGAACCGCCTGTCCCTCCTCGACCGGACGCGGATGCACCGCGCGCACCAGCTCGCGCGTGAGCTCCGGCTCGGGAAGTCGTCGCGTGGCGATCGCCTGGCTCATGCCGCCTCCTCGCGCCGCGAGGATCCTGCCTCGCGCGCCGCCCCGCAAGCCGCCGCTGCGCCGGCCGGGCGCGCGATGCTAGCCTCCGCCCGCAGGAGGAAGACCATGCGCCGCCTCTACGCCCTCGTCGTCGCCGCGATCGCGTCGATCGCCGCCCCGCTCGCCGGCGAGGCCGGCCGCGCCGCGGCACGCGACGAGCTGTCGATCGGCTTCACCCAGTACCCGTCGACGCTCCACCCGATGATCGATTCGATGGCGGCGAAGAGCTACGTGCTCGCGATGCTGCGCCGCCCGATGACGTCCTGGGACGCGTCGTGGACGCTTCGCTGCGAGGTCTGCGTCGAGCTGCCCACGATCGCGAACGGCCTCGCGCGCGCGGTCGAGCGGCCGGACGGCACGCGCGGCGTCGCGATCTCGCTCGAGATCAGGCCCGGCCTCGCCTGGAGCGACGGCGTCCCCGTCACCTCCGCCGACGCCGCCTTCGCGATCGAGGTCGGCCGCCATCCGGCCAGCGGCGTCGCGGCGCAGGAATTCCATCGCCGCGTCGAGCGCGTCGAGATCCACGACGACCGGCGCATCACGCTGCATGTCGACCGCCTGTCCTACCAGTACAACGACCTCGGCGACCTGCACCTGCTGCCCGCGCATCTCGAGCGCCCGGTCTTCCAGGCCGATCCCGGCGCCTATCGCCAGCGCACGCTGTTCGACGCCGAGCCGACGCGGCCCGGACTGCATTTCGGCCCCTACCGCCTCGCCGAGGTGGTCGCGGGATCGCATCTCGTGCTGCTGCCGAATCCCGGCTGGCCGGGGGACAGGCCGCATTTCCGGCGCATCACGATCCGCGCCATCGAGAACACCGCGGCACTGGAGGCGAACCTCCTCTCGGGCGCGATCGACTACATCGCGGGCGAGCTCGGCCTGTCGCTCGACCAGGCGCTCGCGTTCCAGAAGCGCCATGGCGCGCGCTTCGACATCGCCTTCAAGCCGGGCCTCGTCTACGAGCATGTGGACCTCAACCTCGACAATCCCCTGCTGCGCGACCGGCGCGTGCGCCAGGCCCTGCTCGCGGCCATCGACCGCGAGGCGCTGTCCCGCCAGCTCTTCGAGGGCCGGCAGCCGGTGGCGCATTCCTTCGTCAACCCGCTCGACCGCGTCGCCGATCCCGGCGTGCAGCGCCACGGCTTCGACCCGGCGCGCGCGCAGGCGCTGCTCGACGAGGCCGGCTTCCGCGCCGGCGCCGACGGGATCCGCGCCGACGCGACCGGCCGGCGCCTCTCGCTCGAGCTCGGCACCACGGCGGGCAACCGCTCGCGCGAGGCGGTGCAGCAGGTGCTGCAGAACCAGTGGCGCCGCGTCGGCGTCGAGGTCCGCATCCGCAACGAGCCGCCGCGCGTGTTCTTCGGCGAGACGATGCGCCGCCGCGCCTTCCCCGCCATGGCCATGTATGCGTGGATCTCCAGCCCCGAGGGCGGGCCGCGCAACCAGCTGCATTCCGCCGCCATCCCCTCGGCCGCGAACGCGTTCGCGGGGCAGAACTACCCGGGCTTCGCCGACGCCGAGCTCGACGGCCTCGTCGACGCGCTGGAGGTCGAGCTCGACTTCGAGCGCCGCAAGGCGCTGTGGGCGCGCATCCAGGCGATCTACGCGCGCGAGCTCCCGGCGCTGCCCCTCTATTTCCGGGCCGACGCGTTCATCCTTCCGAAATGGCTCGCGGGCATCGAGCCGACGGGCAACCAGCACCCGAGCTCGCTGCGCGTCGAGCACTGGCGCGCGCGGCCATGAGCGCGCGCGCGGGCATGCCAGCGCGATGAGCGCCTATCTCGTCCGTCGCGCGCTGCAGGCGGTCGCCGTGCTCGCGGCGATGTCGCTGCTGGTCCACGTGCTGCTCGCGCTGATGCCGGGGGACCCGGTCGACCTGATGGCCGCGGGCGACCCGCGCATGACCGCGGCCGACCTGCAGCGCCTGCGCGAGCTGCATGGCGTCGACAGGCCGATGCTCGAGCGCTACCTCGCCTGGGCCGGCACCGCGCTGCAGGGCGATTTCGGATGGTCGCGCGCCTTCCGCCGCCCGGTGCTGGAGGTGATCGCGCCGCGCCTGTGGAACACGGTGCTGCTGATGGGCAGCGCGCTCGCGCTGGCGCTCGCCATCGGCCTGCCCCTCGGCATCTGGGCCGCCGCGCGCGAGGGCTCGATGGTGGACCGCGTCGTCAACCTCGCCTGCTTCGCGGGCGCGGCGACGCCGACCTTCTGGCTGGCGCTGCTGCTGATGATGCTCTTCGCGGTCCAGCTCGGCTGGCTGCCTGCCGGCGGCCTGCCACCGGCGAGATCCGGCCTCGCGGGCAGCCTGCGCCACATGGCCCTGCCCGTCGCGACGCTGGCGCTGGCGGAGGCCGGGATCTACGCGCGGCACCTGCGCGCCGCGATGGTCGAGGCGCTGGCCGAGGACCATGTGCGCACCGCCCGCGCCAAGGGCGCGTCGCGGCTGCGGGTGCTGCTGGTCCATGCGCTGCGCAACGCGATGATCCCCGTCGCCACGGTCGCGGCGCTGGGCTTCGGGGGCCTGTTCTCGGGCGCGCTGGTGACCGAGACGATGTTCGCCTGGCCGGGCATGGGCAAGCTCATCTACGACTCGATCCTCGGAAGCGACTTCAACGTCGCGCTGGTCGCCCTGCTCTTCGCGACGCTGCTGACGCTGCTCGGCAGCCTGCTCGCCGACATCGCCTGCGCGGCGCTCGACCCGCGCATCTCGCTGGCCGAGGCGGGGCGCGAATGATCCCGCGGCGCGTCCTTGGCCGGGCCGCGATCGCGCTCGCCGCGACGCTCGCGCTGCTCTGCGCCGCGGCGCCGCTCGTGGAGGCGGCGCTGGGCCTCGACCACGAGGCCACGGACCTGCTCGCGCGGCTGGAGCCGCCCTCGCTCGCGCATCCTCTGGGGACCGACGACCTCGGGCGCGACCTGCTGGCGCGGCTGCTCCATGGCGGGCGCGTGTCGCTGCTCGTCGGCGTCGTCGCGGCGACGATCGCCGCGGTGCTCGGCACCGGGCTGGGCCTCGCGGCCGGCTATCTCGGCGGCAGGCTGGATTCGATCCTGATGCGCGTCACCGACCTGGTGATCGCCCTGCCGCTGCTGGCGCTGCTGATCGTGCTCGCGGCCATCGACCTGACGCGGCTCGGGGTACCGGAGGACATGGCCCGCTCTCCGGAGGCTGGCCTTGCCCGCATCGTCGCCATCACCGCCGCCTTCGGCTGGACCACCGTCGCGCGGCTGGTGCGCGCGGCGACGCTGTCGCTGCGCGCGCGCGACTTCGTGCGCGCGGCCGTCGCGCTCGGCGCCTCGCCGGCGCGGGTCATGCTGGTCCACATCCTGCCGAGCGCGATGCCGACGGTCCTCGTCGCGACGGCCCTCGCGGTGGGCGAGGTCATCAAGTTCGAGAGCGTCCTGAGCTTCCTCGGCCTCGGCATCCAGCCGCCGGTCCCGAGCTGGGGCAACATGCTGACCAACGCGCAGGAGCTGATCTGGACCGCGCCCGCCCTCGCCCTCTGGCCCGGCCTGCTGATCCTCGGCACGGTCGCCGCATGCAACCTCCTCGCCGATGCCGCGGCGCGGAGGATGCGCCCGGCCAGGGGCGGCGGCCGGCGCTGAACCTGACTCGGCCGGATCAATTGGCGCCGCCCGCGCGTTTGCTGTAGTGACGCCCCAGAAGGAACGGAAGAAGCCCCAAGCCATGGCGACCATCCATCCGGTCATCCTCTCCGGCGGCTCCGGGACGCGGCTCTGGCCGCTGTCGCGCGAGCATTTCCCGAAGCAGCTCCTGCCGCTGGCCGGCGAGCACAGCATGATCCAGGAGACGGCGCTGCGCGCGCGGGCGGCCGGCCTCGCCGCCCCGATCGTCGTCTGCAACGCCGAGCACCGCTTCGCCATCGCCGAGCAGATGCGCGAGGCCGGGATCGCCCCGGCGGCGCTGCTGCTCGAGCCGGCGGCGCGCAACACGGCGGCGGCGGTCGCCGCGGCGGCGGCGCATCTCGCGGCGACGGGCGCGCCCGCGGACGACATGCTGCTCGTCCTGCCCTCGGACCACGTGATCCTCGACCACCCGGCCTTCGCCGCCGCGGTGGCGCGCGCCGCCGCCGCGGCTGGCCTCGGCCGGCTCGTCACCTTCGGCATCGATCCGACGGCACCCGAGACAGGCTACGGCTACATCCGCCAGGGCGCGGCGCTTGCAGGCGCGCCGGGCGCGCACGACGTCGCGCGCTTCGTGGAGAAGCCGGACCTCGCGACTGCCAGGGGCTACCTTGCCGAGGGCGGCTGGTCCTGGAACAGCGGCATGTTCCTCTTCGCCTGCGGGACCTTCCGCGCCGAGCTCGCGCGCCACGCGCCCGGGGTCGCGCGGGCGGCCGACGAGGCGGTGGCGCGCGCGGCGCGCGACCTCGACTTCGTGCGCCTCGACCGCGAGGCCTTCGCCGCGGCGCCCTCGATCTCGATCGACTACGCGGTGATGGAGAAGACGCGCCTCGCCGCGGTCGTGCCGGCATCGCTCGGCTGGTCCGATGTCGGCTCGTGGTCGGCGCTCTGGGAGATCGGCGCGCGCGACGCGGACGGCAACGTCGCGCAGGGCGACGTGCTTGCGGAGCGCACGCGCGGATCCTACCTGCGCGCGGAGCACGGCCTGCTCGCGACGGTGGGCATCGAGGACACGATCGTGGTCGCGCTCAAGGACGCTGTGCTGGTCGCGTCGCGCGACGAGGCGCAGCACGTCAAGGCGATCGTCGACAGGCTCAGGAAGGCGGGCCGCGCGGAGGCCTCGATGCATCCGCGCGTCTACCGTCCCTGGGGCAGCTACGAGACGGTCGACCGCGGCGAGCGCTTCCAGGTGAAGCGGATCATCGTCAACCCGGGCCAGCGGATCTCGCTGCAGAAGCATGCGCGCCGCGCCGAGCACTGGGTCTGCGTGCAGGGCGTCGCGCGCGTGACGCGCGGCGAGGACGTGCTCGTGCTGCGCGAGAACATGTCGACCTACATCCCCGTGGGATGCGTGCACCGCCTCGAGAACCCGGGCAGCGAGCCGGTCCACATCGTCGAGGTGCAGTCCGGCGACTATCTCGGCGAGGACGACATCGTGCGCATCGAGGACAGCTACGGCCGCAGCTGAGCGCGGCCGCCAGCCGGCATCAGGCCGGCGCCAGCCGCGGCGCGGCCGCGAGGCGCCCTTCCTCGACCGCGTGGCAGGCCGCGACGCCGCCATTGGCGACGGGGCGCAGCTCGGGGCGCTCCGTCCGGCAGCGGTCGTTGGCGAAGGGGCAGCGGGGGTTGAAGGCGCAGCCCTTCGGCGGGTCGAGCGGGTTGGGCACCTCGCCGGCGACCGGCGTGCGCGCCCGGCCCGTCATGTCGAGGTCGGGGATCGCGTCGAGCAGCATGCGCGTGTAGGGGTGCTGCGGGTTCTCGAACAGCGCGCGCGCGTCCGCGACCTCGACGAGGCGGCCCAGGTACATCACGCCGACGCGGTCGGAGATGTGGAACACGACCGCCAGGTTGTGGCTGATGAAGAGGTAGGTGAGCCCGAGCTCGCGCTGCAGGTCCTTCATCAGGTTGAGGATCTGCGCCTGCACCGAGACGTCCAGCGCCGAGGTCGGCTCGTCGCAGACCAGGAACTCCGGGTTCGACGACAGCGCGCGGGCGATCGAGATGCGCTGGCGCTGGCCGCCCGAGAACTCGTGCGGGAACTTCTCGCCGTCGGCGGGCGACAGGCCGACCTGGCGCAGCAGCTCGTCGACGCGGCGGCGGATCTCCGCGGCGTCGCTGGAGAGCCGGTGCGCGCGGATCGGCTCGGCGACGATGTCGGCGACGCGCCAGCGCGGGTTCAGGCTGGCATAGGGATCCTGGAAGATCATCTGGAAGCGCTTGCGCAGCGCGCGCTCCTCGGCGCGCGTCGCGAGGCCTCCCATGTCGGTGCCCTCGAAGAGGATCTGGCCGCGCGTCGGCCTGTAGAGGCCGACGATCAGGCGCGCGACCGTCGACTTGCCGCAGCCGGACTCGCCGACGAGGCTCAGCGTCTCGCCCTTGCGGATGGCGAAGTCGATGCCGTCGACCGCCTTCAGGATCAGCCGCGGCTGCCCCTCGATCACGCGGTTGAGCAGCGGCTTCGAGACGTCGAAATGGCGCGCGAGGCCGCGCACCTCGATGTAGGGGGCGTCGGCGGCGCTCATCGCGGGCCTCCCTGGCCGGCGTCGTAGAGCCAGCACGCGACGTCGGAGTTGCCGACGCGCATGGGCTCCGGCCGCTCGGCCCGGCAGCGGTCGAAGGCCCTGGTGCAGCGCGGGTTGAAGGCGCAGCCGCGCGGGATCGCGTTGAGTCGCGGCATCGCGCCGTCGATCTGCGCGAGGCGCGCCTCGGTGCGGCCGACCTTCGGGATCGAGGCCATCAGCCCGTCGGTGTAGGGATGGCGCGCGGCCTTGATCACGTCGCGCACGGGGCCGATCTCGGCGATGCGCCCGGCATACATGACCGCGACGCGGTCCGCGGTCTCCGCGATCACGCCCATGTCGTGGGTCACCAGCATCACCGCCGCGCCGTGCTCGCGGCACAGCTTCTTGATCAGGGCGATGATCTGCGCCTGGATCGAGACGTCGAGCGCCGTCGTCGGCTCGTCGGCGATGATCAGCTTCGGGTTCGCCGCGAGCGCGAGGGCGATGACGACGCGCTGGCGCATGCCGCCGGAGAACTGGTGCGGGTAGTGGTCGATGCGCTTCTCTGCGGCCGGGATGCCGACCTCGCGCAGGAGGCCGACGGCGCGCTGCTGCGCCTCGGCCTGCGAGACCGGCAGGTGCGTCAGGATCGTCTCGGTGAGCTGGCGGCCGATCGTGTAGAGCGGATTCAGCGAGGTGAGCGGGTCCTGGAAGATCGCGCCGATCTCGCGGCCGCGGACCTTGCGCATCTCCTCGTAGGGCAGGTCGTCGATCCGGCGCCCGGAGAGCGAGATGCTACCGCCGGCGATGCGGCCCGGCGGCTCGATCAGGCCGATGACGGCGGCGCCGGTCATCGACTTGCCAGCGCCCGACTCGCCGACGACGCCGAGCACCTCGCCCGGCGCGATCGAGAACGAGATGTCGTCGACCGCGACCAGGTTCCCGCGGCGGGTCGGGAACTCGACGCGCAGGTTCTTGACTTCGAGGATGGAGGCTTCGGCCATCAGCGGAGCTTCGGGTTGAGCGCGTCGCGCAGCCAGTCGCCCAGCAGGTTGACGGCGAGGACCAGCACGATCAGCGCCGCGCCGGGGAAGATCGTCATCCACCACTCCCCGGAGAACAGGAAGTCGTTGCCGACGCGGATGAGCGTGCCCAGCGACGGCCGCGTCGGCGGCACGCCGACGCCGAGGAATGACAGCGTCGCCTCGGCGAGGATCGCGAAGCCGAGGCTGAGCGTGGCGATGACGAGCACCGGCCCCATGACGTTGGGCAGGACGTGCCGAAGCATGATCAGGCCGGGGTGCAGGCCGATGACGCGGGCGGCCTGGACGTATTCCTTGCTCTTCTCGACCAGCGTCGAGCCACGCACGGTGCGCGCGAATTGCGGCCAGTTGGCGATGCCGATCGCGAAGATGACGACATAGAGCGCGATCTCCGAGTGCAGGTCGCGCGGCAGGGCGGTGCGCGCCAGGCCGTCGATCAGCAGCGCGATCAGGATGCCCGGGAAGGTCAGCTGCACGTCGGCGACGCGCATGATCACGGACTCGACGGTGCCGCCCACGTAGCCGCTGACGAGGCCGAGCGTGATGCCGACGGTCATCGCGAAGAGGACGGCGCAGAAGCCGACGAGCAGCGACACCCGCGCGCCGAAGACGATCGTCGACAGGACGTCGCGGCCCTGGTCGTCGGCGCCGAGCAGGAAGCGCCGGCTCCCCTCCTCGGTCCAGGCCGGCGGGGTGAAGGCGTCGTTCAGGTCGAGCGAGGCGAGGTCGTAGGGAAGGTAGGGCGTGATCCAGGGCGCGAAGAGCGCAGCCAGCACGAAGGTCGCGGTGACGACGGCGGAGACGACGACCACCGGGTTGCGCCGGAAGGAATGGTAGACGTCGCTGTCGAGCATCCGGGCGAGGGCGGAGGGAGCGGCCATGGCTCAGTGCCCCGAGGCGGCGCCGCGGTCGATGCGCAGGCGCGGGTCGACGACGTAGTAGAGCAGGTCGACGACCAGGTTGATGACGACGAAGAAGAAGCCGACGAGCAGCAGGTAGGCGGCCATCACCGGCACGTCCGCGTTGTTGACGGACTGGATGAACAGCAGGCCCATGCCCGGCCACTGGAAGACCGTCTCGGTCACGATTGCGAAGGCGATGATGCCGCCGATCTGCAGCCCCGTGATCGTGATCACGGGCACCAGCGTGTTCTTGAGCGCATGGCCGAAGTTGATGGCGCGGTTGTGGAGCCCGCGGGCGCGCGCGAACTTGATGTAGTCGGTGCGCAGCACCTCGAGCATCTCCGAGCGCACGAGGCGCATGATGAGGGTCAGCTGGAAGAGGCACAGCGTCACCGCCGGCAGCACCAGCGCCTTGAGGCCGCTGGCCGTGAGGAAGCCGGTGCTCCAGCCGCCGAACTTCACGACGTCGCCCCGCCCGAAGGAGGGCAGCACGCCGAGCTGCACCGCGAAGACGAGGATCAGGAGGATGCCGATCAGGAAGGTCGGGAGCGACACGCCGACCAGCGAGATCGTGAGGAAGAACCGGCTGAGCCAGGAATCCCGCCGCAGTCCCGTGTAGACGCCCATCGGCACGCCGATCGAGAGCGCCAGGAGCGCCGCCATCGTGCTGAGCTCGAGCGTCGCCGGCAGGCGCTCCGCGATGAGCTGCGCCACCGGGCGCGCGAGGCGGTAGGAGATGCCGAACTCGCCCTGGATGGCGGAGACGACGAACTTCGCGAACTGGACGTAGAAGGGCTGGTCGAGCCCGAGGTCGCGCACGAGCATCTCGTACTGCTCGCGCGTGAAGTCCTGCCCCAGCATGATCAGCACGGGGTCGCCGATGTAGCGGAACAGCGCGAAGGAGATGAACGCCACCGCCAGCATCACGAGGACGGACTGGAGCAGGCGCTGAACGACGAATGCGATCATGGCGAGGCCGCCGGAATCCCGGCCCGCTCGACCTGGAGCGGGCCGGGACCCAGGGACTTCAGTCCAGCTTGACCCACTTCACCTCGAGCTGGTTGTTCGCCATGTGCACGGTGTTGACGCCCTTCTGCATAGCCCAGGGGATCATCTGGTGGTGCAGCGGGATGTGCGGGATGTCCTCGCGGTAGATCCTGAGGGCCGAGTGGATCGCCGCCGTGCGCTTCGTCGCGTCGAGTTCGTTCTTCATGATGTTGATCAGGCGGTCCATGTCCGCGAAGGAGTAGCGACCGTAGTTCCAGATGCCGTTGCCCGGCTGCCCGTCGCGCGACTGCAGCAGGCTCTGGAATGAGTAGAGCGCGTCATAGGTCGGCACGCCCCAGCCCAGCAAGTAGATCGACGAGTCGTCCTTCTGGATCTTCGGGAAGAAGGTCGCCAGCGGCATCGCGTTGAGCTTCGTGTTGATGCCCACGCGCGTCCACATCGCGGCCACGGCCTGGCAGATCTGCTCGTCGTTGATGTAGCGGTTGTTCGGGCAGTCCAGCGTGACCTCGAACCCCGCGCCGTAGCCGGCGTCGGCGAGCAGCTTCCTCGCCGCCTCGACGCTGAACGGATGGCGGACGTCCTCCGACTTAAGGTAGCCGTTGACCTGCGGCGGGAAGAACGTGCCGGTCGGGACCGACTGGCCGCGCATCACGCGGGTGTGGATCGCGTTGCCGTCGATCGCCTGGTACATGGCCCTGCGGACCCGCACGTCCTTGAACGGGTTCTTGCCCTTGACGTTCGAGTACAGCAGCTCGTCGCGGTGCATGTCGAACGCGAAGAAGATCGTGCGGACCTCGGGTCCCTCGAGCACGCGCAGCGACTGCTTGAGGCGGTTGACGTCCTGCAGCGGCGGGTCGAGGACGAAGTCGACCTCGCCCGAGAGCAGCGCCGCGACGCGCGTGGCGTCCGAGCCGATCGGGCGGAACGTCATCTGCGTCACGTTGCCGTCGTTGAGGCCCCTGTCCTGCCAGCCCCACCAGGAGTCGACGCGCGCCAGCTCGGTGCGCACGTCCGGCTCGCGCGTCGTCAGGCGATACGGGCCGGTGCCGTTGGCGTTGCGGACCGTGAACATCTCCTCGCGCTCGCGGGTGTTCTGCGGGCGCGTCGCGTTGTTCTTCTCCGACCACTCCTTGTCCATCATGAACACGGAGGTGAACTTGTCGGGCAGGATCGGGTCGGGGACCTTGGTGACCACGTCGACCGTGAATTCGTCGACCTTCACGACGTCGGCGACGGTGTCGACGAAGATCGCGTAGTTCGAGGTCGGCGCGAGCGCGCGCTTGATCGAGAACACGACGTCGTCGGCGTTGAAGTCCGACCCGTCGTGGAACTTGACGCCGCGGCGCAGCTGGAAGCGCCAGCGCGTCGGCTCGACCGGCTGCCAGGCCGTGGCGAGGCCGGGGACCTTCTCGAGCTTCTTGCCGCGATGGATCAGCGGCTCGTAGATCTGCCGCAGGATCAGCGTCACGTTGCCGGCATTCTGGGAATGCGGGTCCATGGTGTTGGCGTCGCCAGAGACGGCGAAGCGGAAGGGCTTGGCTTCCGCAGCGGCGGCGAGAACCACCGCCAGGGCACCGGCCAGGACGGCCGTGCCGAAAGCACGCTTCATCGACATGTGGGAACAGCCTCCATCGGTTGGGCCCGTCGCGTTGGTCGCCGCGGCCCCGGGGAGAGGCCGTCGCGGGCATTGGATCGCTGACGTAGCGGCGCTCCCCTCGGGTGTCAACGGATGGCTCGCGCGACGGCCCCGCGGGGTGGCGACGCCCGCCTGCCCCGCCTAAGATGCCGGCCGACACCGAGGAGGAAACCGGAATGACCATGCGCCCGAATTCGCTGCAGGCCCGCGACGTCGCGGCCTTCATCCATCCCTACACGAACCTGAAGGCGCACGAGGCGAATGGGCCGCTCGTCATCAAGCGCGGGCGCGGGATCTACGTCTACGACGACGACGGCAAGGAATACATCGAGGGCCTCGCCAGCCTCTGGTACGCATCGCTGGGCTTCGACGAGGAACGGCTGATCGAGGCCGCGACCCGCCAGCTGCGCGAGCTGCCGACCTACCATGTCTTCGCCAGCAAGTCGCACGAGCCGGGGATCGAGCTGGCCGAGCGCCTGGTCGCGCTGGCGCCGGTGCCGATGTCGAAGGCCTTCTTCGCGAGCTCGGGCTCCGAGGCGAACGACACCGCGATCAAGGTCATCTGGTACTACCACAACGCCATCGGCAAGCCGCAGAAGAAGAAGATCATCTCGCGGCTGCGCGGCTACCACGGCGTCACGGTCGCGACCGCGAGCCTCACCGGACTGCCCGCGAACCACCGCGACTTCGACCTGCCGATCGCCAACATCCTCCACACCTCCTGCCCCAGCCACTTCAACTTCGCCAGGCCAGGCGAGAGCGAGGACGAGTTCGCGACGCGCTGCGCCGCCGAGCTCGAGGAGCTCATCCTGCGCGAGGGGCCGGAGACGGTCGCCGCCTTCTTCGCCGAGCCGATCATGGGCGCCGGCGGCGTGATCGTCCCGCCGCGCGGCTACTTCCGGAAGGTGCAGGAGGTGCTGCGCCGCCACGACATCCTCTTCGTCGCCGACGAGGTGATCTGCGGCTTCGGGCGCACCGGCAACATGTGGGGCAGCCAGACCTTCGGCCTCGAGCCCGACATGCTGACGATGGCCAAGGCCCTGACCTCCGGCTACATGCCGCTCTCGGCGCTGCTGGTGAACGAGAGGATCTACCGCGGCCTCGTCTCGCAGTCCGAGAAGATCGGCCTGTTCGGCCACGGCAACACCTACGCCGCGCATCCCGTCGCCGCCGCGGTCGCGGTCGAGACGCTCAGGATCTACGAGGAGAGGAACATCGTCGACCACGTGCGCAAGGTCGGCGCGATCATGCAGGCCGAGCTGCGCAAGCTCGCCGACCACCCGCTGGTCGGCGAGGTGCAGGGCGAGGGCCTGATCGCGGGCATCCAGCTCGTGCCCTCCAAGGCCTCGCGCGGCGGCTTCGACCCGAAGGAGGGCGTCGCGCCCTTCATGGCGAAGCGTTCCGAGGCGCATGGCCTGATCTGCCGCGGACTGTTCGGCGACCGCGTCGCGCTCTGCCCGCCGCTGGTCATCACCGAGGCGCAGATGCGCGAGATGCTGCGCCGCTTCGTCGCCGCGCTCGAGGACACCTACGCGATGGTGCGGGAGAAGGGCCTGCTCAAGGCCGCCTGAGGGGACGGTCCACGGCGGCGAAGATGCAACATTTCAAGACCCAGTCCCTGATCCCCCAGGAGGCGGTGCGGCTCTGCGCCCTCGGCCTCCTGACGGAACGCGACATTCCGTTCGGCGAACTGGCGGTCGAGGTGCGCCGCTTCGTGTCCCGGATCCTCGGCCCGAGCCTGGACATCCTGGGCACCTCGATCGAATCGCTGCGCTACCGCGGGCTGGTCGAGGTGACCGGTCCCCCTGCGGCGCCGGGCCAGAGCCTCACCCCGGAGACGCGACTGCGCATCGCGGCGGCGGGTCGTGACGAGTTCCACGATCTGATGACCAGCCGTGTGCGCGCGCCGATGACCGACCTGTCGCGGCTGATCACGGCCCTCAAGCTGCGCTTCCTGCCGGCCCTGTCGCCCGACGAGCAGCGGATCGAACTCCGGCACCTGCAGGCGGCGAGCGAGGAATATCTGGCGCAGCTGCGCGACCTGCGGGCGGAGCACGGCGCGGACGAGCGCGGCGGGCTGCTCGGGGCATGGCTCGGCCTCGACATCGCCCAAGCCGAGGAACGCGTCGCATGGTACCGGGACCGCATCGCGCGCCCCTGACCCGCCGGGTCAGTAGAGATGCTGGCCGCCGGTGACGAAGACCTCGCTGCCGGTCACGTAGCCGAAATCCTTGTCGCAGAGCCGGTAGATCACCCCGGCGACCTCGTCCGCCGTCCCCATGCGATGCATCGGGATGCGCGCGATCAGCGGCTCGTAGTCGGCCGAGATCATCTCGGTCTCGATCTCGCCGGGCGCCACGGCATTGACCCGTATGCCCAGCGGCGCGAGTTCGCCGGCCATCTCGCGGGTCAACGACGACAGCGCGGCCTTGGACGTCGAATATGCCGAGCCGGCGAAGGGGTGAATCGCATGGCCAGCGATCGACGTGACGTTCACGATCCCGCCCCCGCCCTTCGCCAGCGCGGCGGCCAGGCCGCGGGCGAGCGCGATCGGCGCGAAGAAATTCAGCTCGAAAACGCTGTGCCAGTCTTCGAGCGGGCCGTGCAGCACGCCCAGCCGCTCCTTGTAGCCGGTCTTCGGGCTGACGCCTGCGTTGTTGACGAGAGCGTGCAGCGGCGCGCCGGCGAGCCGGGCGTCGATCTCGGCGACCAGCCGGTCGCGCTCGGCGGGGACCGACAGGTCGGCCGTCACGTGCAGGCTCCAGCGCGGATCGCGCCCGCATTCCGGCGGCGGCGTGTCGCGGCTGACGGTCACCACCTCCCAGCCCTCGCGCATGAAGCGCTTGACGGTGGCATGCCCGATCCCGCGCGACGCCCCGGTCAGCAGCACGCGCCGCATCGGCGCGCCGGGCTCGGCCGGCGTCGATGGGCGGAGATTCATCCCGTCACGGAGACGACGCGGAACGGACGCGTCACGCCGTCGTGCTCGGTGATCGAGACATACTCGCCCGGGGAGAAGCTGTGCCGGTCCATGCGGAAGATCGGCTCGTCGTCCTCCGTCCCCGGCGGGTAGGAGAAGACCCAGCGCCCGCCGCGCGTGTGCAGCAATTCGCCCTGCTCCTCCGCCTCCCCGCGCCAGAAGCGGCGCACGGTGCAGCGCGCGCGATGCGCCCGCCACGCGGCGGCATCGAGATGGCCGGCGTCGTCGAGCGGCGCGACCAGCTCGTAGCCGCATTCCGGATCGCCCCCTGGCGACACGGCGACGCGCGCGAGCTCGAGGCGGATGCTGCTGAGGCTGGCCATGGCCCGGCTCAATGCGCCAGCAGGACCGGGATGGTCGCGTGGCGGATGACGTGCGCGGTGACGCCGCCGAAGATCATCTGGCGCAGGCGGTTATGGGTATAGCCGCCCATCACCAGCAGCGCCGCGTCGACCGCCTCGCATTCCGCGACGATCGCCTGCGCCGCCGGCCGGCCCTTGCCGGAGGCGAGGCGCACGTTGGCGCCGATGCGGTGCCAGGCGAGGTAGCGCACCAGCGCGTCGGCGTCCGGCGTGTTGGCCGATTCCTCGACCGCGACGACGTGCACGCTCTTGGCCTGCTGCAGGAAGGGCAGGCCCGCCTGCACGGCGCGCGAGGACTCGGCGCTGCCGTTCCACGCGACGACGACCGAGCCGCTGTCGTTGGTCTTGTAGTTGATCGGCGCCATCATCACGGGGCGCCCGGTGTCTAGCAGCGCGGCCTCGAAGGCGAGCATCGCCGCGACGCTGCCGTTCTCGCCGGGCTCGGCGACGATGGTCATGTCGTTCAGGCGGCCGAGCCGCGCGATCCACTTGTCCTCGGCGCCGGATTCCATCCGCAGCGCGCAGGACGGCGTGTCGACGACGCCCGGGGCCGGCGCGAGCGCCAGGCCTGACGAGGCATGCCACGCGTCGAAATTGGCCTTCGCGCGGCTCGCGCGGGAATCCGAATCCTTCTCGGCCGTCACCATGACCTGGTCTATCAGCGCGGGCGACGCGCCCTCGCCCAGGTAGGGCATGGTCTCGCGCGGGTCGGCCTTCGCGTGCAGCACGTCGATATGGGCGGAGAAGCGCCGCGCGATGCGCGCGGCCAGCGTCAGGTTGGCGGTGTCGGCGTCGGTGCCGCCGATGGGCGCCAGGATCGACTTGAACTGCATGGCTTCGCTCCCCGGGCGAGGATGGGGACCGCACCTCGCGGCTCCCGAGCCGTCCTCAACCTCGATGTACCCATGGTGACATGGCGACGCGCGCCCGCGCCAGCACCTGCGACGGCTCGCCGCGGGCGTCGACCGCGCGCCAGCGCGCAGGCGCGCCGGCGTCGCGCGCCAGTTGCTGGTCGAGCACCCCGGCCGTGGCGTCGGATGCGTCGTCCCGCCGCTGCGCGATGCGCGCGGCGGCGGTCTCGCGATCGGCCTCGAGCCACAACCCATCGAAGCGGCAGCCCGCGTCGCGCGCGATGGCCGCGGCGGCATCGCGTTCCTCCTCGCGCTGGAAGACCGCGTCGAGCACGACGGAGCGCCCCGCGCGCAGGATCGCCGCGGCGCGCCCGAGCAGCGTGTCGTACACCAGGCGCGAGCGCGCGGGCGTGTAGTGCCCGGCGCCAAGCTTCTCCTCCGGCGGCACGCCGGCGAGTTCCTTGCGCAGCGCGTCGCTGCGCAGCACGACGGCGCCCGGCGCCGCGTGGAGGTCCGGCGCGAGGCCGCGCGCGAGCGTCGACTTGCCCGTGCCGGAGAGGCCGCCGACCGCGACCAGGCGCGGCGGTCGCGCCTCGAGGAAGGCCTCGATGGCCGCGAGGTGGCGCCGGGCATCCGCGGCGATCGCCGTGCGGCGCGCCTCGTCCGGCTGGGCGCGCGACGCGGCCGCGCGCGTATGCGCCCGGATGCCGGCGCGCAGCGCCATCATCGCGGGCAGCGCCGCGAGCCCGTCCGTCTCCGGCAGGACCTCGAGATACGCGTTGAGGCAGGCGCTCGACAGCGCGCGCGAGCAGCGAAGCTCGAGGTCCATCAGCAGGAAGGCGAGATCGAAGAGCGTGTCGACATTGGCGATCGCCGGGTTGAACTCGATCGCGTCGAAGGGCATCGGCGCGCCCTCGAACAGGCACACGTTCCCGAGATGGAGATCGCCATGACAGCGCCGCACCCGGCCCGCGGCCGCGCGCGCGTCGAGCAGCGGGCCGATCCGCTCGAGCGCGCGCGCGCAGAGCGCCCCGGCCCGCGCGGCGAGGGCGGGGTCGAGCAGCGGCGCCTCGCGCGCGAATTCGCGGGCGTTCTCCGCCGCGACCTCGGCGAGGCCGGCCGCGCCGCCGAAGCCCGGCATCGGCTCGGCGGCGGCGTGGAAGCGCGCGACGACCGCCGCCAGCCTGCGCACGAGGGGCGCGTCGAGCCTGCCCGCGGCGGCGAGCGCGTCGAACTCGCCGCCCTCGGGGAAGCGCCGCATCGCCACGACGTGGTCGACCGCCTCGTCGTCGCGCGCCTCGTCGTCGGGCACCAGCGCGAGCGCGCCGCCGCGCCGCGCGACCGCGAGCACGCCGAGATAGATCGGGGCCGCCATGCGGCGGTTCGCCTCGACCTCGGCGCGGCAGAGCGCGGCGCGCCGGCCCGGCGTCGAGAAATCCATGTAGGAGAACGCGACGGCGCGCTTGAGCTTCAGGGCGCGGTCGCCGGCGAGGAAGACGACCGATCCGTGCGTGTCGATGCGACGCGGCACGGCGCCGGCATGCGTGGCCGGGTCGGCGAGGAAGCGCAGGACCTCCGCCTGGCCGTCCTCGCCCGCGCGCGCCGACGCGCTCATGCCGTCGCGGCCGGCTGGTGCGGCTCGTCGATCCCCGCCGGGTCCTGGTGGATGATGATCTCCGCGTTGGGGTAGGCGTCGCGGATGTCGAGCTCGACGCGGTCCGCGATCTCGTGCGCGCGCGCGAGGCGCATGTCGGCGTCGAGCTCGATGTGCATCTGCACGAAGATGTGCGTGCCGGCGGAGCGCGTGCGCAGGTCGTGCACGTCGAGCACCTCCGGCCGCGCGCGCGCGATGCGCAGGATGCGCTCCCTGTCCTCCGGCGGCAGCTCGCGGTCCATCAGCAGGTCGAAGGACTGGCGCGCGATGCGCGCCGCGCCGCGCAGTATCCAGAGCGAGATCAGCGCCCCGAAGAGCGGGTCGACGAGCGGCGCGCCGAGGAAGGCGCCGACGAGGATCGAGGCGATGACCGCGCCGTTGAGCAGCGCGTCCGCGCCGTAGTGCAGCGAGTCCGCCGCGATCGCGACCGAGCCGGTGCGCGCGACGACGCGGCGCTGGTACCAGACGAGCCCGGCCGAGAGGACGATCGCCAGCAGCGACACGGCGATGCCGATCTCCGGGCGCTGCACCGGCTGCGGCGTGCCGAGCCGGTGGATCGCCTCCATCAGCAGGATGACCGCCGAGCCGCAGACGAAGGCCGATTGCGCCAGGCCGGCGAGCGGCTCTGCCTTGCCGTGGCCGAAGCGGTGCTCCTCGTCGGCGGGCGTCAGCGCGTGGCGCACCGCGAAGAGGTTGACGATCGAGGCCGCCGCGTCGAGCAGGGAGTCGAGGAGGCTCGAGAGCACGGCGACCGAGTCGGTCGCGAGCCAGGCCGCGACCTTCGCGGCGATCAGCGTCGCGGCCACCGCGACCGAGGCGGTCGCGGCGCGGCGCATCATCGCGCCGGCCTCCGCGCGGTCGGGGCGCGCGATCACGGGAAGAGGCGCTCCGTGCGCCAGCCCGCGCCCTCGCGCAGGTGCACGACGCGGTCGTGCAGCCTGAAGGCGCGATCCTGCCAGAACTCCATGCGCTCCGGCGCGAGGCGGAAGCCCGACCAGAAGGGCGGGCGCGGCACCTCGCCGATCGCGTGGCGCGCGGTGTACTCGGCGACGCGCTTCTCGAGCTCGAAGCGGCCCTGCATGGGCCGCGACTGGCGCGAGGCCCAGGCGCCGATCCGGCTGGCGCGCGCCCGCGACGCGAAATAGGCGTCGGCCTCGGCGTCGGTGACCGGCGCGACGGGGCCCTCGACGCGCACCTGGCGGCGCAGCGACTTCCAGTGGAAGAGCAGCGCCGCGCGCGGGTTCGCCGCGAGTTCGCCTCCCTTGCGGCTCTCGAGGTTGGTGTAGAAGACGAAGCCGCCGCCATCGACGCCCTTGAGCAGCACCATGCGCAGGCTCGGGCGGCCCTGCGCGTCGGCGGTGGCCAGCGCCATCGCGTTGGGGTCGTTCGGCTCGCTCGCCTGCGCCTCCTCCATCCACGCGTGGAACCGCGCGAAGGGATCCTGCGCGGGATCGATCGCGGGGGAGTTGTCCGTGGTGGTCTCGCTCATCGCCTGTCGCTCCGTCTGGTGCCGCCCCGGCGCGCGCGGGGTCGCGCGCCGAGGCGCGGGCGTAACATAGGGCGCGCGCGCCGCGGGGCGTCATCGCGTCGCGGACCTGTCGCGCGGGCCTGTCGGCGTTGACCATGACGGGTTTGCGTGTAGGATGCGGGTCCCGTCGAGCGCGAGAACGATTTTCCTTTCAGGAGCATGGACTTATGACCAGCGCCAGTTCTCTGATGGCAGGCAAGCGCGGCCTGGTGATGGGCGTCGCCAACGACCGGTCCATCGCCTGGGGCATCGCGCAGGCCTGCGCGGCGCAGGGCGCCGAGCTCGCCTTCACCTTCCAGGGCGAGGCGCTGGAGAAGCGCGTGCGCCCGCTGGCGGCGTCGCTGGGCGTCAGGCATGTGCTCCCGGCCGACGTCACCGACCCCGCCTCGCTCGACGCGGTCTTCGAGACGCTGGGGCGCGACTGGGGCTCCATCGACTTCGTCGTCCATGCCATCGCGTATTCCGACAAGGAGGAGCTCAAGGGCCTCTATGTCGACACCACGCGCGCGAACTTCCAGCGCACGATGGACATCTCCTGCTTCTCCTTCACCGACCTCTGCCGCCGCGCGGCGCCGCTGATGTCGGCGGGCGGCAGCCTGCTCACCCTCAGCTACTACGGCGCCGAGCGCGTCATGCCGCACTACAACGTCATGGGCGTCGCCAAGGCCGCGCTGGAGGCGTCGGTGCGCTACCTCGCGGCCGACCTCGGCCCGCGCGGCATCCGCGTCAACGCGATCTCCGCCGGGCCGATCAAGACGCTCGCGGCCTCCGGCATCGGCGACTTCCGCTACATCCTCAAGTGGAACGAGCTCAACGCGCCGCTCCGCCGCAACGTCAGCATCGAGGAGGTCGGCGGCGCCGGCCTCTACCTGCTCTCCGACCTCGGCAAGGGCGTGACGGGCGAGACGCACCACGTCGACTGCGGCTACCATGTCGTCGGCATGATGGCGGTGGACGCGGCGCCCGAGGTCTCGGAGATGCTGGCCGGCTTCAAGCCCCAGAAGTGATCGCGGGGCGGCCCGGTCCATGTCCCACAACAGCTTCGGCCACCTCTTCCGGGTCACGACCTGGGGCGAGAGCCATGGCCCGGCGATAGGCTGCGTCGTCGACGGCGTGCCGCCGCGCATCGCCCTCGCCGAGGATGACATCCAGCGCGACCTCGATCGTCGCCGTCCCGGCCAGTCGCGCTTCACCACGCAGCGACGCGAGCCGGACCGCGTGCGCATCCTCTCCGGCGTGTTCGAGGGCCTGACGACCGGCACGCCCGTCTCGCTGCTGGTCGAGAACGAGGACGCGCGCTCCAAGGACTACGGCGAGATCGCCTCGAAGTTCAGGCCGGGACACGCCGACTTCGCCTACCGGACGAAATACGGGATCCGCGACCATCGCGGCGGCGGCAGGTCCTCCGCGCGCGAGACCGCGATGCGCGTCGCGGCCGGCGCGATCGCGCGCAAGGTGCTGGGCGAGGCCGTGGCGATCCGCGGCGCGCTGGTGCAACTCGGCGGGCACGCCGTCGACCGCGCGCGCTGGGACTGGTCGGCGGTCGCGGAGAACCCGTTCTTCTGCCCCGACAGGCAGGCCGCCCAGGCATGGGAAGGCGAGCTCGACGCGGTGCGCAAGGCCGGCTCGTCGGTCGGCGCGGTGATCGAGGTCGTGGCGAGCGGCATGCCCGCGGGCCTCGGCGCGCCGATCTACGGCAAGCTCGACGCGGACCTCGCCGCCGCGATGATGGGCATCAACGCGGTGAAGGGCGTCGAGATCGGCGCCGGCTTCGCCGCGGCCGCGCTCTCCGGCGAGGAGAACGCGGACGAGATGCGCGCGGGACCGGATGGACCGGAGTTCCTGTCCAACAGGGCCGGTGGCATCCTGGGCGGCATCTCCACCGGGCAGGACATCGTGCTGCGCTTCGCGGTGAAGCCGACCTCCTCGATCCTGTCGCCGCGGCGCACCATCGACGTCGATGGCCGCGACACCGATATCCGCACGATCGGCCGCCACGACCCCTGCGTCGGCATCCGCGCCGTGCCCGTGGGCGAGGCGATGGTGGCCTGCGTGCTAGCCGACCACCTGCTGCGCCATCGCGCGCAATGCGGGTGAGGCCTCGCGCCGGGAGCGCCGCGCCATGAAGCCACCCGGCCTCGTCGTGCGCCGATCGCGCGCCGTCTCGGCGATGAACATGGCGATGGCGGTCTTCGTGCTGGCCGCCGCCGCCGGCTTCCTGCTCGACCGTCCGGAGGGCGAGCCCGTCCCCTGGCTCGGCGGCGGCGCGATCCTCGCGCTGGTCGGCTTCCATGCCCTGCAGAGCCTGCGCAACCTAAAGGACACGACGCCGCTGCTGACGGTCGGGCCGGAGGGGCTGGGCCTGCCGCAGGCGACCGACGCGCCCATCGCCTGGACGCAGGTGGCCGGGCTCGGCGCCTCGCGCAGCATGACGCTGTTCGGCGGCGGCCGGCTCGACATCGAGCTCGCGCCCGAGGCCTTCGCGCGGGTGCGCCTCGGCCGGCGCCTCTTCGGCGACGCGGTGGTCAAGACGATTGGCCCGACCTTCTCGATCTCCTTCCACGCCCAGGGCCTCGACCACAAGGCGACGGAGATCCTCGCGGCCACGGCCGCCTACTGGCCGCCGCGCGACATCGACGCGCCCGCTGGCGGCGGCTGAGATGGACGAGGCGCGGCTCCAGGCCGTCCTCGGAATCCTGGCGCTGCCGGCCATCGCCTGGCTGCTCAGCGAGGACCGGCGCGCGGTCGACTGGCGCCGCGCCGCGATCGCGCTGCTCGCCACCATCCTCGTCACGGCGGCGATGATCCGCGTCCCGGGCGCGCGCGACGCATTCGCCTTCCTCTCAGCCGGCGTCGACGCGATCGGCGCGGCGACGCGCGCGGGCACGTCCTTCGTCTTCGGCTATCTCGGCGGCGGCCCCCTGCCCTTCGAGCCGAGGTTCCCGGGCGGCGAATTCGTCCTCGCCTTCCAGGCGCTGCCGCTGGTGATCGTGGCGAGCGCGATCTCGGCGCTGCTCTTCCACTGGCGCGTCCTGCCGGTGGTCGTGCGCGCCTTCGGGCGCGCGCTCGAGCGCACGCTGGGCGTCGGCGGCGCGGTCGGCGTGTCGACGGCGGCGAACATCTTCCTCGGCATGGTCGAGGCGCCGCTCTTCATCCGCCCCTACCTCGCCGCCCTCTCGCGCGGCGAGATGTTCGTGGTCATGGCGGGCGGGATGGCGGGCGTCGCCGGCACGGTCATGGTCCTGTACGCAGCCATCCTCGGCGGCGCAGTCGAGGGCGCGCTCGGCCACATCCTCGCCGCCTCGGTCGCCGGCGCGCCGGCCGCGATCCTCTTCGCGCGCATCATGGTGCCGGACCGCGAGGACCGCAGGACCGGCGCGACGATCGCGGGGAACGAGGGGCGGGCGGGCTCGTCGATGGACGCGATCGCGCGCGGCGCCGCGTCCGGCGTCGAGCTGCTGGTCGGCATCGTCGCGACGCTCATCGCGCTGGTCGCGCTCGTGCACCTCGCCAACGCGATGCTGGGCGCGCTCCCGGACGTCGCGGGCGCGCCGCTCGCGCTCGAGCGGATCCTCGGCGCCGCGATGGCGCCCGTGTGCTGGCTCATGGGCGTGCCCTGGCACGAGGCCGCCACCGCGGGCCGGCTGATGGGCACCAAGACCGTGCTCAACGAGTTCCTCGCCTATCTCGAGCTCGCGCGGACGCCGCCCGAGGCGCTGTCGCCGCGCAGCCGCACGATCATGCTCTACGCGCTCTGCGGCTTCGCCAACCTGGGCAGCGTCGGGATCATGATCGGCGGCATCTCCGCCATGTGCCCGGAGCGGCGCGCGGAGATCGCCGGGCTCGGCATGAAGGCGCTCGTGGCGGGCACGTTCTGCACCTGCCTGCTCGGCGCGATCGTGGGCGCGATCCTCTGAGCCGCGGTCAGCGCCGGGTGTCGCCGGGGACGGACTGCCCGCGCAGGGGCCGCGCGGCGACGCGCGCATAGGCGGCCCAGCCCGCGAGCAGGAGAGAGCCGACCGCGACAAGCAGCCAGCGGAAGGCCTCGGCGACGGCCGCGCGCCCGGCCTCGCCGAGCGGCGCGCGGACGAGGTCGTCGAGGCCGCGCAATTCCCCTCCCTGCGGCGCGAGCGCCAGCACCAGCGCCGTGGCGGCCGCGGCGCAGACGGCGCCGCCCAGCGCGCGCGCATAGCCCAGCGCGCCCATGACCGCGCCGACGTCGCGCGGCGCGACGGCGTTCTGCGCCGCGACGATCGCGGTCGGGAAGATCGGCCCGATCCCGAAGCCGATGCACGCCAGGGCGATGCCCGTCGTCCACGCGCCCGCCTGCGCGATCGCGGCGGCGAAGGCGAAGCAGCACAGCGCCGCGAACGGGAACGCGACCAGCACGGGCCTGCGGTAGTCGCCGGCGAGGCGCAGGTAGCGTCCGGCGGCATAGGCCGTGACCGTCGCCGAGAAGGTGAGCGGGATCATCATCAGCCCGACGTCGCCCGGCGGCAGGCCGAGCTTCACCTGCAGGAAGACCGGCATGGCGATGGCGAGCGAGAGGTAGGCGCCGAAGGAGAGGAAGACCGCGGGCAGCACGTGCGCGACGACGTCGTCGCGCAGGAAGGCAGGCGCGAAGACCGGCTCCTCCAGGCGGCCCTGCCGGCGCCAGAACGCGGCGCCCGCCGCCAGCGCGATGGCCAGAGCCGCGAGGACGGGCGCGCTGGCCCAGGGATGCGCGACGCCGCCCCAGGAGAGGGCGAGGAGCAGCGCCGTCGTCGCCACCGGCAGCAACGCCAGGCTCGGCGCGTCGATGCGCGCGGGCACGCGCCGCACGGGCAGCTTGCGCAGCACGGAGTCGACGGTGGCGAGGGCCACCAGCCCCAGCGGCAGGTTGATCCAGAAGATCCACTGCCACCCGAGATACTGCGTGAGACCGCCGCCCACCGTCGGCCCGAGCAGGGAGGCGAGCGCCCACATCGCCGAGAAATGGGCGGAGTAGCGACCGCGCTCGCGCGGGCTGACGACGTCGGCGACGACGGTCTGCGCCAGCGTGACGAGGGCCCCGCCGCCTATGCCCTTGGCCGCGCGCGCGGCGATCAGGGCGACCATGCTCTCCGCGAGCGCGCAGGCCACCGATGCGGCGACGAAGACCGCGAGCGCCGCCAGCATCAGCCTGCGGCGTCCATGGATGTCGCTGAGCTTGCCGGCGATCGCCGTCGCGCAGATCGAGGTCACGAGGTAGGAGGTCACGACCCAGGACAGCAGCGCGACGTCGCCGAGGTCCCCCGCGATCGACGGCAGCGCCGTCGCGACGATCGTCTGGTCGAGCGCGGCGAGGAAGGTCGCGATCATCGCGCCGCCGATGATCATCGACAGGTCGCGCGGCGGAAGCCGTGCCTCCTCCGATGCGGTCTGGTTCATGCGCCTGCTCCGGTCGCCGCGGCCTTGCGCGCGGCGACGAGGAATTCCCTGTTGCCTTCCGGCCCGAGGATAGGGCTCGGCACGACCCCGAGTACCTGCCAGCCGACGGATGGCAGCCATGCGGCGATGCGCGCGCAGACCTCGTCGTGCAGCGCCGGGTCCCGCACGACGCCGCCCTTGCCCACGCGGGCGGGCCCGACCTCGAATTGCGGCTTGATCAGGGCGACCAGCCACGCGCCGTCGCGCGCAAGCCCGAGGGCAGCCGGCAGCACCGTCTCCAGCCCGATGAAGCTCGCGTCGCAGACGACGATGTCGACCGGGCCGGCGACATGCGCGACGCCGAGGTGCCGCGCGTTGGTCCGCTCCAGGACATGGACGCGCGGGTCGCTGCGCAGCTTCCATGCCAGCTGGCCGTGGCCGACGTCGACGGCGTGGACCAGCCGCGCGCCGCGCGCGAGCAGGACGTCGGTGAAGCCGCCCGTCGAGGCGCCGACGTCGATCGCCTCCATGCCCGCCGGGTCGATCGCGAAGTGGTCGAGCGCGTGCGCGAGCTTGAGGCCGCCGCGGCTCGCCCACGGATGCTCGCGCCCGCGCAGCTCCAGCGGCTGGTCGTCGGCGACCAGCGCGCCGGCCTTGTCGACGCGCCGCTCGCCGCTGAAGACGAGGCCGGCGAGGATCACTGCCTGGGCGCGCGCGCGGCTCTCCACGAGGCCGCGCTCGACGAGCGCGACGTCGGCGCGGCGCCTGGCGCCCGCGGCGCTCACGCGACCAGCCCCAGGCGCTCGCGCGCGGCGAAGCGCGCGGTGGCGAGGATGGCGACCGCGCCGAGCCCGAGGGCGAGCCCGAACCATACGCCG
>Ga0169931_10002958_pt1 | contig 27323 bp, 24 predicted proteins | sample Kivu_15m_20L_FD_129675 | JGI IMG/M metagenome (GOLD analysis project Ga0169931, IMG submission 129675) | Freshwater microbial communities from Lake Kivu, Western Province, Rwanda to study Microbial Dark Matter (Phase II) - Kivu_15m_20L... | ecosystem: Environmental > Aquatic > Freshwater > Lake...
CCCATGTGGCCCACGCCGGTCTGATGGTGTTCTGGGCCGGCGCCATGATGCTGTTCGAGGTGAGCCACTTCACCTTCGACAAGCCCATGTACGAGCAGGGCCTGATCCTCTTCCCCCACGTGGCCACGCTTGGCTATGGGGTGGGACCCGGCGGTGAGGTCACCGACCTCTACCCCTTCTTCGTGGTGGGCGTGTTGCACCTGATCAGTTCCGCCGTTCTCGGCCTCGGTGGGCTGTACCACGCCATCCGCGGTCCGGAGATTCTGGAAAACTATTCCGCCTTCTTCTCCCAGGACTGGCGTGACAAGAACCAGATGACCAACATCATCGGCTATCACCTCATCCTTCTCGGCGTGGGTGCTCTGCTGCTGGTGTTCAAGGCGATGTTCTTCGGCGGTGTCTACGACACCTGGGCCCCCGGTGGCGGCGATGTGCGGCTGATCAGCAATCCCACCCTGGATCCCGGCGTGATCTTCGGTTACCTCACCCGCGCCCCCTTCGGCGGCGAGGGCTGGATCATCGGGGTGAACTCGATGGAAGACATCATCGGCGGTCACATCTGGATCGGCCTGATCTGCATCTTCGGCGGCATCTGGCACGTGGTCACCAAGCCGTTCGGCTGGGTGCGTCGCGCCTTCATCTGGAACGGTGAGGCTTATCTCAGCTACAGCCTTGGCGCTCTGAGCTTCATGAGCTTCATCGCCTCCGGCTACATCTGGTTCAACAACACCGCCTATCCCTCCGAGTTCTACGGTCCCACCAACGCTGAGGCGTCCCAGGCTCAGAGCTTCACCTTCCTGGTGCGCGACCAGCGCATGGGCGCCAACATCGGTTCCGCCATGGGCCCCACCGGCCTGGGCAAGTACCTGATGCGCTCCCCCACCGGCGAGATCATCTTCGGTGGTGAGACCATGCGCTTCTGGGATTTCCGCGGTCCCTGGCTTGAGCCCCTGCGCGGCCCCAACGGTCTGAGCCTCGACAAGCTCCAGAACGACATCCAGCCCTGGCAGGTGCGTCGGGCGGCCGAGTACATGACCCATGCCCCCAACGCTTCCCTGAATTCGGTGGGCGGCATCATCACCGAGCCCAACTCGGTGAACTTCGTGAACATCCGCCAGTGGCTTGCCGCAACCCAGTTCGTGCTCGCCTTCTTCTTCCTGGTGGGTCACCTCTGGCATGCCGGTCGCGCCCGTGCTGCCGCTGCCGGTTTTGAGAAGGGCATCGACCGTCAGGCCGAGCCCACTCTCGCGATGCCCGATCTCGACTGATTCCCTCCCATCGGCAATCAGCAAGGATCCCCATTCAGCATTCCCCCCGCCCTGGCGGGGGGTTTTCTGTTTGGGAGTTGGTTTTCTGTTTGGGAGTTGATCGATCGTCGCGATCAGCTTCCGATCAGGAGCGAAAACAGAGGCCGGGAAGCCAGCGGCGCAGCAGCGGCAGGCTCAGCCCGATCACATTGCTCCAGCAGCCTTCCAGCCGCTCGATCAACAGGCCTCCGGCGCCCTCCAAGGCAAAGCAGCCGGCGCAGGCCAGCGGTTCTCCGGTGGCCACATAGCGACGAATCTCGGCCTCCTCCACCCGGGCGAACAGCAGCCGGGTGCTCACCGTCTCGAGCTTCAGCCGATCGGCAGGGGCGGCTCCAGCAACGCCCGGCTGAAGGAGACAGTGCCCCGTATGCAGTTCGGCCCACTGGCCCCGCATGCGCAGCCAGCGGTCCATCGCCTCCTCCGGATCGCGGGGCTTGCCGTACACCTCGCCAGCCAGGCTGAGCAGCGAATCACAGGCCAGCAACGCCTCGCAGGCGCCGCCTCCCGGAAGCTCCCATGCCGCACCAAGCTGCGCAGCCACCGCCTGAGCTTTTGCCTCGGCCAGGCGTCGCACCAGGCTCACCGGCTCCGGATCGTGGATCGCGTCTTCATCCACGCCGCTCGCCAGCACCCGGTGGGGAATGCCGGCCTGCTCGAGAAGGCGACGGCGGGCCGGGGAGGCTGAGGCGAGCAGCAGCATGCGTGGGCTTGGCCTGAGGCGACCCCACGCTGCCATGGCCGATCTGCCCGGCATGGCTAGGTTCCTGAGCAGCCCCATGACCACCATGCTCCGCCGCATGAGATCGTTGCGATTCCACGCCATGGCCGCAGCGATGCCGCTCGGGCTGGGCTGCGCCGTTCTGGCTGCGGCAGCTCCACGGCCAGCGGCGGCTCAGGCCGTGGACTTTCCGCGCCCCGGACTGGTGTGTGATGGCAGCCGCCAGATCTGCTACGACCGGCAGGGTCCGTCGCTGGCCTTGACGCGCCAGTATTTCGGGCCCGGCGCCGCCAATCAGCTGCTGGCACAGCTCTCGGGCAGACCGCCACAGCGTGAATTCATGCTGAGCAGCGGCCAGCTCTGCGACCTGAGCGCAGGCTCCTGCTGGGATGACGGCTGGAGGCGCGGGCAGGTGAACGTGCTGCTCAGTCGCCATCTCTTCGGGGTGGCACCGGCTCCCGCAGCGGGCCCGATGCCTGGCAGCATCGGCCTGCCGGGACCGCAGAATCCCCCGGGCAGGCGCCTGTGCCAGCTGAGCCAGCGGGGCCTGCCGGTGTTCAACGGGCCATGCCGCCTCTTCCGCCAGAACGATGGCAGCGGCCAGGATTACCTCGTTCAGATGGGCAGCGGCCAGCAGTTCCGTTTCCAACGGCGGGGCAGCCTGCTGGTGCTCAGCGACGCCAGCGGCACCTGGCCGGTGTTTCCGCTCGAGCGAGGCAACAGCGTGCAATTCCGCTGGGCGAATCTTCTCCTCGAGGTGACCCGGCCGATGCAGGCCCGGGGCGGCATGCCAGACGGGACGGCGACGCCGGGCTTGGCACCGCGCTCCACCGGCGAGAGTCGCCAGGATCTGATCGACAGCCTGTTCGAGTGAGGTCCCTCCCCTTGCTGCAGCCTTCACCCGTGGCCTCCCGATGAGCCACAGTTCCGAAACCACAGGCGATGCCCTGGCGCTGCAGAGGGCCCTGCGGTCGCTGCGCTGCCTGCCCTTCCGCCGGGCCTTCTACGAGGAGGTGAGCAGCCGCGCGATCAGCAGCGTGGAGCTCTGCAGCCGCGAAGACTGGCCGAGACTGGTGTTTGCGCCGTTCGGGGAGGAGCGGGCCGAGGCCCATTTCCTCTGGCTGATCCGCCTCGGCGTGCTGCGCCGGGAGGTGGATGGGCAGGGTCTCACCGAGCGGGTGCGCCTCACGCCCCTGGGCCGCAAGGTGCTGGATCGCATCCCGGCCGAGATTCCCCGCGCCGGGCTGCGCGAGAGGATCCGTGAGAATTTCCGGCGGCACCGGCCGCGGTTCTGAGCCTCCCCTTGTCCCGTCCGGCCCCAGACGCACCCCAGCCGTTGATGGTGCTCGGCACGAGCAGCGGAGCCGGCAAGTCGCTGATGGCGGCCGCTCTCTGCCGTGTGCTGCGCCGCCGGGGCGAACAGCCGCTGCCCTTCAAGGGGCAGAACATGAGCCTCAACGCCTGGATCGACCCGGCCGGGGGTGAGATGGCCTACTCCCAGGCGCTGCAGGCCTGGGCGGCGGGCCTGGAGCCGATGGTGGCCATGAATCCCGTGCTGCTGAAGCCCAGGGGCGACAGCACCAGCGAGGTGATTCACCTGGGTCGCTCGGTGGGTACGGCTCGGGCCGAGCACTACTACCGCGACTGGTTCCGGCCGGGCTGGGCGGCGATCCGGGCCGGGCTGGCGGAGCTCCAGTCCGCCCACCCGGGCGGAAGGCTGGTGCTGGAGGGGGCCGGCAGCCCGGTGGAGGTGAATCTCCAGGCCCGCGATCTCACCAACCTCCGGCTTGCCCAGTACCTGCGCGCCCGCTGCCTGCTGGTGGCCGACATCGAACGGGGCGGGGTGTTCGCTCAGGTGGTGGGCACGCTGGCGCTGCTGCGACCGGTGGAGCGGCGGCTGATCCGCGGCATCCTGATCAACCGCTTCCGCGGCCGCTCGGAGCTGTTCGATGCGGGGCGGAGCTGGCTGGAGGAGCACACGGGAATCCCGGTGCTGGGCGTGATGCCCTGGCTGCAGGACCTCTTCCCTCCCGAAGACTCGCTCGACCTCCTCGAGCGGCGGCCCGGCAAGCCCCAGGCGGATCTGACGATCGCCGTGCTGCGGCTGCCAAGCCTGAGCAATTTCTCCGATCTCGATCCGCTGGAGGCCGAGCCCAGCCTGCAGCTGCGCTGGATCCACCCGGGCGGGAGCCTCGGCGCCCCCGATGCCGTGATCCTGCCGGGGAGCAAACGCACCCTGGCGGATCTGGCGGCGCTGCGCCAGGCAGGCCTCGACACCGCCCTGGAGCGGTATGTGGCCGCTGGCGGCCATGTCTTCGGGATCTGCGGAGGGCTGCAGATGCTGGGGCGTGAACTGCTGGATCCCCTCGGGCTGGAAGGGGTGGAGGAGGCAACTGCCGTCTTCGCGGGGACCGGGACGGGCCGCGCGGCGCCGGGCGGCGATTCACCGAACGGCCTGGGCCTGCTTCCGCTTCGCACCCGCTTCGAGGCCACCAAGACCTGTGCTCAGCGCCGCAGCCTGGCCCTCTGGCCCCCGGGGGAGGCCCTGGCGGTGGGCGGCTTCGAGCTGCGCCACGGCCGCAGCCACTGGCAGGAGACCGATGACTGCGGCGAAGAGCAGCCGCTCTGCGAGGCCGAGGGGCTCGGCTGGTGGCAGCAGAGCCCCGGAGGTGGGCTGGTGGCCGGCACCTACCTGCACGGGATCTTCGACAACGGCCGCTGGCGGCGACGCTGGCTGAACCTGCTGCGCCAGCGGCGCGGCTGGAGTGCACTTCCCGATCAGCCGCTCGACCATGGCGAGCAGCGGGATCGCCTGCTGGATCGGCTGGCGGTGGCCTTTGAGCAGCATATGGAGCTGGAGCCGCTGCTGCGCGCCGATGGCTGAGGCCGGTGTGGTCACGATCGTCTGGCCCGATGGCCGGAGCTCACGGGCGGCCGCCGGCGAAGCCTGGCTGGCGGCGGCGAGCCGGGCCGGGCAGATGATTCCCAGCGCCTGCCGCGTAGGCAGCTGCGGCGCCTGTGAGATCGAGGTGAACGGCGTGGTGACGCGCGCCTGCATCAGCACGGTGCCCTCCTGCCCGGGGCAGACGCTCGAGGTGCGTGAGAGCGTGGATCCCTACTGGTGAGGATCGCCGCCCCGCCGCTGGGCCGGGTGAACTCCGAGTGCCCGCGCCAGCCTGGCGAGGGCCTGGCGCACGGCAGCGGCAGCCCCGGCGAGCGGCGCCGCCACACGGCCCTGCCACCGCTGCAGACGGAAACCGAGATCCCAGCGCAGCAGCTCCAGCCGCAGTCGGTGGATGCGCCACGGACCTGGCCGGGCCGCTGCCGGATCGAGACCAAGGCCGGCTGCCAGCGCCTCGGTGTGGCTGCGCCAGAACGCGGCCGCCTGCCGCGCCAGGGCCTCCCCCTCCTCGGGGGCGAAGATCCGGGTGGCGGCCTGCTCATCAAAGCGCTCAAGCATCAGCACTCCCGGGCAGCCGAGCGGATCGCTGCCCGGTTCAGCGAACACGAAACAGCCGTTCAGCGGTGCCTGCCACATCCGCCCCGAGAGGGTCCGGCCGCGCTGGTAGGGCCACATCAGCCCGAAGCAGCTCGCCCGGCCCGCGATCAGGCGGTTGGCCTGCAGATAACTGAGCGGACGGGCAGACACTCCCACCGTCTGCCAGCGACCGCCATGAACCTCCACCAGACCGCTTCGGATCAGGCCGAGCAGCTGCTCCTGGAAGGGATCGCCCGGAATCCGCTTGTAGTTCGCCACATGCACCGGCCGCTGCCGGCGGCGCCTCGTGCGACAGCGCCACAGCTCCGCAAACACCGGCAGGTAGCCGAAGAGATGGCGCAGGCGCGGATCGGCGATCGCCCCGGGCTGATCGAGGCTGATCCAGGTGATCGCGCGCGAGGCGGGATAGCGGGCGGCCCAGTCGACCCGGTATTCCTTGACGTAGTCGTAGAGGTGGATCGGCCCTGCGTAATCGCGATCGGCCGTGCCCTGGTCGCCCCGCAGAACCACCAGCAGATCCGGGTCGGCCCCGCCGCGCCCCTGCAGCCGGTAGCCGGCGGCGGCGTAGAGGCAGCGCACATTCAGATACACGTCCCGATCGAGGTACTCGCTGGACACGATGCGGCAGCTTGGCTTCACGGAACCGGGGTGGGTCGTGCCAGCTTGCCGCGGCAGCGGCGAACGGCAGCGCAGCGGGTCCCCTTAGCATCCCTTCACACCCAGCGGGCTCCCTTGCCGGGGAGCAGACGCCCCCCACAGTCGGCCCGCCCCCCTCTCCCTTGACCGTGCAGCCTCCGGAGCCTTCCGCCGCCCCCTACGACTACCTGATCGTGGGCTGCGGCCTCTATGGGGCCACCTTCGCCCGGCTGGCCACCGATGCCGGACTGCGCTGCCTGCTGCTCGACAAACGCGATCACATCGGCGGCAACTGCCACACGACGCAGCGGGAGGGCATCCATGTGCATACCTATGGAGCCCATATCTTCCACACCAGCAACGAGGCTGTCTGGGCCTTCATGCAGCGGTTCGCGAGCTTTAACAATTACATCAATTCTCCCAAGGCCATCTCCGGAGGAAAGCTGTATTCCCTGCCTTTCAATATGAACACCTTCCATGAGCTCTGGCAGGTGCTCACACCCGAGCAGGCCCGCGCCCGGATTGAAGCCCAGCGCTTTCGTGGTGAACCCAGCAACCTTGAGGAGCAGGCTCTCTCCCTCGTCGGAACCGACATCTACAACACGCTCATCCGCGACTACACCAGCAAGCAGTGGGGCCGCCATCCTCGCGAACTGCCCGCCTTCATCATCCGCCGCCTGCCGCTGCGCTTCACCTACAACAACAATTACTTCAATGATCGCTATCAGGGCATTCCAATCGGTGGCTACACGGCCCTGTTTGAGCGGATGCTGGCCGGAATCGAGCTGCAACTCAACACCGACTATCTCTCGCACCGCAACCACTTCGATGCCCTGGCCCGCAAGGTGGTGTACACCGGCTGCATCGATGAATTCTTCGACTTTGCCCACGGCAGGCTCGACTACCGCTCGCTTGAATTCGAGCATGATCTGATCGAGTCAGACAACCACCAAGGCAATGCCGTGATCAACTACTGCGACCATTCCGCGCCCTACACCCGCACGATCGAGCACAAGCATTTCGACATGGCCAGCAGCGAGGTCACCATCGTGACCCGCGAATACCCGCGCGATGGCAGCCCAGGGCGGATTCCTTACTACCCGGTCAACAGCGCCGAGAATCAGCGCACCTACAACCTCTACCGCGAGCGTGCCGAGGCGCAGCCTCACCACATCTTCGGAGGGCGGTTGTCTGAATACAAATACATGGACATGCACGTTGTCGTGGAAGCCGCAATCAACCGCTTCCGCAGCGAGCAGAAGCGAGCTGGCCGAGCCAGCGGTGCACGGGAATCGGCCGCAGCTCAGCTCTCGATCAGTCCGCCCCCCAGCAGCACCTCGCCGGCATAAAACACCGCCGCCTGGCCTGGCGTGATCGAGAACTGGGGCTCGGCGAACTGCAGAGCCACCCTGCCAGCCTCGCGATCCAGGGGGGCGAGCACAGCGGGTTCAGCGCGGCTTCGGTAGCGGAGCTGCACCGCCACCGGCAGCGGTTGCCGCGGAGGCGCCATCGACACCCAGTTGACCGCAGCCACCTGGCAGGCGTCCCGTGCCGCATCGGCCCGGGCGGCCACCACCACGCGGTTGAGGGCGGCATCCAGGCGCACCACGTGCAGCGGCTCCCGCCAGGCCACCCCCAGGCCTCGCCGCTGGCCGATCGTGAAATGCTCGATGCCGTCGTGCTGGCCGAGCACGGTGCCGTCGGGCAGGGTGATCTCCCCCTGGCGCGGCGGCAGATGGGCATCGAGGAAGGCCTTCATCGAACCGTGGTGCTCGGCCAGGCAGAGGTCCTGGCTTTCGGGCTTGGCAGCGGTGCGCAGATTGAAGCGGGCGGCTTCGAGCCGGGTTTCGCTCTTCTGCAGCTCCCCCAGCGGCAGGACCAGCCGGCCGAGAACCTCCTGGGGAAGGTCGTAGAGGAAATAGCTCTGGTCCTTGTGGGCATCGAGGCCGCGCAGCAGCTGGTGCCGGCCGGCTGCCTCACCGGGAACCGCACAGGGAGCCAGGCTGTCGGCGTGACGCACGCGGGCGTAGTGCCCGGTGGCCAGGCGCCCGATCTCGCGCTGCGAGCGGGCCCATTGCAGCATCGGGCCGAACTTCACCGCCCGGTTGCAGCGCGAGCAGGGCAGGGGGGTGATGCCGCTGCCGTAGCCCTCCACCAGAAAGTCCACGATCTCGCGGCGGAAGTGTTCGCGGAAATCCACCACATGGTGCGGCACTGCGAGCTGCTCGCAGATCGCCGCCGCATCCACCAGCCCCTCGGCGCAGCAGGCCCCCTTGCCGCTCATCAGCCAGAGGGTGAGCCCCTCCACCTGCCAGCCGGCCTCCACCAGCAGCGCCGCCGTGAGCGAGCTGTCGACGCCGCCGGAGAGACCCACCATCACACGCTGCTCGCCCGGCCAGCGGCGCAGCCGGGCGAGGGCCTCCGCAGCCGCGGTGGTGGCCGGAGTGGTGGTGCTGGCAGGAACCGAAACCAAGGCGGTGGAGCAGAGGAGGGCCGTGAACTGGTGAGCGGCCCGTGATCTCTCCATCATGGAAGCCAGACGCCCCAGGCCGCCGTGGCCGCCAGCAGCGACAGCCGCCCCGTTCCCTCCTGGCCGTGCCGCGATGCCGACCATCTGCTGGTGACGGCGACGCAGATGGCGGAGCTGGAAGACAGGCTCTTCGCCAGCGGCCTGCCCGTGGAGGCGCTGATGGAGAAGGCGGCCCTGGCCATCGCCCGGCGCCTGCTGCAGCTCGCCACCGGCGGCCCCCCGGCCGTGGAGACTCCCCTGCAGCCTCCAGACCCGACAGCGGATGGGGCTGCGGGCCGCCGGGATCTCGGCGGGGCCCTCGGCCGCCATGGGGCGCTCGTGCTGGTGGGGCCGGGGCACAACGGCGGCGATGGGCTGGTGGTCGCCCGCGAGCTTCATCTGGCCGGGGTGCCTGTGCGGATCTGGAGTCCGTTCGAAACGCGCAGGCCCCTCACCGAGCGCCACTGGCGGCACGCCCTCTGGCTGGGCATTCCGACCCTCCAGCAGCCACCGGAGCCCGATGACCCCGGGCTGTGGGTCGATGCGCTGTTCGGCAACGGCCAGCGCCGGCCACCCGGCCAGGAGATCGAATCGCTGCTGCGGCGGCGGGAACAGCGGCAGCCGGCCCTGCTGGTGGCCCTCGATCAGCCCACCGGGATCTGCAGCGACAGCGGCCGGCTGCTGGGAGAGGTGGCCGCCAGGGCAGGGCTCACCCTGGCGATCGGCCTGATCCGCCGGGGCCTGGTGCAGGATGCCGCCCTGCACTGGGTGGGAAGGCTGGAGCGGATCGAGCTCGGGCTGCCCGATGCGCTGCTCGCGGCCCTGCCTGCCGACCAGCCCCTGGGGCTGGGGGGAGCGGGCAGCGGCCGAGGCGACAGCCGCAGCGGGCCGAGGCCCCGCCCCCCGGCCGCTGCCGGGAAGTACGAGCGCGGACGGCTGCTGGTGATCGCCGGCAGCGACCGCTATCCCGGTGCGGCCCATCTCGCCCTGGCCGGAGCCAGCGCCTCGGGCTGCGGCAGCCTGCGGGCGGGGGTCAGCCGGGCGGTGGCCGCGGCGCTGTGCAGCGCGCTGCCCCATGTGGTGCCCGAAGGGGATCCCTGGAGCGTCGCCGCACTCGAGCGGCTCGATGCGGTGCTGGTGGGGCCAGGGCTGGGCCCTGAAGGAGGTGGCGGCTGGGAGCAGCTGCAGGGCTTCGGCGGGGTGCTGGTGCTGGATGCCGATGGCCTCCACCGCCTCAGCGCCGACTGGCTGCGCGGGCGGGCCGGAGCCACCTGGATCACGCCCCATGCCGCCGAATTCGCGCACCTCTTTCCAGACCTGGCCCTCGAGCCGCCGCTGGAGGCGGCCGCCGAAGCAGCCCGGCGCTGCGGCGCCGCAGTGCTGCTCAAGGGGGCCCACACGGTGGTGGCCCTGGCGGATGGCCGGCGCTGGCAGCTGCTGCGCAGCTGTGCGGCGGCCGCGCGGGCGGGGCTGGGAGATGTGCTTGCGGGCTATGCGGCCGGGCTAGCAGCCCGCGCCGCAGCCTGCGGGGAGCCGGATGGAGCTGTGCTCGCGCTCGCCGCCCTCGACCATGCGCTGGCGGGCTGCCGGGCGGCGGCCTGCCTGGGCGAGGGGGGGGCCAGTCCGCAGGCGGTGGCGCAGGAGCTGTGGCGGGCCGGGGCCTGATCGATGGCGGTCCGGCTGGAGCGACCCCGGCCGAGCGGCGAGGTCGCGGGCAGCCGCAGGGCGGATCCCAGCCGAGACAGAAAGACCTGTAATCAAAACAACACGAAAAATTGTGCGGAATTGTCTGTTGCGTATGGATTTGCAAGCCAAATCTTTAGCCATGCTGAAAATGCCCGGCTTCGCCAGCGGCATGCCTGATAGTCGATGCACTTCAAACATCCTGCATGACTGCTTCCACCGTCAGTACGAGCGACGGATCCGGGCGGCGTGGTGGCGACGCGATGACCTGGTATCTCACCTCGATCGGCCGCGAGCCGCTGCTCACTCCGGCCGAGGAGATCGAGCTGGGCAATCAGGTGCAGGCGATGATGCGGCTGGTGGAAGAACAGCGCGATGATTATTCCGTACTGGAGCGTAAGTTCATCCGCATCGGCCGTCGCGCCAAGGAGCGCATGCTGCGCGCCAACCTCAGGCTGGTGGTGAGCGTTGCCAAGAAATATCAGGGCAAGGGTCTCGAATTACTCGACCTCATTCAGGAAGGATCTCTGGGTCTGGAGCGCGCTGTGGAGAAATTTGATCCCACCCGCGGATACAAGTTTTCCACCTATGCCTTCTGGTGGATCCGCCAGAGCATGACGCGCGCCATCGCCTGCCAGAGCCGCACGATCCGACTGCCTGTGCACCTCAGTGAGCGGCTCAGCACCATCCGCAAGGTGAGCCTTGATCTGGCTCACAAGCTCGGGGCCATGCCCAGCCGCCAGGAGATCGCCGAGGCGCTCTCGATGCCCCTGGAGGAACTCGATTCCCTGCTCCGCCAGTCGCTCACCACCTCCAGCCTCGATGCGCCGATCCATGCCGAGGAGGGTCGCAGCTATCTCGGCGACCTGATTGCTGACGTGCGGATGGAGGAACCGCTCGATCAGGTCGAGCGCGGCATCCATCAGGAGCAGCTCGGCCGCTGGCTGGGTCACATCACCGAACAGGAGCGCGAGGTGCTGGCCCTGCGCTTCGGGCTCGATGGCCAGGAGCGTCATACCCTCGCCGAGATCGGCAGGCAGCTTTCGGTGTCGCGGGAGCGGGTGCGCCAGGTGGAACTCAAGGCTCTCCGCAAGCTCCGCAACCTCACCCGCCGCGAGCCGATCGCCATCTGATCCAGGACTGGCACGAGCGGTGCCGGGGCCGGTTGAGGCCCCGCTGCAGCCGGCTCAGTTGTCGTCTTCAGCCCAGATGTAGCGGGTGAGCTCGCTGCCGTCGGGCTCCGGTGCTTGGAGCGCGAAACTCACGCAGTCGGCCACCACGGCATCCACCTCCTTCTCGATGGCGGTCAGCTCCTCCTCGCCCGCCAGACCGGCCTCGATCAGATCAGCCGCAAGGCGCCGGATCGGATCGCGCTGGGCCCAGAACTCCTTCTCGGCGGCGGCCCGCAGCTCATCAGGGTCGGCCAGGGAATGGCCGCGGAAGCGGTAGGTGAGGCATTCCAGCAAGGTCGGCCCCTCCCCGGCGCGCGCCCGCTCGATCGCCCGCTGGGCAGCGGCACGCACCGCCAGCACATCCATGCCGTCGACCTCCTCTCCGGCCATGCCGAAGGAGGCCGCCTTGCGCCAGATCTCCGGATCGCTGGTGGCACGGTTGTGGTCCATGCCGATGGCCCACTTGTTGTTCTCCACCACAAACAGGATCGGCAGCTTCCAGAGCGCGGCCATGTTGAGGCACTCGAAGAACTGACCCACATTGCAGGTGCCGTCGCCGAAGAAGGCGGCGGTGACGGCATCGCTGTCGGCCTGGCCGAGCGCATCCCGCTTGTATCGGCTGGTGAAGGCGGCACCGAGGGCCACGGGAATCCCTTCGCCGATGAAGGCATACCCGCCGAGCAGGTGGTGCTCGCGCGAGAAGAGATGCATTGAACCGCCGCGGCCCTTGCTGCAGCCGGTGGCCTTGCCGAAGAGCTCGCTCATCACCTCACGGGCCGGCACACCGCAGCTGAGGGCATGCACGTGGTCGCGGTAGGTGCTGCAGAACCAGTCGTGCTGGGCGCGCATCGCCTTGATCACGCCGGTGCTCACGGCCTCCTGACCGTTGTAAAGATGCACGAAGCCAAACATCTTGCCGCGGTAATACATCTCGGCGCACTTGTCTTCGAAGCGTCGGCCGAGGGTCATGTCTCGGTAGAGCAGCAGACCTTCCTCACGGCTCACCCGCGCCCGCTCGGCCGGGTAGAGCGCCTGCAGCCGCTCGGCATGGCTGCCGGCTGCACCGGCGCCGAAGGAATCCCGGCCGGCGGTCCGGGCCTCGTGAGCAGCCGTGAGTTCCTGGGTCATGGCCGTCGTCGCAGGCGGTCGGGGATGTTCGACTGTACGGGGTCTGTCACCGCGGGGCGGTCAAAACCGCTGCCGCTGCCTACAGTCCGTTCCTGCCTGATCGCAAGGGTTGGACCTGCCGCTCGACCACTTCCGGCTCCTCGGCGTGAATCCGGCGACCGATGCTCAGACCGTGCTCCGCACCCTCCAGATCCGGCTGGACCGCCCGCCCGAACAGGGCTACACCGTGGAGACACTGCAGGCCCGCGCCGATCTGCTGCGGTCCAGTGCCGACCTGCTGAGCGATCCCGACCGCCGCAGCGGTTACGAATCCGATCTCACCGCCCTGCTCGCGGCCGAGGAACCCCTGATGCCGGCGCTGGAGATTCCTTCCAGCCGCGAGGTGGCCGGCCTGCTGCTGCTGCTCGAGGCAGGCCAGCCGGCCGAAGCCTTCGAGCTGGCCAGCCGCGCCCTGCAGCCGCCGCAGGCACCGGCGCTGGGCAGCAGTCGGGAAGCGGATCTCACCCTGCTGGCCGGGGAGGCCGCCCTCGCCGCCTGCGAGGAGCAGAGCCGGGAGCGCCACTACGAGCAGGCGGCCCGCACCCTGCAGCAGGGGCTGCAGCTGCTGCAGCGGATGGGGCAGCTCCCGGAGCTGCGTGAACGGATGCAGGCGGAGCTGGAGGCGCTCACTCCCTTCCGGGTTCTCGACCTGCTCAGCCGCGATCCGGCCTCAGGCCAGGAGCGCGACGAGGGGCTGACGCTGCTGGATCAGCTGGTGCAACGCCGCGGCGGTCTCGAGGGAGAGCGCGACGCAGCCTTCGCCAGCGAGGATTTTCAGACCTTCTTCAAGCAGATCCGCAGCTTCCTCACCGTGCAGGAACAGCTGGATCTCTTCCAGCGCTGGGGCCGCGACGGCTCCCCTGCGGCTGCCTTTCTGGCCACGATCGCCCTCACCGCCTCGGGCTTTGCCCAGCGCAAGCCCGAACGCATCGCCACGGCCCGTGACCAGCTGCTGGCCGGCGGCGGGGAGGGCATCCAACCGCTGCTGGCCAACCTCGACCTGCTGCTCGGCGATGTGGAGGGCGCGATGCAGCGCTTCAGCAGCGGTGCAGGTCCTGAGCTGCGCGACTGGGCCGAGCGGCAGAGCGGCGATCCTCTGGCCCAGGTCTGCGCCTGGTGCCGCGACTGGCTCAGCCGCGACGTGCTGCCGGGCTACCGCGATCTCGATGCCGATCCCGACCTTGAGGCCTATTTCAGCGACCGTGATGTTCTCGCCTGGGTGGAGCGGGAGGACCGTCGCAGCGGCCGCAGCTTCCCTGCTGCCGGCGCAGCCGATCCATCCTCCTCGCTGCCGGTCTCCCCGGACTGGCCCGCGAGCCGGGTGCTGGCCGATGCAGGTGCTCCGGCAGACGGCCTGCCCGGCGAGGACCACCGGGGTGCCGCCGCTGCGGCGGAGCCGGCTGTGCAGGAATCCCCGCAGCACCGCCGCTCCCGACCGAAGCGGAGCTGGCCGCCTCCGATGAGGCTGGCGGCGGCGGCAGGCCTGGGCCTGGTGCTGCTCGGCGGCGCCCTGCTGCTTCGCCCGCCGGCACCCGCCCCGCAGACTGAGGCTCGTCCCACTCCGCCCTCCCCCCCGCCGCCGGCTGCTCCTCGTTCGGCGGAGCCGCTAGCCACTCCAGCCGCCGGCCCGGCCAGGGAGCTGCCCAGCTCCAGGCCGGCACCGGGCCCGGGGGCAGCCGCCAACGCCGGCAGCCTCACGCCGCTGACGGCAGCCGAGCCCTCGGAGAGCGAGTTAAAGGCACTGCTCGAACGCTGGCTCGACGCCAAGGGCCGTGTGCTGGACGGCGGCACGCCCCCCGCCGGACTCGATCGGCTGGCCCGCCCGGCCGTGCTGCAGCAGCTGGAGCGGCAGCGCGCCGCCGACCGGGCCAGCGGCCGCCGCCAGCGCATCGAGGTGACGGTGACCGATGTCTCCCTGCAGGAGCGCTCGCCGGGGCGGATCGCTCTGCTGGCCCAACTCGACTACAGCGACACCAGCCTCACTGCGGGCGGGCGGGTCCTGGAACGCACGGCGCCGACGCGCCTGCGCAATGTTTATGTATTCGGCAGAGACGGCGACACCTGGCGCGTCGCCGCCACCCGGCCGGCCTCCTGATCCCGCCGACCAGGCCCACCTCCCCCCTCCAAGCCCTTTCCGCCCCAGCCACCGATTCCCATGTTCGACGAGCTTTCCCAGCGGTTTGAGGACGCGGTCAAGGGTCTGCGGGGCCAGGCAGCCATCTCCGAGACCAATGTGGAGGGCGCCCTGAAACAGGTGCGCCGCGCCCTGCTGGAGGCGGACGTGAGCCTGCCGGTGGTGACGGAGTTCGTGGAGGAGGTGCGGCGCCGGGCCGTGGGTGCCGAGGTGGTGCGGGGCATCAGTCCGGATCAGAAGTTCATCCAGGTGGTGCATGAACAGCTTGTGGAGACCATGGGTGGCGAGAACGCTCCCCTGGCCGCCGGGGGCAAGCCGGGCGAACCCTCGGTGGTGCTGATGGCCGGCCTGCAGGGCGCCGGCAAGACCACCGCCACCGCCAAGCTCGGCCTGCACCTCAAGGAACAGGGCCGCAAGGCGCTGCTGGTGGGGGCCGATGTGTACCGGCCCGCCGCGATCGAGCAGCTCAGAACGCTGGGCGGTCAGATCGGCGTGGAGGTGTTCAGCCTCGGCACCGACGCCAGACCGGAAGCCATCGCCGCCGCCGGGATCGAGAAGGCGAAGGCGGAGGGCTTCGACACGGTGCTGGTGGATACCGCCGGCCGCCTTCAGATCGATGCGGCGATGATGGAGGAGATGGTGCGGATCCGCGAAGCCGTGCACCCGGATGAGGTGCTGCTGGTGGTGGATTCGATGATCGGCCAGGAGGCGGCTGATCTCACCCGTGCCTTCCACGAGCAGGTGGGCATCACCGGCGCCGTGCTCACCAAGCTCGACGGCGACTCCCGCGGCGGCGCTGCCCTGTCGATCCGCAAGGTGAGCGGCGCGCCGATCAAGTTCATCGGCACCGGCGAAAAGGTGGAGGCGCTGCAGCCCTTCCACCCCGAAAGGATGGCCAGCCGCATTCTGGGCATGGGTGATGTGCTCACCCTGGTGGAAAAGGCCCAGAAGGAGGTGGAACTGGCGGATGTGGAGCAGATGCAGCGCAAGCTGCAGGAAGCGAGTTTTGATTTCTCCGATTTTCTCAAGCAGATGCGCCTGATCAGGCGCATGGGCTCGCTTGGGGGCCTGATGAAGATGATCCCGGGCATGAACAAGATCGACGACGGCATGCTCAGGCAGGGCGAGCAGCAGCTCAGGAAAATTGAGGCGATGATCGGCTCGATGACCGAGGCCGAGCGCCGTCAGCCCGAGCTTCTGGCCTCGCAGCCGTCGCGCCGGCGCCGGATCGCCGCGGGCAGCGGCCACAGCCCGGCGGATGTCGACAAGGTGCTGGCCGACTTTCAGAAGATGCGCGGCTTCATGCAGCAGATGTCCCGCGGCGGCGGCATGCCGGGGCTGGGCGGCGGCTTTCCAGGCATGCCGGCCGGCTTTCCAGGCATGGGTGGAGCGATGCCGGGAGCGGCTGCCGGCCGGCCCGGTGCAGGGGGCCGGGCGGCAGCCGCCCCGAGGCCGGCGAAACCGGCGAAGAAGCGCAAGGGCTTCGGTGAGCTCTGAGCACACCTCTCACCCAGGACCGCGTGGCAGGGCAGCGCCACGGTCGTTCGACGAGACGGTAAGCTCGCTGGTTGGACACCACATGAAACGGCCACGATGATCAAGCTCCGCCTGAAGCGGTTCGGTAAGAAGCGGGAAGCGAGCTTCCGCCTCGTGGCCACCAACAGCACCTCGCGCCGCGATGGCAGGCCGCTGGAGGAACTCGGCTTCTACAACCCCCGCACCAAGGAGACCCGGCTGGAGGCCGAGGCCATCCGCTCACGCCTGAGCCAGGGAGCTCAGCCCACCGACTCGGTGCGGGCACTGCTCGAGAAGGGCGGCCTCCTCACCAAGACGGTGCGACCGGCCGAGATCGTGGGCAAGCAGAAACAGGCGGCCGCCCGTGAAGCCGCCGCGGCCGCGGCGAAGAAGGCGGAAGCCGAGGCCAGGGCAGCAGAGGCTGCCGCCAAGGCTGAAGCAGAGGCTGCCGCCAAGGCTGTGGCGGAAGCCGAAACCACCGGTGAGGCCGAAGCGGAGGCCTGATCGGCCCCCTTCCCATGCTCTCCCTGCCCTCCGGCGATGCCGCCCTGGCCCTCGCCGGTCTGCGGGAAGCCAATCTCCGCCAGATCGAGAGGCTCACCGGATCCCGGCTGATCCTGCGTGGCACTGATCTGCACGTCGACGGCACCCCTGCCGCCGTGGAACGCGCCAGCCGGCTGGTGGCCGCGCTTCAACCCTTGTGGCAGAGCGGCGAACGTGTGGCGCCGGTGGACATCCAGGTTGCGCTCACGGCCCTCGACACCGGACGGCTGGAGGAACACGCCGAACTCGGCCGGCTGACCCTCGGCAGCCAGCGCAACGGGCGCCCGCTGCGGCCGCGAACGCCTCGGCAGAAGGCCTTTCTTGAGGCGATGCAGAACCATCCGCTCACGCTGGCCCTGGGGCCGGCAGGCACGGGCAAGACCTTTCTGGCCACGGTGCAGGCGGTGCGGGATCTGCAGGAACGGCGGGTGGAACGCATCGTGCTCACACGGCCCGCGGTGGAGGCCGGCGAGAGGCTGGGCTTCCTGCCGGGCGATCTGCAGCAGAAGGTCGACCCCTACCTCCGCCCTCTCTACGACGGACTGCATGCCCTGCTCGGCCAGGAGCGCGTGGCGCAGCTTCTGGAGAAGGGAGTGATCGAGGTGGCACCGCTGGCCTACATGCGGGGCAGGACCCTGGCGGACGCCTTTGTGATCGTGGATGAGGCGCAGAACACCACCGCTGCCCAGATGCGCATGGTGCTGACGCGACTCGGTGAGAATGCCCGCATGGTGGTGACCGGCGACATCACCCAGATCGACCTTCCCCCCGGGCAGATCAGCGGTCTGGTGGAGGCCGCCACCGTGCTCGACGGGGTGGAGGGGGTGGCCCTCTGCCGCTTCAGCGATGCCGATGTGGTGCGGCATCCCCTGGTGCAGCGACTGGTGCAGGCCTACGCCCGCCGCGACGACCGTGCCGCAGCAGCAGCGCCGCGCAGCCGCCGCCTGGATGTCCGCCAGACCCACCCGAAGCCATGACCCACGCCCGACGCCTGCGCATTCCAGCCCAGATCACCCTGGCCGCCCTGGTGGCCTATGGCCTTGGCTACTCCTTCACCAGCCTGTTTCCCGGTTATCTGCCCAGGATCGGCGGGCTCTGGTCTGCCATCTCGGCCATCGTGGTGAGTCAGAACAGCCGCGGGGAGACCGTTTCCTCTGCTTCGCTGCGGATTCTGGGATCGGGGATCGGAGCCCTGATGAGCGCGCTCTACCTGTCGCTGCTTCCTTTCCATCCGCTCGGCATGGCGCTCACCATCTTTCTCACGGTGGCCCTCTGCCTGGCCTGCCGAGTGCCGAGCCATGCCCGTCTGGCGGCGATCACCGTGATCGTGATCATGGTGACAGCCAGCCTGGACCCCTCCCTGAAGCCAGGGGTCAATGCCCTGCTTCGCTTCCTCGAATCATGCATCGGCACCGCTGTGGCCGTGCTCGATGTGCTGCTCTGGCCTGGCCAGCGCGGGGACAGCGAGGCTGCTGGACCCCGCCGATAGGGGGATCCGAACGGCCAGGGGCCACCGCTGCCTGGATTCCACTGGCAGGATGTGGCCAGTGTTCACCCAACCTGCGCCATGCCGGCCAGCAGCAATTTCCAGCAAGCGATCCGGGAGGCCCAGATCGGGGGTCTCGTCGGCCCCAACGTCGTCAACCGCGCGCTGCCCTACGTGGGCGGCGGCATGGTGCTCACCGCAGGGGGCATTCTCGGGGGCATGGGCCTGATGGCCTCGAACCCAGCCTTGTTCATGCCGCTCTTCTGGGTGGCCCTGATCGGCAACTTCATCCTCTTCTTCGTCGCCCAGAACGTGGCCACCAAGGGCGACAACGCCACGGCCCTGCCGCTGCTGAGCGCCTACAGCCTGATCACCGGCTTCACCCTCAGCGGTCTTGTGAGCTACGCGGTGGCCAGCGCCGGCATCGGTGCCGTGGGCACCGCCGCCCTGGCCACCGGCATCACCTTCATCGCCGCCTCGGTGATGGGGCGTCGGATGAGCGACAGCGTGGGCCAGGCCCTCAGCGCAGCCGTGGGCCTGGGCATCCTTGGCCTGGTGGTGGCGATGCTGGTGCAGATCGTGGGCAGCTTCTTCGCGCCAGGAGTCTTCGCCACCGGCAGCTTCGAGCTGCTGATCGCCGGACTCGGCACGGTGCTGTTTGTGGGTGCCGCCTTCGTGGATTTCTACACAATGCCACGCACCTACAGCGACAATCAGTACCTTGCCGGCGCCCTCGGCATGTACCTCACCTACATCAATCTTTTCGTCTTCATCCTGCGCCTGATCATCGCCCTCCAGGGTGGCGGCCGCCGCGACTGAAACGGTCTGATGCAGCACTGCAGCTTCCCTCCTGCTCAGGATCTGCCCTGCCCGCCATGCTTAAATAGCTTTACCAACAATCAGCCAACCATGTCCTGATCCCCACGATCCCCTGATCGCGGGGATTTTTTCTGACCTCGAGCCTCTGGCAGAGCCCATCACGGATCCGACAGACCCTGACAGCCTGCCACAGGGCCGGAATCGACCCAGCCGTCTGGGGTAGCCTCAGTTCACGCATCCGCAAGCGCCGACCGCGCTTTCAGACGGCATTCATCACACCTGCATCCCGTTCCACACTCCACCCACGAAGCCCATGGTGAAAACGGCCCTGATCACCGGCATCACTGGCCAGGATGGCAGCTATCTCACCGAACTGCTGCTCGAAAAAGGCTATGTCGTGCATGGCATCAAGCGACGGGCCAGCAGCTTCAACACCGATCGCATCGACCATCTCTACCAGGATCCCCACGAGCAGGATCCACGGCTGGTGCTCCACTATGGCGATCTCACGGATTCGACCAATCTGATTCGCATCATTCAGCAGGTTCAACCCGATGAGATCTACAACCTAGGTGCTCAGAGCCATGTGGCGGTGAGTTTCGAAAGCCCTGAATACACGGCCAATTCCGATGCCCTGGGCACCCTCCGCATTCTCGAAGCCGTTCGCATCCTCGGGCTGATCCCAAAAACACGGATCTATCAGGCCTCCACTTCCGAGCTCTATGGCCTGGTGCAGGAAATACCTCAGAAGGAATCCACGCCCTTCTACCCGCGCAGCCCCTATGGCGTGGCCAAGCTCTACGCCTACTGGATCACGGTGAACTATCGAGAGTCCTACGGCATGTATGCCTGCAATGGCATCCTTTTCAACCATGAAAGTCCGCGGCGCGGCGAGACCTTCGTGACCCGCAAAATCACCCGCGGTCTCGCCCGCATCGATGCCGGTCTCGACCAATGCCTCTACATGGGCAATCTCGATTCCCTGCGCGACTGGGGCCACGCCCGCGACTATGTGGAGATGCAGTGGCGCATGCTGCAGCAGCAGGGCACGCCGGAAGACTTTGTGATTGCCACCGGGCGCCAGGAATCGGTGCGCCGCTTCATCGAACTCACGGCTGCCGAGCTCGGCTGGGGAGGCATTGAGTGGCACAGTGAAGGCGTAGCCGAAACAGGCCTTCGTGCCGACAGCGGCGCCACCGTGGTGCGCATCGACCGCCGCTATTTCCGACCGGCCGAGGTGGAGACCCTGCTCGGTGACCCCACCCGGGCCCGGGAAAAACTCGGCTGGACGCCGACCACCACGCTGGAGGAGCTGGTCGCCGAGATGGTGCAGGCCGACCGCGAGGAGGCGGCCAAGGAAGCCGTGCTGCTGCGCGAAGGCTTCAAGGTGGTGGGTTCGATGGAGAATCCCCCGCAGGTCGTGATGCAGCAACCATGAGCAGGCTCATCCATTCAGGCGATCGCATCTTCGTGGCCGGCCATCGCGGCATGGCAGGCTCCGCCATCTGCCGCCGGCTCGCCCGAGGCGGCTACAGCCAGCTGCTCACCGCAACCCGTCACGACCTGGACCTCACCGATGCTGGCGCCACCGCCACCTGGTTCGCCAGGGAGCAGCCCACGGTGGTGGTGCTGGCGGCTGCGCGGGTGGGGGGCATTCAGGCCAATGCCAGCCAGCCAGCCGATTTCCTGCTCGACAATCTCAAGATCCAGAACAATGTGATTGAGAGCGCCTGGCAGCAGGGCACGCGCCGCCTGCTGTTCCTGGGCAGCAGCTGCATCTATCCCAAGTTCGCCGAACAGCCGATCCGTGAGGAGGCCCTGCTCACCGGTGCGCTGGAGCCCACCAACGAGTGGTATGCGATCGCCAAGATCGCCGGCATCCAGCTCTGCCGTGCCCTGCGTCTGCAGCACGGCTTCGATGCGATCAGCCTGATGCCCACCAATCTCTACGGACCGGGAGACAACTATCACCCCACCAACAGCCACGTGTTGCCGGCCCTCATCCGCCGCTTCCACGAGGCTGCCGAGGCCGGAGCCGAGAGCGTGACCTGCTGGGGCAGCGGCTCGCCGCGGCGTGAATTCCTGCACGTGGATGATCTCGCCGATGCAGCGCTCCACTGCCTCGAGCGCTGGACCCCCGCTGACGAGGAGATCCCCTTCCTGAACGTGGGCACCGGCATCGATCTGCCGATCCGGGAGCTGGCGGAGCAGGTGGCTGCGGCCGTGGGCTTCCGCGGGCGGATCGCCTGGGATGCCGGCAAGCCCGACGGCACACCCCGCAAGCTGCTCGACGTGAGCCGCCTGGCGGCCCTCGGCTGGCGGGCCCGCATCCCCCTGGCGGAAGGCCTGAAGGCCACGGCACAGGAGTTTGCAGAGGCACAGGCCGCAGGCCGGGAGGTGCGGTTGTGAGAGTTCTGGTGACAGGAGGCGCCGGCTACATCGGCAGCCATGCGGTGCGTGCCCTGAGCCGGGCAGGCCATCAGCCAGTGGTGCTCGACAATCTGGTCTACGGCCACGCCGACATCGCCGGCCGGGTGCTCGGGGTGCCCCTGGTGCAGGGCCAGGTGGGCGACCGCCCGCTGCTGGAGGCAGTGCTGGAGGGGCAGCACCCCGCCCTTGCCGGCCGTGAGGTGGCCGGTCGCCCGATCGAGGCAGTGCTGCATTTCGCCGCCTATGCCTATGTGGGCGAATCGGTGAAGGATCCGGCCCGTTATTACCGCAACAACCTGGGTGACACGCTCACGCTGCTGGAGGCACTGGTGGCCCCGGAGCGGGCGCAGGGGCCGGTGCCGATCGTCTTCTCCTCCACCTGCGCCACCTACGGGGTGCCGCAGCAGGTGCCGATCACCGAGGCCCACCCTCAGGCACCGATCAATCCCTACGGGCGCAGCAAGTGGATGGTGGAGCAGTTGCTGCACGACTTCAGCTACGCCTATGGCCTGCCAAGTGTGATTTTCCGCTACTTCAATGCCGCCGGAGCCGACCCCGAAGGCGACCTTGGCGAAGACCACGATCCGGAAACCCATCTGATCCCACGGGTGCTCGATGCGATGAGCGGCCGCGAGCCCTACCTGCAGATCTTCGGCGACGACTATCCCACCCCCGATGGCACCTGCATCCGCGATTACATCCACGTCTGTGATCTCGCCGACGCGCACGTGCTCGGGCTTGATCGCCTGCTGCGGCTGCGCGAGCGGGAGCACGCCATCCAGGCTCCCCTGATCTACAACCTCGGCAACGGCACCGGCTACTCGGTGCAGCAGGTGATCGAGGCCGCCAAGGCCGTGACCGGCCGCGGGCTGCTGGCCCATGTGGCCCGTCGCCGCGAGGGGGATCCGGCTCAGCTGGTGGCCAGCGCCGACCTTGCCCGCACGGATCTGGGCTGGCGGCCCCGCTACCCGGAGCTGGGCACGATCATCGAACATGCCTGGGCCTGGCACCGCCACCGCCACGGGGCCTAGGTGTTCACCCCCGTGGTGGCCAGGGCCGCGCCAGAGGCTCGCCGATGAACACCCCCTGACCCGGCATGGCGACGCTGCGCCAGTAGGCCTCGATCAGGGTGTCGCCCCGGCGGTAATAGCTGAACAGCAGACCCGGATCGGGGAACTTGGCCGGATAGCTGCAGGGTTCCACCACGGTGCCGTAGCTGGCGGTGGCTCCGGCCTCGAGCCACCGCAGGGCACTCATCTGCGGGCTGTCGGTGAGCTGGCCGCCCAGGGAGGTGAGATGGTCGGCCACGGCCCCGGGGCGGAAGCGGTTGCTGCCGATCCCCTCCACCCGCTGCAGGCCGGTGAAATACCCAAGCACGTCGCGCCGGTCTCGCAGGGCATCCTGCTGCAGCAGCACCACCCGCAGGCTGGGGGGGGTCATGCGCACGGTCTGCGTGAACAGCGGCAGACGGGTGTTGCGCTTGTAGTCGCTGGTGCTCAGCAGATACACCGTGCCGGCAGGAGCGGTGCCATCAGCGGCGCGGCCGCGGGCGATCAGAGCGCGGGCCTCGGCCGGGCTGGTGGCGGCGAGCAGCATCGCGGGGCGGATGCGCAGCGCATCCCAGGGACGGCTCACATCCCCCCGGGCGAAGTAGGGGCTCATCCGCGTGACCTGACATCCCTGCGCGCACCAGGCGGGGTTGAGGCCGAAGGCGATGGCACTGGTGATCGACTGGCAGCCCACCCGGTAGGGCGCGGCCCAGGCCAGGGCATACACCTGCACCTGGGGCGGCGTGTCGCGCAGGAGCCTGCGCCGGATCTGCATGAACCGCTTCGGGTTCAGCTCGCTGCCGCCCGGGGGGAACCGCACTGTCAGCACGCGAGCCGGCGGGATGCCGCGGGCCGCGGCATAGGTGCGGCCGATCTGCTCACTGAGCGGATCCTCGCCATTCACCACAACCGCCAGATGGCGCGCATCCAGAGGGCCGCGGCGGAGGGCGCGCAGGCTGCCGAAGGCGCGGATCGGATCGGCGGAATCCCTGCCCAGCAGGAGCCCTGCCAGCACCAGGGTGGCCCCTGTCAGCAGCCCCAGCCTCACGCCCACTCTCACCAGCGCCGTGCCTCTTCCCCGCCCCGCTCATCCTGGCCGGCAGCTTCGCGCATTGGCCACGACGCAGCGAAGCAGGGAAGGTTCCGTCGTAAAACAGGGGTTCGCCGACCCGGCCGATCCCACCCTCTGCCGGCCTGATGCCCCTGTCTGATCCAGCTGCCAACCCCACCGCGGACGCTCCAGGCTCCGGGCTCACGATCCATGGCTACTGCGACGCACCGGCGGCATGGATCCTGGAGCGACTCGAGCGGGGTGACGTCGAGAGCCTGCGCCGCCTGCGCGGCGAATACACCCTCGTGCACGACCACAGCGAGGGATGCACGATCATCACCTCGCCGGTGGGCGCCATCCACCACTTCTATACCCTCGCCGGCAAGACGGCGGGGGGGTTCTGCCATGGCCGCCGCATCCTCGACATCGTCCGCCGCAGCCGGCTGGACTGGCGCTGGGACTGGCAGGCGCTGGGAGATCTCTGCCAGCTCGAGAACCTCACCGACAACGCCACCCTTCACCCCGACATCCGCCGTGTGCCCCCCGGCACGGTGCTGCGCTTCCGGCAAGGGCGACTCAGCCTCGACAGTCGCCCGCTGATCGACAGCTTCGACACCGCTCGCAGCGATCCCGATCAGGCTGTTGCCGCGCTCAATGAGGAGGTGGCCCGCCTGGCGGGCCCGTCTCCCTGGCTTTCGCTCTCCGGCGGGTTCGATTCCCGGGTGATCCTGGCCTCGATGCTGCGCCAGGGCATCCGGCCCCAGCTCGTGACCACCGGATCCGAGGACTGCTCGGACGTGCAGGTGGCCCGTGCGATCGCCGGTCACTTCGGCCTCAGCCACCATCTGGTGCGGATCGAGCTTCCCGAGGTGCTCGAACAGGGCCGGGAGATCGCCAGCCTCACCAACGGCACCAAGACCGCCTGGCACTGGCACACCTACCTCTACCCGCGCCAGGCGCAGGTGCCGGCCGGCAGCCCCTTCTTTGTGGGCACCCTCGGCGAGTTCGCACGCACCTACTACTTCGACCGGGGCCGTCTCGGGCAGCTGGCCGACAGGGTTCCCGGCCCTGCCCTGGAGCGCTTCTGGAGGATGAAGCTGCACCGCCATCCCACCTTCCTCGACTCCGAGATCGAGGGCCTGAGCCCTGGCTTCGCCGAACAGCTGCGCGAGCCTGGCATCCTCGACCGCGTTGGCCGGCTGCGGCAGCAGTGCCACGGCTCCTTCCTGGGAGGTCTGACCCGCTTCTACCTCGAGCAGCGGGTGCCCAACTTCTACGCCAACGGCATTGCCATGTATCAGGCCTCCAGCCAGTGGCGCTCCCCCTACCACAGCCGCGACTGGCTCGAAGCGATCTGGAACCTCGACAGCGGCTGGAGGCTGGGCTCCAACTGGCACCGGCATGCGATCGCGCGCAACTGCCCGGAGCTTCTCGCCTTCCCCGAAGAGAACGGCTTCGCTCCCCAGCGCATGCTGCGCAAGGCTCCGCCCCTCTACTGGAGCCGCTGGATGCGGCGCACCCCCTACATCACCTACGACCGCAGCCGCGACTGGTTCGGCAACCGCGGCCTTCAGCAGACCCTGCTCGACGCGGCCGGGACGATCGCCGATCTCGTGGATCCCGCCATCACCCGCAGCATCCTGGAGCAGCAGGCCGCCGGCCAGGACCGGACCCGCAGCGTGGCCTTTCTGCTGGCGATGGTGCGCTGGAAGGAGGCGCTGCACTCCGCGACGGAGGTGGAGGTGTGATGCGCAGGCTGTATGGCTGGCCGGAAGCCCCTGCAGACCCGGCGGCCACCGGCGGCGGCGAGGCGCTGCGCTTCTCGGTGGTGGTGCCGACGCTGAACCAGGCGGAAACGATCGAGGACACGCTGGACTCGATCCTTGCCCAGGACTACGGCAATGTGGAGATCATCGTGGCCGACGGCGGCAGCACCGATGGCACCGCCACGGTGCTGGAGCGCTACCGCCCCAGGCTGGCCCTGGTGCTCGAAGGGCCCGATGGCGGTCAGTCGGAGGCGATCAACCGTGGCTTTGCAGCGGCCAGCGGCGACATCCTCTGCTGGCTGAATTCCGACGACTACTTCCTGCCCGGAGCCCTGCGGCAGGTGGCCGAGCGCTTCGGCTCCGATTCCGCCGTTCGCTTCGTGGTGGGCAGCGGTGATGTGATCAGCAAGGAGCATCGCTTTCTGCGCCACATCCCGGCCCTGCCGATGACCGAGGCGACGCTGCTCAACTGGAAGAATGACCAGTGGGTGATGCAGCAGTGCTGCTTCTGGAGCCGCTCGCTCTGGCAGGAGGCCGGGGGGGTGGATGAAAGCCTGCATCTGCTGATGGATTACGACCTCTGGTTCCGCTTCAGCCGCGCCACCGAGTCCTCCCTGATCGAGCAGACACTGGCTGTGATGCGCTACCACCCGGATGTGAAGACCGTGCGCCAGCGCAGCCGCACGGGCGAAGAGCTGGCCTACGTGTATGCCAGAAACGGCGCCTATGCCGCGCTGCGCGAGCAGGTGGCGGATCTGGTCGCCACCAGAACCCACCTGGAGCAGCACCTCGGCCGGATCGAAGCCAGCCTGCCGGTGCGGCTGCTGAAGCGCCTGTCGCTGTTTCCTGGGGTGCCCTGAAGCATGACCAGGCACGAACTCTTTGTGGGCATCACCAGCTGGAACAGCGCTCTGTTCCTGCCCCACTGCCTGGCGGCGCTGCAGCGCACCACCGCCCAGCTGCGCACCAGGGTGTGCGTGCTCGACAACGACTCCGAGGACGCGTCCGCGTCCCTGGCCAGCGCCCAGGGCGCCGAGGTGGTGGTGCGCCGCTGCACCCAGCCACAGGCCCTGCAGCAGCTGGTTCGGATGTCGCGGGAGCCCTTCACCCTGCTGCTCCATGCCGATGTGATCCTGCTGGCGGACGACTGGTTTCAGCGCTGCAGCGCCCGGCTGAACGGCACGACCGTGCTGATCTCACCGGAGGACATCGGCTGCGGACCCCTCACCCGGCCGTTCGGGCGGGGGATGCCGGAAAGTTCCTTCCTGCTGTTCGAGACAGCCGGCCTGCGCCGCGCCCGCACGCTCGTCTGGAAGCGTCGGTACCGGATTCCCTACCCGCGTCGCGAATTCGATTTCTCCGGAGGCCATGTCACCCACAACATCCCCCGTCGGCTGGCGGAGCGGGGACTGAGCTGGCAGCCGATGCGGGTGTACCCCTCGAATGCCGAGCCCGATCCGCTGTTCATCCCCGAACCCGGGGTGAGCCTCTGGAGCGAGGAACTCGGGCATCTCCGCTACGGCCTGGGCAACTTCTACGGGATTGATGGAAGGATCACCCACTACCACAACTGGTACGACCGCATGATCACCGCCCGCACCTCCGTTGGCACAGGCGGCGGACGCCAGTTTCCGGCTGCCTTCATCAACGCCTATTCGCAGCGCTTCCTCGCCGACCTCCAGGCGGGCAGGGTGGATCTGCCGCGCGATCTGGGCAGCGACCGGGAGCCCGTGGCCCTGTGAACAGCATCACCACCCCCGGGCGCCAGCCCCGGGCCGCCCACTTCCTGCTGGTGCCCGAACTGCTCCATTCCCCGCCGAACCGCGCCATCATCGACGC
>Ga0169931_10002959_pt1 | contig 27320 bp, 30 predicted proteins | sample Kivu_15m_20L_FD_129675 | JGI IMG/M metagenome (GOLD analysis project Ga0169931, IMG submission 129675) | Freshwater microbial communities from Lake Kivu, Western Province, Rwanda to study Microbial Dark Matter (Phase II) - Kivu_15m_20L... | ecosystem: Environmental > Aquatic > Freshwater > Lake...
AATAGAAATGGCTCGGTACAGGGTATAGTGGAATGCAAGGCGCCAAGTATTCAACTCAAAGAGGAGAATAGTCAACAATTGATGGCCTACCGTCACTTTTCCAATCCGATGTGGGTTGTTTTAACCAATGGGATGCAACATTTGGTTTGGGATGTCTTGCATCAAAAGCTCAATGAAGAGTGGCCAAAGACTGCGAAATAAATATATTTGCTGCATGGAAGAAAATATGGTAAAAGTAACGGTGATTGATAGGGAAGGTGTAGCGCATTCCTTGGAGGCACCCACTGACATGAACATGAACATGATGGAGTTTTGTAAAAGTTATGAATTACCGGTAGAAGGAACTTGTGGTGGAATGGCTATGTGTGCAAGCTGTCACATGTACATTCAATCTGAACATGACTTAGGTCAAAGGAACGATGATGAAGAGGCCATGCTGGATCAAGCGTTTTTCGTCAAATCAAACAGTAGGTTGGGTTGCCAATTGCATATTTCCACCGCTTTTGATGGTTTGGTAGTGCAATTAGCAGAGGTGGGTCAGTGATGGATCAAACCGGGATTTTTAAGATTACCCGATTCCACTAATTTCTTTAGGTGATAGTTTTTAGCAACCGTATTCCAAAGATTGACATGTCCCATATGGTGAGTGTCTGTACCTAAAAAGGATATTAAACCGGCATCTATCAATTTCTCAGACATCTTTTTCACCATAGGGCCATATTGACCTGAAAGACTGTTGATATTCAACTGGAGTAAAATGTCTTTTTCTGCGGCTGATTCATAATTAGAAAATTTCTCATGCCAGTAGAGATAGCGCTCTGGATGAGCCAATACAGGTTGGTATCCGGCCAATTGCATTTGGAAAGTAGCCGTTTTAAAGTAATATGGTTCGGAGTCAAATGAAAGTTCGTATAGCACGTGGTTGCCACCCCAAGTAAGGATTTCACCGGCTTTCATTAAGTCCATAAAATGCTCGTCTAGAAAGTACTCAGCTGCGGCGTCAAATTGAATATCAATATTTCTTCTTTTGATTTCCTCTCGGACTTGATCTCTTCCATTCAGAATGATCGAGGCTGTGTTGGGATAAAGCTCTTTATAAATGTGTGGAGTGGTAATGATGTGACGATATCCAAATGCTACCAATTGTTCAATCAGCTGAATGGAATCCTCCATGTCTTTTGCACCATCATCAATGCCAGGTATGAGGTGGCTGTGCATATCCAACCCCACAGCAGACATATTGATGGGCTCTATTTCCGGCTCTTTTTTGGGCGAGGAGAATAGGTTTTTAAAAAACGACATGCCGCAAAATTACAGAATATTCTTCTTGGGCGCGTCATTCATTTCACCGCACATCACCGTTTCAATTTGTTGGATACGGGAAGAATAGCTGGCATGAATGCCCATCACATGCATCAACTTCGTGATCGCAGATTCGGTGGTCATGTCTCTTCCGCTTAAAACGCCAATTTCTCTCAAAGACTGGGCGTTTTTGTACAAATCTTGATCAATGATTCCTTGGGGACATTGGGAAATATTAAGAATGATTTTTTCTTGTTGTATCCATTTTTTTATTCCTTCTAACAGCCAATTTTGTTGAGGAATGGTGCCACTTCCAAAAGTTTCAAGAATAATACCATCCACCAAGGCATGATCGACGATGGTCTCAAAGAAGGATCGGTTGAGGTTGGGATGAATCTTGATAACCGCAACATTGTGGTGAAATTCGGTGAAACAGGCAAAGGTGGTTTTCGGTCTGAGTAACAACTCTTCACGGTACTGAATGTGCACTCCGATTTCTGCCAAAGGAGGAAAGTTAGGACTTTGAAATGCCTCAAACCCTTCTGCACTGAATTTAGTGGTCCGGTTGCCACGCAACAAATGAGCACCAAAACAGATGGCTACTTCTTGAACCATCGCTTTTTCTCCATCGCTTGCACAGGCAATTTCTATAGCCGTAATCAGGTTTTCTTTGCCGTCTGTTCTGATTTTTCCGATAGGCAGTTGTGAGCCGGTAAAAATAACGGGCTTATCCAATCCTTGAAGCATGAAGCTCAATGCGGAGGCTGTATAGGCCATGGTATCGGTGCCATGGAGAACAACAAAACCGTCATACTCATGATAATGTTGTTGAATCAATTTCCCAATTTCCTGCCAAACGGCAACACCAATATCACTGCTGTCATAGGGATGTGGAAAGGGTGCGATATCAATGGAATTAGTGATTCTTTTGAGTTCGGGTAGATGATCGACGATGTTTTGAAAGTCAAATGGAATCAAAGGTCCGCCTTCAAATTGCTCGGTCATGCCAATGGTGCCGCCTGTATAAATGACGAGAATATTTTTTTTGGACATCAAGCTAATTTAAAGATTTCTAGTGCATTTTGTGTAGTGATCGCAGCTACTTTTTCAATTGGGATTTGATAAATATTGGAAATAGCTTCACCAATAATCGGGATGTAAGAGCTTTCGTTCCGCTTGCCACGATGAGGGACAGGTGGTAAAAATGGACTATCGGTTTCCAAAACCACAGACGTTATGGGTATTTTTTTTAATATTTGGGGTAACTCACTATTTTTATAAGTTACAGATCCTCCGATTCCAAATTTAAAACTTTTAAGCGCGTTGACGCGCTCTGCTTCTTTCTCATTGCCACTGAAACAATGAAATATTCCTGATAAATTGGAGCTCATTTCGGATTCAATGATGTCTAAGATGATAGATGTAGATTTCCGTGCATGAATGATGATGGGTAAATTCCATTCTTTAGCCCATTGAATTTGTTGTTTAAATGCCAATTTTTGAATATCCAACGTTGAGGTATCCCAATGCATGTCAATCCCAGTCTCACCTACAGCAATAAAAGTATTGGGAGAAAAATGATTGCGTAGCTGATCCAGTATGGACCCCCAATCGTCACGGACATCACAAGGATGTAGTCCAATCATGGGGAAAAAGTACTCCGGGTATGATTTGGTCAATTCCATCATCTTCGAAAAACTTTCAAGATCTATGTTGGGCAACATCATTTTATATACATTTTGCTTTTTCGCGCGATCCACTAGAGCGGGTATGTCACTTGAAAAGTCCGATAAATAAAGATGTGCGTGGGTGTCAATCCATTTCATTGTTTTCAAAAAAGGGTTGTGCAAATTTACGGTGCAACTTTTCATTTTGTAAAATAGTCTTTACCTTACATTTGATACAAATAATAAAAGCCATATGCGTAAAATTACTTTATTATCAATTGCAGTCACCTTGTTTTTTAGTTGTGGTAAGTTCGAAGAAGGTCCGAGGATCTCTTTTTTGAGCGTCAAATCAAGAGTAATGGGGGAGTGGACATTAGAAAAGTATATGTTAGACGGGGAGGATATTACTGAAACCTATTTGAATGGACGAACTGAAGAATTTAAATTCCAGGCGGATAATGTGATGGAGTACAAAACACTTTCTAATGATGTGGTAGAAGGAAATTGGGAGATAGAAGATAATATGGTGTTAATGGAATTGAAGATGACCACTCCAGAAGGGCTGCCATACATAGAACTAGACACCTTACCGCTCGTTCGCCTTACCAATAAGGAAATGTGGGCGCGATATGAGAATGATGTTGAAAAGCATTTTTCTGCGAAATAATTGCTTACTAAGGTTTTAATTATCCGATTTTCTTCAATTGGGGACATCGTTCTTTGTACTTCCTTTTTACGGCAATTGAAGCATCAGTGGAAGGGAGACTTAGAGATTCACTTTTTAACGAAGCAGAAATTTTCCGGTGTTTTAAATCACAATCCCAATGTCAGTGAGATTCATACTTTTGAAAAGAGTATCGCTGAGTGTTATCCAACCTTAGTCAATCAGGCATTTGATTACATTTTTGATTTGCAGTCTAACTTGCGATCGGCTTTGGTGAAGAGGAGATTGAAAGTGCTATCCTTTTCATTGGATAAGAGAAATTTCGCAAAGTATATTTGGGTAAGATGGGGAATTAAAGGGAGTATAGGTCATGTTGTAGATCGGTACAGGCAGACAGCCAGTGCCTTCAATATTCAGGAGGATGGAGTGGGTTTGGAGTTTTACTTGGCGCCCGGTGACCATTTTAAGGTGGAAGTAAATCATTTCATAGCAGTAGTTTTAGGCGCTACACATGCGGGAAAGCGCGCGGATGCTCAACATTGGATTGATTGGTTGACCGATGTGAAACTCCCGATCATTTTGTTGGGAGGTGAATCTGAAGTTACATTGGCTAAAGAAATTTCGGAGCGTATTGCTTGTTTGAACTTATCTGGTGAATTGGAATTGGGTCAAAGTGCGAGTGTAATAAAGCAGGCAAAAATGGTGATAACGGGCGATACAGGATTAATGCACATTGCTGCAGCATTCAAAAAAGATATCATCTCGTTATGGGGATGCACTAGGCCTTCTTTGGGGATGGCTCCTTGGTTACCAGGTGAGAATAGTGTGGTGCTAGAGCCAATCAACAGGAAGTCCGTTCCATGCTCAAAATTAGGCAATCGCTGCAAATATGGTTGGAAGAAAAAATGTATGCATCAACTGATCAAAACTCAAATTGCTCAGGCAATAGAAGCTATTGATTTTGCGCAGCAAAAAGCGCTTTCAACTCAGTAGCCTCTTCAGGTTTCATTTTTCCTGCTAGGATGAGACGAAGTTGCCTTCTTCTCAAGGCGCCCTCAAATCTTTTCATTTCCTCCTCGGTTTCTGGTATCAAGTCGGGTACTTGAATGGGATTTCCCAATTGATCCACCGCAACGAAAGTGTAGATGGCTTCATTGCATTTTATTTTTTCTCCGGTGGAAGAATGCTCCACAAAAATATCCATGAAAACTTCCATGGATGAGTTAAAAGAACGCGAAACCTTGGCTTCAATGATCACCAAATCTCCCAGTTTGATGGGGTTCTGAAAAGAGACGTTGTTTACTGCGGCAGTAACAACCACTCTCCGGCAATGACGATGAGCTGAAATGGCAGAGGCCACATCGAGCCAATTGAGCAATTGCCCCCCCATAAGATTGCCCAAAGTGTTGGTGTTTTCTGGCAGCACCAGATGCGTGGTGACGGTATAGGTTTCTTTTGCAAAAATGGCTTTCATTGTGCAAATATACTATGCCTATATTCGTGCAATGGATTATAACATCATAAAATCGTTACATATCATTTTTGTAGTTACCTGGTTTGCTGGCTTGTTCTATATGTTTCGATTGTTTGTTTATCACGCCGAGGCTCTGCAAATGGATGCTCTAAAACGTGATATATTAACGGAACAATACAAAATCATGGAATGGCGACTTTGGTATATCATTACCTGGCCATCATGTGTTTTGACTGTGATATTCGGTACATCGTTATTGTACAAGGTGCCTGTTTTTTTGAGTCAACCGTGGATGCATTTGAAGCTTTTTTTTATTGCCTGTTTGTTACTTTATCAGTGGAAAGGGCAGCAGATTCTGCGTAAAATCCAAAGAGGCAATTTCAATTCCAGCACCATGAAGATGCGAATGTGGAATGAAGTGGGCACCATTTTGTTAGTCGCTATTGTATTTGTGGTTGTTAATAAAGATTCTATCTCATGGCTTTGGGGTTCTTTGGGATTATTAAGTTTGGGTGTCCTATTGACGTTGGCCATAAAAGGTTATAAGAGAATTCGTCGTGAAGGGCAGTGAACGAATGGTAAATTGAATTGAATGATGAAAAGATTTTCATTTTTATTGGCTTTGTTTTCCTCTGTTTTGTTGATGGCTCAAAAGCCGGAATGGATGAAACCGCATCCGGAGGGGAAGAGTGTTTTTATTCAAGGTCTGTTGGTGGATAGAGTAGATAGTTTACAGGTAATTCCGGGTGAAGTGATTGTGACCAACGTAGAAGGAAGCCATGAGAGCTATACATTCTCTACCAATAAAACGGGGGTTTTCCAATTTCACTTGTGGGAGAATAGTTTGTATACCGCCTCTTTTTCTTCCAATGGATATATCACCAGGAAAATTGAGTTTGATACGCATGACGTGCCGGAAAAAGCTTGGAAGAAGGGATGTCAGATCGATGTAAAGATGGCGCTGGACAAAAAGCCCTCTGGATTCAAAGAATTGGTTTCGGTTTTGCCTTTCGCTACGTTTAAATATGATATCGAAGAGCGAATTTTCTTGTTTGATTTGTCTAAAACGGATGCTGTTATTGAGCGATATGAAGAGGAGTTGAATAGGGCGCGTGAAGCTGAAAAAACAGAAGAAAAAAATCAAAATCCCAACGAATAATAGGATCGTATTTTATCTGAAAGTACTTTAGATAGTCGATAATAGGATTCAACAGTCCAGCCCGCAATGTGCGGCGTCAGAATAACCTTCGGGTGTTGAATAAGTTGGTGGTAAACGTTGGAGTTTTCATATTCCACTTTCAATTGAGTGCTCTCAAATTCCAGAACATCCAATGCTGCTCCTTTTATTTTATTCTCATTTAAGCACGTGAGTAAATCATGAGTGGAGCAATGTTGACCTCTTGCCGTGTTGATGAAGTAAAAAGGTTTTTGAAAGGATTGAAAGAAATTTAAATTAGCAAAGTAGCGTGTTTCCTCAGACAGGGGCAAATGTAAAGAAACAACATCGGCTTTTTCAAATACCGTTTTAAGATCAACCAAAGCAACTTCCTCCATTGGACTTTCAGATAGGTATTTGTCGAAGGCTATGATTTGGCAACCAAGACCACGCATTTTTTGTGCAACGCTTCTTCCCATGTGCCCGAGTCCAATAATGGCGATGGTCATGTTACTAATCTCTACTCCTCTGTGCTGTTCTCTTAACCATTCTGTATTTTTCACAGATTGATTGGCCTCAATAATTTTACGCGTAAGGGCCAGAAGCATGGCTAGGACATGCTCGCCCACTGCATTTGCATTGCCTTCGGGTGAGCTGAAAATTTTTATACCCTTATTTTCAGCAAATGAAACATCGATATTTTCCAATCCTGATCCCGATCTCGCAATCCATTTGAGATGTGGGAATTGTTGAATAGTAGAGGGATTCATTACCCATCTACTTCTCAACACAATTCCTTCCACGTCGGGGTGAATGGCGCTGAGTTCTGCAGCGGTGCCTTGCTCATTGAGGATACATTCAAATCCAAAATGATGGAGATCATATTTTAGGACTTCATGAACGCTATCGATGAACAGTACTTTTCGAGAGGTGGACATTTTTAATGAAAAAGATTGATGGGCAGACCTTGTAACCAATGGAGCAATAAGTGCCCCACTCCAAAGTAGATAATCAAACCCACAATATCGTTGGTGGTAGTGATGAAGGGTCCTGTGGCCAGAGCGGGATCTATACCAAATCTATTCAATGTAAGTGGAATGTATGTGCCACTGATACTAGCAAACACGATTACAGAGAATAAAGCAAGTGAGGCCGTAATGCTCAGAGATAGATCAAAATTGAATAATTGTGTGGTGAAGAAAATGATAACAGAGCACACCAAGGCATTGAAAGTTCCGACCGCCAATTCTTTCACTAATTTTCTCCAAACGGTTTCATCTAGTTCGCTTTGATTGGCTAGCGCCTTTACTACGAGGGCAGCGGATTGAACACCAACATTGCCTCCTGTTGCAGCAATGAGTGGCATAAAGATGGCCATTTGAGGATTTTCCGTGATGTCATATACCCCGATTACATAGGCACTGCTCAACCCGCCTCCCATGCCAATGAGCAGCCACGGTAATCTTGCTCGAGTGAGCGTCCATATGCTATCTCCTGATTCCACGTCTTCAGAGATACCGCTGGCCAACGCATAGTCTTTATCCGCTTCCTCTTGGATGACATCCACCACATCATCGATGGTAATTCTTCCCATCAATTGGTTGTTTTCATTGACCACAGGAATCACCACCAAATCATATTTTTTCATCAGATTGGCTACCTCCTCAACAGGTGTATTCGTGAGTACGGTTTGTACTTGTTTGCTTCTGTATAATTCAGCGATTGAACTTCTCAAGCTGGAGGAAGCAAAAATGAGCGTTTTCATACTCAAAGTACCGAGCAGCACGTCATCATCGTCCACAACATAAATGGTATACACATTATCGATGTCTTCGCTTTGCTTGCGCATTTCTTTGATGGCATGCACAACAGTCCAATGGATGTTGACATAGATGAGTTCTTTGGCCATTAAAGCACCCGCTGTTCCCTCTTCATAGTTCATCAGATCAATGATATCACTGGCTGTATCAATGTCTTCGAGTAAAGCAATAACCTCCTCTTGTTTTTCTTCGGGTAATTCAGAAATGACATCTGCCGCGTCATCAGAATCAATGTTCTCAATGAGATCTTCCGCAATTTCCCTGCTGGTAAGCTGACTCAGCAATTGATTCCTGACATCCTCATCGAGCTCCAACATCACATCGGCCGCGCTCTCTTCATTGAGGGTGCGATACAGATAGACGGCCTCTTCAGGTCTAAGTTCGTTGATAATTTCTGCTACATCCGCGGGATGCAGGTCGTTGGTGAGTTGAAGCAATGCGGTATCCTTCCCATCTGCAATGGAGCGCCGAATTTCGGCCAAAAGCTCTTTAGTGATTTTAATATACACGGGGAAGGATCCATTGATTTCAATAATTCAACGGAGACAAAGGTAGGAAATAATAATAAATAGAAAGTTGAAAAATTGAATTTCAAAGTTGGGAGAGGGCCTTTTCTGTGTGATAAAACACCAGTATTATTCCTAGAATTGAAACCGCCATTCCCACCAGCGTAGCCCAATTTCCCGAGGCATCAAACAAAAATAAAAGGAGTGATAATACCGTGCTAATAGTAGAAAATTGAATCATTCTTTGAGCTGAATACTTTTGCGCAAAATTCCAATTAACCTGATTTTTCATCGATTTTGAAGTGCGATAACCATAGATGCCGTTAATTTTTTTAGGAGGGAAAATCAACATGACGCCTCCTGCAATCCAGAAGGTGATATTGATAACAAGGCATGGTAGAATGCCAGGATGGGATAGATTGTTTATTGATACCATTTTTTGTCCCTTCTCGATTTTCTCCTCGGTTTTCGATTCTCCGCTTTCGTTCCGTAAAAATAGGCGAATACAAGCAAAAGCATACTGATGGAGTGAGCAGATAGCACAGCGATCCAACGATGGGCATTGTTTATCGTAGGTATATAAATTGGAAAGATAAAGGCCAATGCGGCGGAGATACTAAAGATTACTTGAAGTTTTTTGTTTAAATTCAAATTGGGGTAACAATTGTATAAACGCGAAGGTAGAAATATAATGAAGTGTAATGATATTTATTTTATAATTTGTGGTATTTTCATGGTGAGCCTTGCAGAGAAAATATTTAGCATTGCTCTCTCGTAGTGAAAATTTTATAATTTCAAAAAAAAGAACTTGCCCTTCGAACACAATAAAACACCTGTCCTCAACAAGCGCGACTTTTTATGGCGTCAATTGCGGTATGCATTATATACCGCGGGTTTAGTATTCTTCTCCTTACTGATGGGTATGATTGGATACCATTATACAGCAGGTTTATCTTGGTTAGATGCTTTGTACAATAGCGCCATGATTCTCACCGGAATGGGACCAGTGAACATACTTATCAATGATAGCGCAAAGTGGTTTGCCTCTTTTTATGCCTTATACAGCGGTGTGGCCTTTCTCACCATGGCAAGTGTCCTGCTTGCACCGATGATCCATCGCATCCTGCATATTTTGCATGTGGAGGATGGTAGATCAGATTTGTGATACAATCGACCAACTAGTCAATACGGTCAAAACCAGTGTATCTGCGAAGTGCATTGGGTATCGTAATGCCGTTGTCGTCTTGGTGGTTTTCCAACATAGCAGCGACAATTCTGGGTAATGCCAGAGCGCTTCCGTTGAGTGTATGCACCAGTTGTGTTTTTCCATCAGGACCCTTAAAACGGCACTTGAGACGATTGGCTTGGAAAGTTTCGAAATTGGAAGTGGAGCTGACTTCTAACCAACGTTCCTGGGCCGCGGAAAACACCTCGAAGTCATAAGTAAGCGCAGAGGTGAATCCCATGTCCCCTCCACATAATCTCAGAATACGATAGGGGAGCTCTAATTTTTGCAATAAGCCTTCCACATGTAGAACCATGTTTTCTAGAATTTCGTAGCTCTGATCCGGATTGGCAATTTGAACAATTTCAACTTTGTCAAATTGATGCAATCGATTTAATCCCCTTACTTCTTTACCATAGCTTCCTGCTTCTCTTCTGAAGCATGGGGTATAACCAGTAATTTTAATAGGAAGCTCGTTGTCTTTTAAGATAACGTCTCTGTAAATGTTGGTTAGCGGCACTTCAGCAGTGGGGATCAAGTACAAATCATCCACTCCAACATGATACATTTGTCCTTCTTTGTCGGGAAGTTGGCCTGTTCCGTAGCCGCTGGCCTCATTGACCACATGGGGTGGGATGATTTCTTCATATCCGGCTGCACGGGCTTCGTCTAAGAAGAAATTGATCAAAGCTCTTTGTAAAATAGCACCCTTTTTTCTGTAAATGGGAAAGCCCGCTCCAGTGATTTTGACCCCTGTTTCGAAATCAATTAATCCATATTCCGCTGCAAGGTCCCAATGAGGCTTTTTATTTGCCGACAATACTGGAATTTGTCCCCATTCTTTAACCACTTCATTATCTTCAGCTCCTTTTCCAAACACTACACTGCTATGCGGTGTGTTGGGCAATTGATATAGTAATTGGGTTTGTTCCGTTTCTAGTTCTTGAAATTGAATTTCAAAAATTTTAGATTGATTTTTCAGTGCAACGGTCTGATTTTTCAATTCTTCCGCCTCCTCCTTTTTTCCGGTTTTGAATAAATCTCCAATTTGTTTGGCCAATTGATTGGATTGAGCTTGTATTGCCTCAAGTTCCTGCTGGATTTTTCGGCGTTGTGCATCAATTTGAATCACCTGCTCTACGACGGGAGCAAAGTCTTTATTTCTTTTGGCCAAGGCTAATAATACTTGGTCTTTGTTTTCTCGAATGTTTTGAACTTGTAACATGATGGAAGGATTTTAAAAAAAACTCCCGACCTGATGAAACAGACCGGGAGAAAAATTAAAAAAAAACAACCTATCCCGGTATTAGGCTTGAGCCATCACCGAAACATACGATTTATTATCTTTCTTCTTACGGAATTGAACGATTCCATCAGTAAGTGCAAATAATGTATGGTCTTTACCTATCCCAACATTTACACCTGGATTGTGTCTTGTTCCACGTTGACGAACAATGATGTTACCTGCAATGCAAGTTTGGCCTCCGTATATTTTCACGCCTAAACGCTTACTTTCTGATTCGCGGCCGTTTTTTACTTTACCTTCACCTTTCTTATGTGCCATGGTATTACAGTTTTATCAACCGGCTTAGCCGATTTTTTCAATTTTTAATTCGGTTAAATAAGCACGGAAACCATTTTTCTTTTGGTATCCTTTACGGCGCTTCTTTTTGAAAACGATGACTTTGTCACCTTTTAAATGCTGTACCACTGAAGCCGTGATTTTCACGCCTTCTACAGCTGGGGCGCCAACAGTCACTTTTTTTCCATCGTCTACAAGCAATACTTTGTCAAAATCAACTTTTGAACCTTCTGCATCTTGCAAACGATTGACAAAAATCTGCTGGTCTTTTTGCACTTTGTACTGGTGCCCTGCTATTTCTACAATCGCGTACATGTTAATAAATTTTTAATTAGGGGTGCAAATATACGAGAAAACTTTAATTTCACAAAAATAAATGGAATTCCTATAAGCAAGATGTACGGCCACCGTCTATGGGAAGGTTAATTCCATTGATATAGCTGGCTGCAGGAGAGGCTAGAAAAAAGATGCCAGCAGCGATTTCTTCAGGTTTCGCAAGGCGGCCCAACGGTATTTCTTTTTTCATTTCATCTGTCACCTCTTCTTCGGTGATGCCTGTCTTGAGCGCTTTGTTTTGAATAATTTGCTCAAGCCGTCCCGTCGCTGTCGCGCCTGGTAATACATTATTGACGGTAATGCCAAACGGGCCTAACTCATTCGCTAAGGTTTTAGCCCAATTGGCCACAGCACCTCTGATGGTATTACTCACTCCTAAATTGGGCAGCGGTTGTTTTACAGAGGTGGAGATCACATTGATGATTCTTCCGTATCCGCTAACTTTCATTTTAGGCAAGAGTGCCTGGGTGATGATTTGAAAGTTGACCAGATGCAAATTAAAGGCATTTCGAAATTCATCAATCGACGCTTCACTCGCCTTGCCTGGATTAGGACCTCCGGTATTATTCACCAAAATATGAATCGTATTATTTTGGATGAAGTTTTCCATGGCTTGCTGAACCGATAAGTTGTTGTTGAAATCGGCAACTAAAATTTGATGCTTTTGTTGCCCGTTTTGGGCTAAACCTTCCATCACTAGTTGAAGTTTTTCTGGATCTCTGGCCATCAGGGTGATGTTGGCACCGGCATGGGCTAACATTTCTGCAGTAGATTTACCGATGCCTTGAGTGGCACCGCAAATGAGTGCATTAAGATGATTCATACTATTCAATTTGGTGCAAATTTAACCGAAATGTAGGCCCAAAGAGCGAGGTGGTGATTTCTAGTACTTTGGGAGTATTTTTTTCTTTAATCGATGCCGTTGCTTAAATTTTTAAAAAATTCGTCATCAATAATCCTTAAACATAATGAAGAAAATTGTATTCATGTTCGTAATGATGATGTCCTCTTTGACATCTTTTGCCCAGAGTTTTATTACTGAAATAGGGCAAACGGTGTATGACTTACAAACCAATGACACCATCGGAGCGAGAGTATTGGCCGAATAGTATGGCATATCGGCTGTTTGGGCCCAAGGGATGACAGCCCCCTCATTTCCAGATAGAGGAACTGGTTACAATCATTGGGATCCGATTACGCAAACTTGGGGAGCAATTCCAACATCGAGATTGGAGTCCAATAGAACAGGTTGGCCGAGCATTGTCCATACTGCAGATGGAATGGAGTGGGTTTTCTCTCACAATGGAACGGGTATTCAGGCCATGAAACAAGATTTAATCGATGGTGGTGGTTGGGTGGATCAAGGTTCCATACCTTCATCCGCTCCAGAGGCCATTCTTTGGAATCGTGCATGTGCAGGTGGGGCAGATGGTAACACCATACATTTAATCGCAAGTACAACTTACAATGGAACATTTATCAATGGCTTGGATCAGCAAATCTTGTATTACCGCTCTCAAGATGCAGGAGCAACTTGGGATATTGTTGATATGACTTTTGAAGGCATGTCTCCGCCCATGTGGGGTTTTGAAGGGGATACTTATGCAATATCGGCCAATGGAAACACTGTGGCGGTTGCAATTTTTGGTACTTTACAGGATTCTTATGTTTGGATTTCAAATGATAATGGGACTACTTGGACGCGCTATTTGATGAACGATTTCCCGTTGGATAATTATCAAATAGACTCAGGTACTGACATAGACGCGGATGGAGTCGCGGACAGAATTACTTCCACAAGCACTTCTGGTAATGTCGGTGTTGACAACAATGGAGTAGTGCATGTTTCATTTGCCACCATGGACTACATTGATTTTACCAATGTTTACGACAATACTTATAATTAGTACCCAACTTCTGGGGTCATTAAATATTGGAATTCGGCCAACGCAGGAGATCCCTTGGATCCAAGTGATGATTTATTGTTAACGGCTGGTGTGGCACCCGGAATTTTTGAAGGTGTAAATGTGTTTCAGGAGCAATTAGGTGTTTATGGTTTTGGTGGTTTGGTGAATCATCCTAGTATCGTTTTATCCGAATCTGGCGAGGTTTTTATCCTTTATGATGCAGTGAAAGAAGGGTCTTTACAAGGAGGATTATACAGAAGACATCTCTTTATGGTTAAGTCCACAGATGGTGGTTTAACATGGACAGAACCCGTAGACGTCTCCCCCAATTTGGATGGAAACAATTGGGAGTACAATTTTGCTTGCGCGGCCCCTAGAGTATTTGAAGGAAAAATTCATATGACCGCTCAACGAGATTTTGTGCCTGGGTTTTCTATCAATGCTAAACAATGATTTTGGTATCAATTCTGTAGTTTATGTGGCGGTGGATGCCACTACACTTTCTACTGTTATCAATGGTTGTACAGATCCCTCAGCATGTAATTTTTCTTCAGAAGTCACTCAAGATGATGGAAGTTGTATTATAACTCCAACGGATGAGATTTGCGATGGTATTGACAATGACTGTAATGGGGTAATTGACAATGGTGTCTTGCCTACTTGGTATCAAGACAATGATGGTGATGGATTCGGAAGTGCATTCAGTGGCACTTGGATTTCGTGTAATGCGGTTGCTGGATATGTCAGCAGTAATTCGGATTGTGATGATAATAATGTTACTTACCAAGATTTTGATTTCGATGGATTTGGTGGAGACAATATTGTAAGTTGCAATGGTGTTTATAATAGCGATGATTGCAATGATTTGCTCAATAGTGTTGGAAATGGCGATTATTATGTGATCGATGCTGATGGAGATGGTTACCACATCGCAGATGGTTACTACTTTGGTTGCTATGCAGAACCCGGTTACATTGTCTACAGTGGTATTCAAATGAATGAAGATTGTAATGACAATGATGCCTCTGTAGGTCCTGTGAATTATTATGATTATGATAACGACGGTGATGGGTTTAGTAATTGGAATATCTCTTATGTCGGTTGCTTTGCTTATCCGGGTTACATCGCTTACACTCCGGGTTCAGTATCTGATTGTGATGATTACAATTATACCTATTTAGACGAAGATGGAGATGGGTTTGGTTCAGATGTTTTAGTGGTATGTGGTGGAGTGTATAACTCTGAAGATTGTGATGATGATCTGATATTGTATCAGGATATTGATTTTGACGGTTTTGGTAGTGCTATTTTCTCGGCATGCTTGGGGTCATTGGTCAATACGGATTGTAATGATTTTGATGCAACGAGTCCTACCAATGCAGTTACCTATTATTTGGATGCAGATGGTGATGGTTTCGGGGACCCCTATAACTTTTTCATTTCCTGTGATGCTCCTCAAGGGTATGTTTTGAATGGCGATGATTGTTATCCTTATTCTCCTACCTATGAGGATTTTGATGGCGATTATTATGGCAATGGAGTTTTCGCGGCGTGTGGAACATTTATCCCGGATGATTGTGATGATAATGACCCGACTATCAATGAGATTCGTTTTTATTTGGAAGATTTAGACAATGATGGATTTGGAAGTTTTTTCAACTATTATCAAGGTTGTCCATCTGAGGGTTTTATTCTGTTCAATGGAAGTTCTTTACAGGAGGATTGTGATGATACTAACCCAGAGATATTAGGAACCAGTATTTTTTTGTTTGACAATGACCAGGATGGTTTTGGAAGTTTCACAAATTACTACGTTGGCTGTTCCATCCAACCAGGTTATTTGCTCTATACAGGCGGAAATGCGCAAGAGGATTGTGACGAAAACAGTTTCACCTATTCAGACAATGATGGTGATGGTTTTGGTTCGGATATTTTGGTGGGCTGTTATGGACTTTACAACTCAGATGATTGTGATGATAATGTATTGAATTATCAAGATTTGGATGATGACGGAGCCGGCAGCACTACTTTGGTGGCATGCGGAGGATCGTTAAATTTCACTGATTGCGACGACAATGATCCTTTGAGTTTAACCGAGGCCGCTACGTATTATTATGATATAGATAATGATGGATTTGGTTGGATATATGAGGCCATCATTACATGTTTCCCTCCAAATGGATATGTGAGCAACAGCGATGATTGTCAACCCTATTTATGGACCTATGAAGATTTGGATTTTGACGGTGCGGGTAATGGGAATTTAGTAGCGTGCGGTACTTTAATCAATGATGATTGTGATGATACTGCTGTGACGTATGAGGATTTGGACGCCGATGGATATGGCACGGTCAATCAAGTAGCTTGCGGCACATATCAAACAGGTGATTGTAACGATAACAACGTAGCTATCAACCCGGGTGAATCTGAAAGCTGCAACGATATTGATGATGATTGCGATGGAGCACTCGATAATGGATTAACTTTCGTTATTTACTACACAGATGCGGATGGAGATGACTATGGAACTGTAGCTGCTACCACCTCTTGTACAGATCCAGGTGCAGGATTTTCGGTTAACACAGGAGATTGCAATGATGCTGATGCCAACATCAATCCAGGGGCTACAGAAGTGGCAGGAAATGATGTGGATGAAGATTGTGATGGTGTTGTGGGCATTGATGAGTTAATAGCGTTCACAGCGAATGTATACCCCAATCCGTCCACAGGAGACCTGAATGTGGTTTGGAACCAACAACAAGACGTGATGTGGCAGGTGCTGGATATGAGCGGTAGAGTGGTAGAGAGCGGGAATGTCAAGAGTCAAAGTCAATTGAAACTTTCAGTTTCTAACTGGGAAAGTGGTGTTTATCATATCGTTTTAATCTTGAACAATGGTACCCAGAAAACGATGCCTTGGATGTTGCAGAAGTAATGTTAATAGATTGTGAGAAAAGTGTTGGCGAGAGCTAACCCTTTTTTATTACTTTCACTGAGAAGTCGAACTTAGAAGTCTCCTGTTTAGAAGAAAAAAGTCCGCGAGGGTTGTGTCAACGAAATACTCTTTTTTGGCTTAAATGTTAAAAAAATGAACTTTATCAGTTTGCTAATGTTTAATGATTGTAATTAACACTTAAACAAACTAACATGAGAAAATTGTATTTTAGAATCGGATGGATGCTGACAACGGCATTTCTAGTCTTTGAAAGCACCGCACAGACAAACGTTTTTGATGATGTCATTGCTGTAAGCCCCAACCATAATTACTTAGAGGCCGCCTTGCTTCAGCAGGGTTTAGCCAGTGTGCTGCAAGATCCTGATGCGTCGTACACAGTTTTTGCACCAGATGACAATGCATTGACAGAAATTGCCGCTGCATTGGGCACGGACATCAGCGGATTGTTGATGCTACCTAATTTAACAGAAATATTATTGTATCACGTGTTAGATGCTACGGTGCCCTCAAGTGCTGTAACCAATGGAGCCATCGTTCAACCCCTCAGTGCATCTAACACATTGAAATTGACGGTTACATCCTCTGGTAATGTGTTCGTAAACCATGCACAGGTAACAACAGCAGATATCAATGCGGACAATGGTGTGGTGCACGTGATCAACTCGGTTGTATTACCTGCAGAGACGGTGGTGGATGTTGCTATCAACAATGGTTTTACCTCCTTAGCCACAGCGGTTATCACGGCGGAATTATTACCTGCTTTGTCTGACCCTTTGGCTTCTTACACCGTATTTGCTCCTACCAACGAGGCTTTTGATAATTTAGCCGCTGCCTTGGGTACTGATATAGCGGGTTTGTTGGCTTTGCCCAATTTAGCGGATGTGTTGACTTATCACGTTTTGGGAAATGCCGTGATGGCTGCGGATGTGACCAATGGCGCCATTGTTCAGCCCTTGAGTGGTTCTAATACCTTAAAATTAACATCTACCAGCATGGGTGATGTGTATGTCAACCAAGCGCAGGTAATTGCAGCCGATGTTACTGCCGATAATGGAGTGGTACATGTGATCAATGCGGTAGTATTACCTGCCGAAACAGTAGTAGATGTAGCCATCAACAATGGTTTTACTTCCTTAGCTACAGCGGTAATTACAGCGGAACTACTACCAGCGCTTTCGGATCCATTGGCTTCTTTCACGGTATTCGCTCCCACCAATGAGGCATTTGATAATTTGGCAGCTGCTTTGGGTACTGATATTGCGGGTTTGTTGGCTTTGCCCAATTTGGCGGATGTATTGACATATCATGTATTGGGTAGTGAAGTAATGGCAGCGGATGTGACCAATGGTGCCATTGTTCAGCCATTGAGCAGTACTAACACCTTAAAGTTAACTGCTACCAGTATGGGCGATGTATATGTCAACCAAGCGCAAGTAATTGCGGCCGATGTTACTGCCGATAATGGCGTGGTACATGTGATTAATGCGGTAGTATTGCCTGCTGAAACAGTAGTAGATGTAGCCATCAGCAATGGTTTTACTTCTCTAGCTACAGCGGTTATTACAGCGGAATTATTACCAGCGCTTTCTGATCCATTGGCTTCCTTTACTGTATTCGCCCCCACCAATGAGGCATTTGATAATTTGGCAGCTGCCTTGGGTACTGATATTGCGGGTTTGTTGGCTTTGCCCAATTTAGCGGATGTATTGACATATCATGTATTGGGTAGTGAAGTAATGGCAGCAGATGTGACCAATGGTGCCATCGTTCAACCTATGAGTACCACCAATACCCTAAAAATGACAGTTACCTCAACGGGTAATGTCTTTGTTAACCAAGCTCAAGTTGTAACAACCGATGTTATGGCTTACAACGGAGTAGTGCATGTTTTGAACGGAGTAGTTTTGCCTCTTGAAACGGTGGTGGATGTCGCTATCGACAACGGCTTTTCGACTTTGACCACAGCTGTAATAGCCAAAGAGCTCGTACCTGTTCTGTCCAATCCTTTGGCAGCGTTTACCGTTTTTGCGCCTACCAACGCAGCTTTTGATTCATTGGCGGCCGATTTGGGTACCGACATCAACGGTATTTTGGCTTTGCCAAATTTGACAGAAGTGTTAACCTACCATGTTTTGGCAAGTGAAGTATTGTCGACGCAATTGGTATCAGGACCTGTAGCCACTGTTAATGGTGCTTCTGTAAATGTTTCCTTGATGGGCGGTGTAATGATCAATGATGCTAACGTCACATTGGCCGATGTTTTAGCTTACAATGGTGTAGTGCATGTGATTGATAGAGTATTGATTCCCACTTCTAACGGAGTGAATGTCGAGAATGCTCTGAATATCAGTGTTTATCCAAATCCTACTGCGGAATGGATCACCATCAGCACTGCTGAACCGGTTCATTATACCATTTTTGATTTGAGCGGCAGAATGATGGAAAGCGGAAGAGCAATGAATGGACAATCTTTGAGCGTGAATCATTTCCCATCTGGATTGTACCTAATGCAATTAAAGGGTGATGCTGGAATGGAAAATATCACGATTGTAAAGCAATAAATAACAACGGGGGGCGGCTTAGCCCCCCACTATTTTATAATAAGAAATTGTACTTCAGTACAAAGGCGAAACCGAAAAGCCTCAACAGAGTAGGAAAACCAAAAAACAAAAACCTATGGAGCATTTAACAATTGCCAGCGACAACTATGTTGCATTCACGTTCTTTATCGGAACAATGGCCATGATGGCCGCGTCAGTATTCTTCTTTTTTGAATTGAACAACACTTCTCCCAAATGGAGAACGTCTGTTCTTGTTTCTGGTTTAATCACCTTCATTGCAGCCGTGCATTATTATTACATGCGTGGTTACAATTTAGAGACAGGTGAGTCACCTACGTTTTTCCGTTATGTGGATTGGATTTTAACTGTGCCGTTGATGTGCGTTGAGTTTTATTTAATTACCAAAAAAGCTGGTGCTAAAGTAGCTTTGTTATGGAAATTGATTTTTGCCTCATTGGTGATGTTGGTTACGGGATACTTTGGTGAGACCATTGACCGCGATCACAGTGTGATGTGGGGAGTTATTTCAGGTGGAGCTTATTTCTACATTGCTTACTTGATCTGGTTTGGAGAAGTGGCTTCATTGGCACAAACCGCAGGTGCGCAAGTAGCAAAGGCTACGCGTGTTTTGGCTTGGTTTGTTTTAGTAGGTTGGGCGATCTATCCTTTGGGTTATATCCTAGGTACTCCAGGTGGCCTTTTCGGAATGCAATTGGTTTCTGATCCAGCTGCTGCTTCTCATGCTATGGACATTGTGTATAACATTGCGGATGCCATCAACAAGATTGGTTTCGGTTTGGTGATCTATGCTTTGTCAAGAAATGAAGATTAATGGTTAATTTCATTTGTTTAGAATGGAAAGGGTGTCTCCGCTTGGAGCACCCTTTCTTTATTCACAGGACATCATGAGCCAAATTGGTCATCATCATTCAACCACTTATGCCGATGTAGTCATCATAGGCATGGGAGCATCTTCTTGCTTGTTGTTATTGGCGATGGAAAGGAGGGGTTGGCTTAAAAATAAGCGAGTCGTGGTCATTGAGCCTCGATTGAATGATTTACCGGATAAAACTTTTTGCTTTTGGTCGTTGGAAAGTGATGTCATACAAGAACATTTAAAGGCGATCATTACGGATTCATGGAATCAGTGTGAGGTATTGATTGGTCATACTCAGAATATGGGTCACTATCAATACCATTGTATTGAAAGTGCCGCTTTATGGAAATATACAAGTACTGTTGGAGAGGGCAATGGTGTGCGGTTTGTTCAAGGTGGGGTAGAAGAGATTGAGGTGAATGGTGATACGAGAATGGTGCGAACCTCAAACGAGATTTTTGCCTGTCATCGAATTTTTGATTCACGTCCACCTTCATGGGACACGTTGAATGAACCCGATGCATATCATATCCATCAAAGTTTTGTAGGGTGGTTTGTAAAGCCTCAATCTTTTGATGCTAATAGGGCCATTCGATTAATGGATTTTGAAATTCCACAGAATGGGCATTGTCAGTTCATGTACGTCCTCCCATTTTCTGATGGTCGAGTGCTAGTGGAGTTCACTAGGTTTGGTTCGGAGAAAGTATCCCCGGATGAAGCGCAGGAGCAGCTCAAGAATTACGTAAATAATCATTTTGGCGAAGTAGAAATTTTAAACACGGAAGAGGGTTGCATTCCCATGTCCAATCGTTCCTTGATCACTGTAGACGATCATCAGGTCATTCCCATTGGCACTCGGGCCGGTATGCTGAAACCTAGCACCGGTTATGCTTTTCGTAAGATGTATGATCATGCTGAAAGTTGTTTGGATGAAATGGGAATAAGAGATAATGAAGATCGGCAGTATTCTCCCTTTTTTAAGCTTCCTGTATGGAATAGGTTTGCTTGGTACGACCAGTTATTGTTGTATATATTAACCCATCATCCCCATCAAGGAAAAGGAATCTTTCAAACATTGTTTTCAAAGGTTGCGTTAAAAGAAACCCTTCAATTTTTGGATGAAAAGACGAGCCTTTGGAAAGAAGTGAAAATATTTTCACGTCTTCCCAAAATCCCGTTTTTAAGAGCCGCATGGGCTGGCTTTCACCGTTCAAAGGTGTTTCATTCTTTTAGCTTGCTTCTTTTGTCAGCCTTTTTGGCTCTAATGGGAAATAGTATGTTCATACAAAATATTTTTGGATACGCTGTGCTAGCATTGGGCATGGTGGCCATTGGGATGCCACATGGGGCTGTCGATCACCTGTTGGATAGTGACGTTGGTCTGAAAAGTAGAGCGATTTTTATTGTCAAATATGTTTTACTCATGCTCTTGATGGGGGCATTGTGGTATGTTATTCCAGCGGGGGCTTTGGTCTTTTTCGTTGCTTTCTCCGGGTGGCACTTTGGCAGCGGTGATGGACATGGATGGGGTATTAAGAGTACCTTATCTTGGCTATGGGGATGCAGTGTTTTGTTGTATCTTTTTACAACTCATTCCGCAGAAACTACTTCGATATTGTCACAGATGAATTTCTCAATTGAGGTTTCTAGTCAGTACTCTTGGATTTTGTTTCCTTGGTTGCTTTTGGCTTTATTCAGAAGAAATCTTCCATGGTTGTTGACGATTGCCATGCTTTGGGTTTCGAGTTTTCTTCCCTTGATTTTTGCTTTTGGCTTGTATTTCGTGGGACAACACAGTTGGCTGGGTTGGCAATATTTGAAGCGAAAATTGAATAAAACGTCAACGCAAATTTGGTGGAATGCTTTCCCCTTTCATTTAGCGGCATGGCTGCTATTGGGAGTAACTTTTTACTTTCAAATGGAGCTTTCGAGTTGGAGTGAGTACTCCGCTTGGGGATTATTTTTTATATTTTTATCATGCGTAAGTTTTCCGCATGTTTGGATGACTCATCGTTCTTTTGCAAAATGAAAAAGAAATTTAATACTCTCGATATTGAGCAGATGGAAAGGCGATTCCGGGGGAATTTGATCAATTCATTGGGCGGATACAAAAGTGCTGTTTTGGTAGGAACGATTGATTTACAGGGTAGATCCAATTTAGCCATTTTCAATTCTTTGTTTCATATTGGCGCAGATCCAGCGTTGTGGGGAATGATGGTGCGCCCATGTGTTGCTGGTAGCAATACATTGGGTAATATTTTAGCCACTGGAGTATTTACTTTGAACCATATTAACCCCAATATCATGGAGCAGGCGCATCAGTGCAGTGCAAAATATCCCGAAGGTATCAGTGAGTTTAAGATGGTGGGATTAGAAGAAGAATTTTGGGAGGGTTTTGTAGCTCCTTTTGTAAAAGCGAGTGCAGTTAAAGTGGCTTGCGAATTGGTAAAAACGGTGGATCTAGGGCTGAATGGTACCACCTTAGTAGTAGGTAAATTGTCGCAGATAGAAATACCGGTGCATGTCCTAGGGCGAGATGGTTTTCTGAATTTGGCGGCTTGCCAGACTTTGTTATCCAGTGGGTTAGATGGATATGGACTTTCCCAACCCCTCACTCGTTTATCCTATGCTAAAATCGACGCTATGCCGCAAATCATTCATGAGGATTGTCATGGATAAGCTATGTTGATCTTTCATGTAAATGGAGGACGTCAGATCAGAGTCTATTGTCCACCATCTCTACATTGGGAAACTTGGCTTTGTTGAAAGTGAAGTCTCCGTCTTGCATAGGGGCATTGGGTTTTACGTTCTTGATTTTGTACGTGATCTCGCCGCCGTCTTTGGTCTTGACAGAGGCCTTGGTCAATTCATTCTTGGCCTTGTCCACATACATCATGATGGTATGATATGATTTGCCTTTGGGGTTGTTGGGAAACAAGGAGATTTCATAACAAGCGGCACCATCTACCGTGGCGTTGGCATTTTTCATTTCGTTTTTGAAATCCTTTTCCCAGATGGTGAAGATTTCGGATGGATCAAAAGCTCCGTCTTTCACATCTTTCAAATTATCGATGGTGCAGGTATTGGATTTTTTATCGTAGGTCCAAATGGTTACACCATCTGTGTAAATGGTGTAATCGTTCAAAGAGATAGTGTATTTCTTTCCTTTGATTTTAATAGTGCCATCTTGTTTGATGTTCTTGTTGTTCTTTTTATCGACGAGGTTGGAGCTGAAGTCGGCTTGAATGGTGCTCCATGTTTTGGCTTTGGCGGAGAGTTTATCTAGTACTTCCTTAGAGGATTGTGCATTAGTGAAAATGGCGCAGATGAGCGCGATGGATAACAAAAAAAACTTTTTCATTGTATTCAAATTAATCGTTGTTTCTGCCGCTTCTCAAGAACTGTTCCAAAGATTCCAAATCTTGAAAAAGGACCTTTCTTCCCTTGCTTCCTTCAAACGGGCCAATGATTCCAGCAGCCTCCAATTGATCCACCAATCTTCCGGCTCTGTTGAATCCTAGCTTTAATTTACGCTGGAGCATAGAGGCGGAACCTTGTTGAGTTTGTACTACCGTCCGGGCTGCATCTTCAAAAAGTTCGTCGCGGTCGCTATCGGCAAAATTACTCATTTCACCGTTTCCATTTTCATCGGGTACTTCAGGCAACAATAGGGCATTGGGATATCCCTGTTGATTGCCAATAAATTCTGTGATTTCTTCTACTTCTGGCGTATCGACAAATCCACATTGTACACGGATCAAATCGTTACCCGTAGAGTACAAAAGATCCCCTCTACCAATCAATTGATCCGCTCCCCCTGCGTCCAAGATAGTGCGTGAATCGATTTTTGAAGTTACCCTGAATGCTATACGAGCAGGGAAATTGGCCTTAATAATACCCGTAATGATATTGACTGAAGGACGTTGGGTAGCAATGATCAAATGGATGCCAATGGCACGTGCCAATTGCGCCAAACGAGCGATGGGGGTTTCTACCTCTCTTCCGGCTGTCATGATTAAATCCGCAAACTCATCCACCACCAGGACAATGTAAGGGAGGTAGCGATGTCCTTCATTGGGATTCAATTTTCGTTTGATGAATTTCTCATTGTATTCCTTGATATTCCTGCATCCCGCGCCCTTGAGCAATTCATAGCGTTGGTCCATCTCGATGCAAAGACTGTTCAATGTCTTGACCACTTTGCTGGTATCGGTGATGATGGCTTCATCGGTGTCGGGCAATTTGGCTAAGAAGTGGCGTTCGATTTTATTGAAAAGAGTGAGCTCCACTTTTTTAGGATCCACCAGAACAAACTTGATCTGTGACGGATGTTTCTTGTACAGCAAACTCACAAGAATGGCGTTCAATCCCACGGATTTTCCCTGACCCGTAGATCCTGCCATCAATAAGTGCGGCATTTTGGCCAAATCAACACAGAATATTTCATTGGAAATGGTCTTACCCAAAACAACGGGTAATTCCATCTCGGCCTTTTGAAATTTCTCAGAGGCAATCAAACTGCGCATGGATACTACCTCGGGCTGTGAGTTAGGCACCTCGATACCAATGGTTCCTTTTCCTGGAATAGGCGCAATGATACGGATTCCCAATGCAGCAAGGCTCAGCGCAATGTCGTCTTCCAAACTTTTTATTTTGGAAATGCGTACTCCCGGAGCAGGATTGATTTCGTACAAAGTGACCGTGGGGCCAATGGTAGCCTTGATTTTTTCAATCTCAATTTTGTATTGATTGAGGGTTTGAATGATTTTGTTTTTGTTTTCCTCTAATTCCTCCTTGGTGATTTTGATTCCGCCGGTGGTATGGTTTTTTAAAAGATCAATGGAGGGTGCTTCATAACGTGAAAGGTCCAATTTGGGATCATAATCTCCAAAGTCAGCCAATCTTTCATCTACTTCTGCGGCAGAGAGTATTTCTTCTTCCACGGGCCCCATGACTTCCATTCCAAGATCATTTTCCAATTGCATCATGTCCAAGGGAAGCTCAGGCGTGGGTTCCTCTTGTTGAATGGGTATGATTTCGGGTTGTAATTCGATTGCCGGCTCATCAAAAGAAATCACCTCCGGCTCGACCGGTGGTGTGATGAAGGTGTTGACAATGGGTTCAGTAGAGATGACCTCCAATTCTTCCGCTGGATCTATCCAAGGTTCGGGATTCACTTGGGATGAGACGGAGATGGTGGTTTCAGCAGCCGAATTGGGGTTTTCCGGAATTTCTTCAGTTGCTTTTTCTGCCATCTCGGCTAGCTGGGTTGCACGTTCTGCTTTGGCCGCTTCTCGTGCTAATCTTTTTTCTTCTTGACGCAATTTCCAGTTGTCCAACCAACGGTCTAAACCTGCACCAAAGTGGATGAGGAAAGAGACCAGTGCTGTAGCGATGAGCAGCACTGCAGTACCGATGCTTCCCAACGCGAAAGTGAGCCATTGTGTTATCCAAATGCCATATGCACCCACCCAACGATCATTGATGTCTAATACAATGTGAGGAAAGGGTGTTTCTTCGCGGTGATGAAATAAAAATCCTAAGATGAGCGGACTGAAGACCATGCCGTAGTTCATCCAACGAAAACTCTTGAAGAATGGAGTTGGGGTAGCACGAATGATCAAGAGGCTGCTGAACAAAACAAGGATGTACAAAAGAAAAAAAGCGCCTACGCCAAAGGCTTTGTACATCAAGAGGAAAGCACCGGTGGCTCCGATTTTCCCCATCCAATTTTCGTAACGAGGTGCATCCTCAATTTGAGTAGCGGCATCTCCACCCAGCAGTAAGCTCAAGTCATTTTCACCATTGATGATGAATGAAATGCATGCCAGCACCAGATAAATGGTGAGCAATAGGAGCAAGGTGCCCAATATCAGCTGATTTTTTCTTCCGAAAAACCGATCTTTCCAGGATACTTTGTCGCTGATAAAAGGAATTTCTTCTTCCTCGGAAGGATTTTGTGTATTCTTCTTAGCCAAGTTCTTAAAGGTGCGTTAAACCTCAAAAATACCGAGGGTTTTGATGGGCTTTTCAATTCTTTTAGTCCTTTTTCAACAATCCAGGGTGGAAGTTTTCTACTTTTGCAGCCGTTAATCGCGGCGGCCAATAAAAAAACTTGCTGATTTAGAAAAGTTTTGTATATTTGCCATCCATTTTATTAAGGCAATGGCAAAGAAAGGAAACAGAATTCAGGTGATTATGGAGTGCACTGAACATAAAGAGTCAGGCAGACCCGGCACAAGCCGTTACATCACCACCAAAAACCGTAAGAACACTCCAGATCGTTTGGAAATGAAAAAGTACAACCCGATCTTGAAAAAAATGACTGTTCACAAAGAGATTAAATAATTGAACCATGGCTAAGAAGGTAGTTGCGACATTACAAACTGGAGGTGGTAAGAACCACACGAAAGTGATTAAAATGGTGAAGTCACCCAAATCTGGTGCTTACACTTTCAAAGAAGAAATTGTACATAACGATAAAATCGCAGATTGGTTTACTAAGGCCTAATCGGTGAAAGCTCATTTTGAAAAGGCTTTTTCGTAAGAAAAGGCCTTTTTTATTCTAAAGCCCATGAATTTTTTCAAGAAATTATTTTCCAAAGAGAAAAAAGAAAACCTCAATCAAGGGTTGGAGAAAACCCGCACGGGTTTGTTTTCCAAGCTTGCCCGCATTGTTGTGGGAAAGAGTACCATCGATGATGAGGTATTAGACAATTTGGAAGAGGTATTGATTTCTTCAGATGTGGGTGTTCCCACCACTTTGAAGATCATTGCCAGCATTCAAGAGCGTGTCTCCAAGGATAAGTACATGGGAACCGATGAATTGAATCGGATTTTGAGAGAGGAGATTGCCACCTTGCTTTCTTCGCATGAAGGTGAGGAGCAGTCAGACTTGTTTATACCCGAAGGAAAGAAGCCCTATGTGGTCATGGTGGTGGGAGTAAACGGGGTGGGAAAAACAACTACCATTGGAAAGTTGGCCTACCAATTCAATAAGCAAGGAAAGAAAGTGGTATTGGGAGCGGCCGACACTTTTCGTGCGGCTGCCATTGATCAGTTGAAGGTATGGGGAGAGAGAGCGCAAGCACAGGTTGTTGCGCAGAACATGGGTTCTGATCCAGCCTCGGTGGCCTTTGATACTTTGCAAAGTGCCGTGGCACAGCAAGCAGATGTGGTTTTGATTGATACGGCGGGACGTCTTCACAACAAAGTGGGGTTGATGAATGAGTTGTCCAAGATCAAGCGAGTGATGGAAAAAGTGGTGGCGGATGCGCCCCACGAGAT
>Ga0169931_10002960_pt1 | contig 27313 bp, 27 predicted proteins | sample Kivu_15m_20L_FD_129675 | JGI IMG/M metagenome (GOLD analysis project Ga0169931, IMG submission 129675) | Freshwater microbial communities from Lake Kivu, Western Province, Rwanda to study Microbial Dark Matter (Phase II) - Kivu_15m_20L... | ecosystem: Environmental > Aquatic > Freshwater > Lake...
CATGTCTCGTATGCCACCTCTCATGATTCAGTCATTGATGTAGTCCAACGGATTGGGAGCCAACTGGGAGCCTCGTTCATCGATGGCGGCATCCACCCTCAATTTGGTACTCGCAACTTCATACTTCCTCTCAAGGACTCGAGATACATAGAAGTGGTTTGCCCTTTGAATCATCCTGTGGCTGATAAGACGCCATTCGGCCAACTCGTTAGCAAAAAGGTAGAGGATGGTGGTGGATGGCTCACTTGGGTGGTTGCAGTTGAGGACCTTTCCCCTATTGAGGCAAGACTAGAGCGCAAGGCTGTAGAGGGTCATCGCAAAAAGCCAGATGGAAATGAGCTTTTCTGGAAACAGATAGGCGTGCTCGACACTTTGGATCAGGCATGCAATCCGTTCTTCATTCAATGGAAGAGTGATTCACATCCATCGACGGAGCGTGATTCAAACGTTACTTTGAGCGCCATCGAAATCTACGGTGACCCCGAGTCACTGAGCCAGCACTATGGCCTCAACGGATTCTTTTCACAAAGCGACATTCACTTCAACTGGATAAGCGACGATGTAGACACGGGAATTGAATCAGTCACTTTCCTAACCCAGAATGGAAGCGTTCGGGTCGACTAAAGATTGCCGCCTTAGCTCAGTCGGTAGAGCGTCGCTCTCGTAAAGCGAAGGTCTCGGGTTCGATTCCCGAAGGCGGCTCACATATTGAACGTCCGGCCCCTCAAGTTGTTGGTACTTACGTTTTTTGAGTCGATATGTGCGGATGTGTCCGCGACAAGTGAACGTGCCACTCAACAAAACATGAGCGGGCAGTCCTAGTCACTTCATAAGCTACACTAACAAAAGTTACAAGATCTGGGTATTGAGTAACTTCCACCTTGATTCAAGCATTCCTATTCTTTTTTCGTCTTCCAGCGAGATACGACCGTAATATTCACGCTTATTAGTAAGCCAAAGCAATTCGAAGTGAACAGCATTCAGGAGTCCACGTTCCAAGTCTGAATTTTCCAGTGCATTGGCATCAAACACAACTTTACGAGTTTCAAATCTATCTAACTTCCGTTCAGCGACTCTCTTTACAACAGGGAGGGAGTCAATAGAGATTCCTCCACCGAGCACGAGATCTAAACTATTTTCATCACAAAGTTCGGCTACTTTCAAGATGTGTTGAGTTACTCTCTCTTGGTCTATTCCTTCTCTTCCAATTCCTAAAGACCCAGAAAAATCAACACGGCCGAACACGATTCCTGCAAGTTCATGGTCTTTAGAAGCTATCTGCACCAAAGCAGCTATTTTTTCAAATGCCGAAATAGTTTCCACGTTGAAAAGAAAATCGGTGTCTTCTTGCTCATCGGGTTGAAAAACTAAATTTTTCGCCAAAACATACTTTGAGAGCGCATATGGGCTTTCAACCATTGGTGCCACGATATACTTCACACCAATCTGCTTCGCTTCCAGCAAGTCGCGAACAGCTTCACAGCCCCCAATCTTCACCGTCAGTTCAAGGTCAGCGCTTCTAGCTATATCTACTAGTCGAAGGAGCTCGTCCATTCGAGTTCCTTCTGCTTCAAACTCAGCCTTTACACTGACTACCCCAAAGTCACTTCGACCACGATCGAGAATGTCTCGCATCAGTCGTTCAGTCTTATTCATGCGTCTCCTTTAGAAACCTAAAAACTCTATCGTAAGTATCGGACTTCAATTCTGGTGTCATTAAGTGTAGAGGGTTGGACTGCATTGAGCCATTTGCAATTACGCGACTTCCAATTTTCGGGAAATATGTCTGATCCTGATGGATGGGGACCAGAAGAGCGCCAGGTCCTGGTGCCTGTAAGAATTCGGCCAGGTAATCCCACATGGTTGGAGATATATCTAGTTGGGTGCAAGGTATTTGATAGGCATGAAACAAGGCTTGCCAATCAGGTGCACCCAAGCCAGACTCTTCATCACAGCCAATATATGCACCATTGAAGTAGTTTAGCTGGGTCATACGAATTGAGGCATAACCCTTATTATCGAAGATTATCATTTTGATAGGAAGATTGTTTCTCTTGACTGTGGCTAATTCTTGAAGATTTTGAGCAAAACCACCATCACCTTCGATGAGAATCACCCTTGAGTGCTTCTTAGCGAATGACCCTCCGATGGCTCCAGCTAACCCATAGCCCATTGAAGCGAGCCCCTTATTAGAAACAACAACCTGATCTTCTTTCTGCTCGAAAGCTTGCATGAAAACGGTGAATGCACCGCCACTGCTACACGGGATAACGACGTCGCCAGGTCCCAAACATGCCGACAAACTCATTATAAAGTCGTAGGGATTGACCTTGTCTGCAAAGACCGCATTGGCTATTTCTGATGTAGGTAGCAGACCTTTGACTTCAGTAGCAAATTTGAGCCAACCTTCATCAACTTGAAAATCCATGGAGACAAGGGACTCGAGAACTCCCTCGAGCCAAATATCTGCCTCTGCGTGAATTCCCATGGATATCTTTGGAAAACCTTTTTGTAACTCCGAGGGGTCTATGTCTATCTGAATGATTTCGGCAAGAGGAGCGAAAGATTCATGATTGAATCCCGTCTGTTGGAGACCAAGGCGTGTCCCTACGGCAATCAACAAATCACATTGCTGTAGAAGCACATTTGAGTATCTCTGCCCCCAAGTGTTTGGCCTTCCAAAGTAGTATGGTGCTGAGTGAGGAACCCGATCGAGCGCATTCCAAGTTGTCATAGTCGGGATTCGTACAATCTCGAGAAACTGGTTCATGACGCCAGCAAATCTACGAGATACTCCTCCACCGATTAGGAAGAGAGGTCTTTTGGCTTTATGAATCGCCTCAAGCGTGCGCGACAGACCGATAACATGTTCACCACTCTCGTTGACTCCTGGCTTTGCAGTCGGAGCGAAACTAGCCTCGCAATGGGCTGCTTGGATGTCGAGACAAAACTCAAGAAAAACTGGTCCTGGACGGCCACTCGTTCCCAGTTTCAAAGCCTCGAAAATCTCAGTAACTCTGTCAACATGATCAATCCTCAAGCTTTTCTTGGTGATAGTAGAAACAAGAGAGACACCATCCAGCTCTTGAATACCCTTCTGTCGCAATTTCCCAAGATGCAAGTCTGATGACTTAACTTGTCCACCAACCACCAACACAAAACGACTTTCTAACCAAGCACCCGCAATTCCAGTAACGGAGTTTGTCAATCCTGGCCCAGCGGTGACCAGAGCAAACGACTTCGCTTCAGGGCTAATTTCATTGAAGTATTCGGAAGCGATGACCGCGCTTACTTCATGTATCGTAGGTATACATATGAACCTTGTGCGCGCGGCATTGATAAGGTGCATTATGTTTCCACCAGGTACAAAAAAACAATGCGAATAACCCGAACAAACTAATTCGTCCAAAAAAGCTTCAGATACGTTAGTCATCCAAGGCTGTTTATGACCTCAAGAACTGAGTCATAAACTCTTTCTAAAGTAACTTGACTCTTAGCAAAACCAGATTTGGCTAGTCCCTTCTCGGTAGGCAGTATCAAAAAGTACTTCTCTACAGTGTGCTTCTTATCTGATGAAAAAGCACCGAGAAAAGATTCTCTATCAGGAAATGATTCTTTAGTCACCGAGTACTCCGAAAACTCAATTATCTTACCGATCAGTTGTTGCAAGGATACTACATCTTTATAGTGATGAGCTTGTGCAAAATTGATTGCTGCGAGCATCCCCAAACCAACCGCAATACCATGAGGAATACGGTAGCCCATTGAAGATTCAAGAGCATGACCAAATGTGTGCCCAAAGTTCAAGAGTTGCCTTTCCTTGGTGTCAAATTCATCTATTTCCAAGAACCACTTCTTTGCTTTGAGAGACTGAGAAATGAGGTTCTGATAGCCGAGTTCGGTATTGGATACACCGTTGAGAAGATTCGACATTTCTTGACCGAAGGAATCCATTGAAGAAGGATCACGTGCGAAACATATCTTTATGCCCTCCAATAAACCTGAGGCAATATCTGATTTTGATAACGTATCGACAAATTTTGGGTATATATGAATTTCCTTTGGTGGAAAAAAATTGCCTAACACGTTCTTCTTGCTTCTAATGTTGATTGAGCTTTTTCCTCCAATGCATGAATCCATCATGGACATGAGTGTGGACGGGAAATAAATCCACTCAACTCCACGCATGTAAAGTGATGATACAAGAGTGCCAATATCCTGAGTGAAACCCCCACCAATCACTCCAATAGAGTCTTGACGCTTACAGCCTTCCTCAGCTAAGTATGAGAGAACTCTTTCGCAGGTATCAAGGTTTTTGTTTTCCTCACTGGCTTCCAAACAGATAGCTCTGGCGAAAGGTGATGCCAAATCTTTCAACGCGTTATCAATTATCCAAAAACGTGGTGTAAAAGCTGAGAGCTCTAAGTGGCCATCATGCAACTGGACGAAATAGTCAGAAAACTTTGAAGAAATGGAAAATTTATACATTATGACTATCAGACCATCCGTTGTCGACAAAGATTGATTGACCATTGATGCCCGATGAGTCTTCTGATACTAGGAACTCAACAACTTTTGCAACTTCCTGAGGACTAACTAGCCTGTTTCCAGGGGTGTTTAGTTCGATATTCCTTATTTGCTTGTCACTTAGATTTCGAGAAGTCATGGGATTGAGAACAATTCCAGGCGAGACACAGTTTACACTTATGTTCCTGCTACCAAGATCTGAAGCTAGTGCTCTTACTAGCCCTGAAACAGCAGCCTTGGAAGTTGAATATGCACTCTTGTTTTTTCGATGCAGTTTCTCCCAAACAGACCCAATAATTACCAGCCTCGCTCCTTCGTGAATCAAATCATGTTCCATTAAGCTCCGTAACGATTTGACAACAAAAAAAAGATTAGCATCGAAGACGGACAACCAGTCCTCATCACTTGTATCCTCAAAGGAGGATGTAAGATTGACACCTTGGGACCAAATAATGCCATGAAAACTCACGTCCCAGTGTTGAGCATTGATCTGCCTGTAGCCTTCGTAAACTTTCCAACCTTTTTGCTGACATAGTACCTTGCAAGCAAGACCAAGGCTGCCAGTGCTGCCAAAAATCAGTAGATTCACATTGCTCATAGTAGTCTACGATAAGAAAAGTGGATGGTACTAAGCGCTGTGTTTGGTCAATAGTGAAGAAAGTGCCTAGTGTTACACCGTTTGTGAATCTAGAAATTCTCCACAAATCTACGCAACAATCTGAGAGCCTAAAAGTATCAAGAATGCACAACTTGCTTCCGTAGATATTCAGTTGTCGAGATTGTCTCAGGACCCGGAGCTAGCATCCACCACTGCAATTGCAGAAGATTTTTTCGCAGTAGCATAAGGACGGGTTGTGTTTCGAGGTAAATGTGTGAGGGTACGAAAGGTCGGAGACGCAAGATAAATGAAGTCTAGGGCTGAAACACAGTAGCGTATTTCTCAAGGATTAATCTTTGGGCGTAACAATTGGTTGGTGAAGATTGTCGCAGTGTTTGGAGACTTTCAGGCGATTTGTATTGGGCCGAGAATTCACCACCATGAATCCATACATCGCCAAAGTAATGTTTACCCGTCCATGAGGTCATGAATCAGTAAAATCAGAATGGGCAGAGAAATTGGGTCTATTACGGAACTCAAGAGTAATCAGAATTACATTCAAGACATATCAACTCAATTTATTCAGTATCTCACGAACTGCCTTTGCAACTTTATAGACGGTTTCCCGTGAAAGATTTACTCCACTGGGTAGATTGATGGCATTGTCTCCTATGTAAGTAGCGTTTGGAAGCCCTAAGCTCGTTTCTTTCCAAATTGGATAACGACTTATAGGTGAAAAAACTGGTCGAGTCTCAATCTTTTGATCTAAGAGCTCCTTTCGAAACGCTTCGCGATCAAAATTTGAACGATTCACGTGAAGACTAGTCATCCAGGCTATCGATCTTGTCTTTGGGGCTTCCTGTTGGAATGAGACGCCCTCCAAATCCCCCAAAGCATCCTCGTACCATGAAGCTATTCGTCTTTTCTTCTCAATTTGCCTTTCAACAGTTTGGAGTTGCCCCAGGGCTAAGGACGCAGTCAGGTTACTCATTGCCATTTTCTTCCCCAAAGATTCGATCCAGAATGTACCTGGCTTTCTGCCACTCGTAGCAATCTTGTATGCCTTTTCGTAAAGCTCCTCACTGTCAGTTGTAAGCACCCCTCCTTCTCCACTTACTAACAGTTTTGCACCCTGGAAACTAAAACATGAGTAATCACCATACTTGGCTACACCTTGACCTTCAAACATCGAACCTATTCCGGGTGCAGCATCCTGAACCATATACAAGTTCTTCCGGTTACAAAGGTCACTCAATTCTGAAAGATTCGCAACAAAGCCATAAAGATGGACAGGAATAATTGCCTTAGTTCTGCTTGTCACGAGTGATTCAACAGAGGACGTGTCCATACACCATGTGTGTAAGTCAACGTCCGCAAAGACAGGGGTTGCGCCAACAAATCTCACCGCACTAGCGGTAGAAACCCAGGTGATTTCAGGCACAATGACTTCATCTCCCGGTCCAATTCCTAATGCCCAGAGAGACAAGTGCAGAGCACTTGTACAGCAATCCACAGGTAAGGCATAACGTGATCCAACATATGAGGCAAACTCTTCGGAGAACAGCTTTAGGAAGTCTGCATTGTGGTGGTTCCAGCCGGACTTGACCGCCTCGGTGACTAGTGCGACTTCAAATGGTCCAATTGAAGGTCCTGCGGTGAGCACATGGTCATCTACAGAGGTGAAATCTTCAAGCTCGACTGACATATGGACCCATGCATTGTCTGATGGAACATCAGACGGGATCAATTCAGTCTTATCTGCAGTTGTTACAAGGGTTAGATGCTGAATTGAGTCTACTGAGAAACCAAGCCTCTCATAAAAGGCTATTGCACCGGCATTTGATTGCAGAACACGCAAGTGGAGTTTGCTTATTCCTAAAAACTCGTACGCCCAGAGCCCTAGTGTCTCCGTGGCTGCAGTAAAGAGACCCTTGGTAAAAGTGGAAGGAGCCTTGATGACATTATCAAGTTCAACTCTTCCATCTTCTTTGATCCATAAACCCAAGTGACCAAGTCGCTGACTATGTTTATCGGTGACGAAAAATAGAATTCTAGTCGGTGTTTCTTGAACTAGTTTCTTCAACCACGACACAGTCCTACCTTCATCAGTATGGTTGTGGGGCATTTGAACTGCAAAAGTTTGGTTACGCCATTGAGCAAGTTCCGAAACAGCGGCAGGATTGTCGATGAAGTATCTTGCGACCGGGACTAGACGAAAGTCAGAAAATTCTTGCTGTTGGAAAGGAATAGCCCTTGCCCACAGAGCTTCATTTGTCGATGCATCCTTCAGGAATCTAAATAGTTGAATCGCTCCTTCGCTCCAGTCAAACTTTCCTATCTCCGGCACCACTAAACTTTTTGGGTTTTCATTGATTGTGAATCTCACTTGTTTACCTTTCCACGTGAAGAGAAGTCTACCATTGAAGCAAATGCACAGAAGTTGTGCTGAGCCCAATTGCAGGTTTGGAAATCTATCCCCCTATCTCCAACCATGGCATTGGACTTTGGTGAGCGAGTTCACTTAGTAGGTTTCGCTCACGCAGAGTGTCCATAGGTTGCCAAAAACCATAGTGCTTATAAGCCGAGAGATTTCGACTCAAGGCCAGCTTTGGCAGAGAGGACATCTCAAACAACTCCGAGTCATTCATAATAATGTCTACAACACTCTCTTCCAAGACAAAGAATCCTCCGTTAATCCATCCGACGTCAGTCTGCTGCTTCTCGCCAAAGTGCAAGACACGCTCACCTTCAATTTGTAAGACTCCAAAACGTGCTGGAGGACGCACGGCGGTCACCGTTGCGATACACCCATTTGTATTGTGGCAGGAAAGTAGGTGAGCTAAGTTGACATTGGCCAAACCATCTCCATAGGTCATGAAATACCGATCCGACGAGAAAGCTTCAATACACATTCTCACCCGACCACCAGTTTGTGTGTCTTGGCCCGTGAAGTAAGGTGTTATAGACCAATCAGTTTCAATGCTTTGTACCCACTCTTCAATGACTTCGTGTCTGTAACCGGTGGCGATTACAAAGTCAGAGTAGCCTTGCTGCGCAAAAATACTCATTACGTGCCAGAGAATTGGTCTTTCATCAATTAGGACCATAGGCTTGGGTTTTGTCTCAGTTTCTTCCATGATTCGAGTTCCAAGGCCACCTGCGAGAATTATGACTTTGATCTTCTGTCTCCCAACTCACGATGAATAATCTCAATCACGTAGTCCAGCATTTCAGTGGATATCCCAGGCCAAACACCAATCCAAAATACCTGATTCATAACAATGTCGGTATTCTCGAGTGAGCCAACTACACGGCGTGGAATGTCAACAAATGCAGGTTGACGAAGAAGGTTTCCAGCGAAGAGCAATCGAGTACCGATTCCGAACTCGTTCAACTTCTTCACCAAGGCATTTCTCGAAACTGGCGATGCATCTTTGACAAGAATTGCGAAGCCAAACCAAGAAGGATCACTGTCGTCTGTAGCTTCCGGAAGCACAATAAATTCTTCAAGGGCTTCCAAATTCTTCCTCAAGTATTGCCAATTCTCTTTTCGCTTCCTCACAAACCAATCAAGCCGATTCAACTGTTGAAGCCCTATTGCGGCTTGAATGTCACCAGACTTGAGGTTATAACCGATATGGGAATAGGAATATTTATGATCATATCCTTCAGGCAAGTCTCCAAGTTTCCATTCATACCTCTTCTTGCATGTGTTGTCGTTTCCTGGGGGGCACCAACAGTCGCGACCCCAGTCCCTAATGGACTCAATGATTGGTCTCAACATCGCTCTCTTAGTTAAAACGGCACCACCTTCACCTGTAGTTATATGGTGCGCTGGATAAAAACTAAGAGTTGACATGTCCCCAAATGATCCCAGAGGTTTCCCCTTGTAGGTACCTCCAAGAGCATCACAATTGTCTTCGATAACCCACAGCCCATGATCCCTTGCAACCCGTTCGATGTTACTTAGATTGAAAGGGTTTCCTAGAGTATGGGCCATGATGATTGCCTTAGTTCGAGGCCCGATCGCCTCCTCTATATTTGATATGTTTGCGACGTACGTCCCTAAATCAACGTCTACAAAAACAGGAACTAAACCATTCTGCAGAATTGGGGCAACAGTTGTTGGAAAACCCGCAGCTACTGTCAACACTTCATCGCCCGGTCGAAGACGTCTATCACCCAATTTCTTGCTTGTCAGCGCAGTGACTGCAATCAAATTAGCTGAAGATCCAGAATTGACCATAAAGGTGTGACGCATTCCCACAACTTCACTTAGTTGCCGCTCGAACCTTTCTGTGTATGGACCTGAAGTCAACCAAAAGTCTGCCGACGCTTCCATGGCTGCAGAGATTTCCTCAGCACCAAAAAATTTTCCAGTCACTGGAATTGGAGTGCTGCCAGCGATAAAGGGTCTCGCAGCATGCCTCTCCAGGAATACTTGCTGAGCCACCTCATTGAATTTCATGAATTCTGACACAAGACCTTGATCCTCATATAGGAGAGTATATTCACACCTCTAATAGCGCCAAAGCCATAACTCGAGATATTCATTTCGAACTCGATTTCATGTTGGATTTTCACCAGGAGAGCCTCGTAGCGCGTTACCCAAAAAAAACCTGCTTCAGTAGTTCCATTCTCCTATCTGTTTGTTGGAAAGAGACTCGAAATATGGCAATAAACCGGCACAACAACTCAAGAAAGTTCCTCCGTTGGATTGATCTAAACACACTTAGGGATTGTCTCAACATCATTGCAGCGATCAAATTCTTATCAGAATACTGCCTGGTCAGTAACGATTCTAGAAAAGCGATTGACTCATGTAATCTTGGAATAAGCAAAGTATCACTGGTCAATTGTGAAGGGTTTCCTTGAAAGTATGTGTAACAAATAGAATTAGTGTATTCAACCTTTTGTTGGCTCCAACAAATTTGAGCCAGGAACGCTTGATCTTCCCCTAAGGGAAATGAAGGGAATGATATTCCTCTAATCGCTTCGATGCGGAAGATAAAGCGCCACAAGCCGGGGTTAGTGACGACATCTAATAGTTTGTGAGTGGGCTTTACGGTTTGGATTGAGGTCTTGCCAGATTGGTATCTAGTGCAAATCTTGAATTGTCCAATGATTACATCGCTCGTCTTATGCTTACTAATCAACCTCGAAATTTGTTCGACATCAGGGTCGTCATCGGAGTCCCAAAATGCAACCCACTCACTCTTCACTCTCTCAAGTCCTGCATTTCGTGCTTGACCAGCCGACCCAAAAACCCCTTCGATTAGAACTACTTGCTCAGACTGGTGCCGATCTAGCAAGTTTCTCAGTTGAACACTCGTCTCTTCGTCGCGATAGTCATGGACAATAATGACGCTGATATTGTGGGCTATCGCTATCGGAAGCCAACTTTCAACATGATCAAGTCGATTCGCCGATTGAGTTACCGGGCAGATTACTGCTAGACGCTCCATGACTCACCTACTCCCGCCGTGTATTGTTTGACTCAAACAGTCGGCTAGGAAAGGATACAATTGAAATCCTGCATCCTGATCCTTTCAATCAACAGTCCACAGCTCTTGACAAAACTTTCCGTTTCAACGATTCTCGCTAGTTCAACTGCGAATATTGTGGTCGGCTACGTAGATGATTCGGAAAAAACAAAATTTCCAAAGAGTGAGAGAATCTCTTTTTTGAGTCTGGAAATACCGGCCATCACAAATTCAAGGCAAGGAGAAAGCGACTATAAATCTTTTGAAGATGATGACTTTTTTGAGCTTGTCCAACTCAAGTGGGTGCTTTTCGAAAAAGCAATCACCGATATAGATGCAAGTTTTTTCACATATGTAGATTTAGATGTTGTTTGGCTTAGAGATTTGGTACCAAGTTTTGAAAGTGTTTTTAAGAGTAATCAAGATTTAGATGCTCTCGTTCAAGACGCGACTAGGGATCCATCGGCACCTTCTCTATGCATGGGTGTTTTTGCCTTTAGAAAGTCAAAGAGGTCGTGGGATTTGATTCAATCTGCAAAGACAATTCATAAAGAGAGCAATCAAAGGTACGGTCGCTTTGGCGATGACGATGCCATAACACAGATTTTTGTTGAAGAAAAGAGTCAGTTTCTAGTCTTGCCGCTACCACAACTTATGTACCCTGTAGGACTAATGGCAAATTTATGGTCACCGCTTTCTATAGTGAGGGGGCTAAGGCCGCCGACACCATTCGTTTTTCATGCGAACTACGTATCAAAACTTTGGAAAAAGCTCTTGATAATGAGTTATTTCAAACAAGCAGTACGTCATGGGGGTCGACCTTTTTTTGTGTGGATAGTGACTTGGTTGAAGCAAGCATTGCACTACCTGAAACCTTGAGTTGATATGTTTGCGTTGACGAGAGCGAACATATGAAGGTGTTGTGTCACGTTGGCCATGGATTGTATGAACCTTGGATTTCAATCTTGCGTTTCGGCCAGGATAAAACGTGGCTAGCAAGGTCGTTACCTACTCAGTTTGAAGTATTCCATTCTCATGGTATTCCAGCCCCCAAGAACCTTTTGGCTTTCAGTGAGTTTCATGACAACCTACGATGGAAAAAACAACCTGTCCCAATATTGCTCCGCGCCTGGGATAGCTTAGTAACTCTACCCCTTTTCCCCTATAGCCCGAAAGTTATTGAGTCTCAAGACATTACTCTAAGGCACCTTGTCGTAAAGGTGGATTTGATCGATGTCCCATTACTTATTCGGTGGAAGATAAGGTCTTCGTTGAGGTTTGCGTTAGAACGCTTTGATTTTGATTACCTGTTCATGACAACAACATCTTCTTACGTCTATCCTCGAAAACTCCTTGAGATCTGTGAAATACTCCCGCGCCACAGATATGTAGGAGGTGCCCGAATTTACCCAAATGCTAACTTCGCTCCGGGGAGTAACCGACTGTTCTCACGGGATGTGGTTGAGCATTTCATCGACGATTTTTGGGCTCAGCCGGCAAGTAATCTTGAGGATGTCTCAATGTCCAAGAGTCTAAGAAGGATGGGTTATTCAATCTCAGAGCTACCTCACTTACCGTTGACGTCGATAGCAGAGGTAGTAGAATTGAAGAAGAGTGAGGCACAAAGGCATTATCACTTTAGGGTGAAATCTGGACCTCTATCTCAAAGAGGTGATGTTGAAACCATGCATGCTCTAGATAGGAAACTTCAAGATTTCGGATTCTTTGAATAAGAAACTACTTCAAGAAAGTGTCTATGTCTTGCTTAGTCGCTTGATCCGGTCCCAACTCTACAGACTTTCTCCACCACTCGACTGTGGAAACAACCGCCTGTGACTGATCAAAAGACGGATTCCACTTTAGACGTTCTCTAGCGTGGCCAGAGTCCAGCATCAAATCTTTGGTTTCACCCGGAGCAGTTCTATCTGAGAGGACTGGTCGTGAAGGATGTCCCCAAGATCTGTCAGCAATCGCGACTACCTCTCGAACAGTAAGGGAATCTTCTGTAGGACCAAAGTTGAAGCAATCACTCTCGCGTGTCTCATATGCCCAAACAAGGGCTAAAAGGTACCCATAGAGAGGGTCAAGCACATGTTGCCAAGGGCGCGTAGCAGCAGGAAAACGAATCTCCAACTTGTCTCCAGAGAGATAACTGCGAATGAGATCTGGCAATAGTCTGTTAGGGGAAGAGTCTCCTCCTCCAATCACATTTCCAGATCTGAGTGAGAGTATCGGTGGCCCACTTTCTCCTGAAAGCGCGCGCCAAGCAACGATGACATTCTCCACAGATGCCTTACTTGCGCTGTACGGTTCAGTTCCTAGAACTTCATCGCCTTCTCTATGACGGTGAATCGGGCTATGCGATGGTCGGTAAACTTTGTCGGTTGTTACGATCCCCAAAACACTATCCGGACTGTGCACACGGAAGGCTTCAAGCACGTTGGCAGTCCCCAAGACATTGGTCTCAAAAGTCTCAATAGGGTTGGTGAATGACTCAATCACTAATGGCTGTGCTGCCAAGTGGATCAAGAAAGAAGGCTGTTCTTTAGCGACGATACGCGCAATAGCCCTCCGATCCCGAACGTCTTGGAAGTATTCAGTAGATGGCTTTCCAATGGATGTCTTTTCATATAACGATCCAGGTTCCGCAGGCAGCGAAAGTCCAACAAATGGAATCGAAAGTTCTTCAAGCAGGACACCTAACCATGCGCCTTTAAATCCAGTATGACCAGTTATCAAGATAGGACGTTCTAATGTAGAGAGGACTTGGAGGCGCTTATGGACAGACACAGCACACCATGGATAACGTTTTAGACCTGGAAGTCATGATAATTGCCATGGCATTAGAACTTCCTTGAGCGCAGGCACATTTGCCTGATTCAAGCCAGATTGCCATAGTTCTGGACTTTGAATCTTACGGCGATCTTTACGATGGAAAGTAACTTCTATGATAGGGGGAAACTTGTTGAGCCCAAAGAACCAGTAACCACAGGCATTGTTCGCGTTTACATTAACTACATCAAAGTACTCAAGCAATTTTTCGAAAACAGGCACAATCTCCTTCTCAGAGAAGTACTTGTACTTCAACAAGTCCAAGAAGTGAAACTCCATTACTATCACGCGAAATGTTTGCAGCAAGGTTGGGCTGGCTTGCTTCAATATTTCATACTCAGCACCTTCTATGTCCATCTGAAGAATCAGTTCATCTGAATCTTTCTTCTGAACTTGCTTGATCCACTGCTCTAAAGTTAGAAAGTCAGAATCGGGAAGGCCCAGAAGTTTAGGAATGAACTCCAGACCAGGAGTTGCTTGATCTGGTAAGTATTCGGGGAGATCACAAATTTGTGAGGGAATATTGAAGTCTTGAAATAGATGTCTCTCAAATTTTGAAAGGAGATTGCATCCTGGCGATAGACAATAGGTGATGCCATTCAGATCGTTCGGTACCACATACCCTCCATCGTGATCACCTCCGATTCTAAGTAACTCATGACCCCAGCTCTTGGGTACACAAGAGTCGTAGAAATCCTGAATTTCCTTTATTGAGCTCATGGCGAAAAAGTCAGAGCGGCTGAGATTGATTCCGAAACTTGAGAGGGCTCTTTGCGCCAGCCCTAGAAAACGACTTCGTGCCATGAGAGAACAGTACTAAATTCGAATGAGACATAAGGTGCAAAGGTCATGAGAGAGTCCCCTCTAGGCGAAGTTAGAGGTTACAGAGCTCCACAATTGGCTAAGTATGCGAGGAATGATGGAGCAACAATCGTGTTGCTCTTGATTGCTTATCAATGTTTGTCAGTGAGTGTCAAAGAATGCTGGTAACGGTTCCCATGAATCAGGTATTAACTGCGCAGGACTCTCAAGTGAATGAAACCAAGGATCTGGACAGACTACCGGAGCACCTGCGTTGTATCTCAAGAATGCTGCCCACCAGCTCAATGAAGAATTCGCGATGATATAACCGCTGTAGCCCCGCATTTGATCTAGCGTTTCGCAAACTTCGTCATTCTTGGATTGCAATAGATACAAATCTGAAAACTCAATCGGAAGTCTTGATAAAGCTAGATCTGGATCGTCACTGTAAACGTGAATAGACCTTCTACCGAGTAGTCCAATTAGGTGGCGGATACTCAATTCGTAGTATCGAATTCCGGGTAGACCAAACGACGAATTTTCAAGATAGTCAGTAAGTCTGACATGAAGCATGATTGCATCTGATACTTGGTGATTGAGTGAATCTGCATTCTTGCGAGAAACCGGAACAAGAGCCTCAAGTTTCTCAAAGACTCTTGGCTGAGACGCATACTTATAGGTTTGGAAATACCCGCAAGCATGAGAGTTCAATTGGGATGCTTGAAAACTGGGATCAAATCCCAAACCCCGAGAGAACTTGATGGGTGAGGGACCTCTTGCCAACCGCAGAACTCCAGACGCAATAACCTCGTAAAATCTGGGGACGATCTTTCTCCTTCTATAACGAGAAGTGACGCGAAGCCCAAGGTTGATGATACGTCGAATAAGAAGTGAGGCATGGGAGTACACGCGAACTTCAATCCCTTTGGGCAGCTTCAAGCCACACAATTGTGGTTGACCGTTTTGGTTCTTCCTCGTATTGCCCATCCAATCTTCAAGCACTAGGGAGTTTTCATGTGCTAGAGAAAGGGCAAACGCAAGCTGAAAAAGTTGATTTCCTAACCCCCCCATCAAGAAAACTCCTGGGGGCAGTGGTTTGGGAATGCATCTAGATTTCAAATTCATGGCGCGTAGATTCTAGGCTAAAGAAATGCTCTCATCGCCGAGGGTCTACAAGATACGATGATGAGCCAAACGGGTGTTGAAAAGCGAGGGAGGAACGCCTAAGGAATGAAGCAAAAAGTCCTGAAGATTTCGGTACCTGGCTTTTCAACCAACGCCACTCTTGATCAGTACATCGACTTTGACCTGATGGCCAAACTCAATTGGAGTATTCAAATCAACTCAGGAGAAGGAGAGGCCGATGTTTGGTTTGTCCTGGAAGACGTCCCTGCATACGATGACAGAGCAATTGTTGCTCCGGAGAACGTGTTTTATGGCTCCGCTGAGACTGCATTGCCATTGGGATATCTGGCGGAATCACGATACCAGCAGGCATTTCTACGACAGTTCCGACACATTTACACACATCATGACTTGTATTGGGAGAATGCGCATTCAGAGTTACCGTTCTTGGGTTGGATGATAAACAGCAACCACGGTCCGACAATTGTGAGAAATCATCATCGTGATCATAAGTTTCTTAGCACGAACTATGTGATTGAGAAGAATGAGTCTCCTCTCATGTCCGTTTTTTGTTCCAATCAATCTATGACTCCTGGTCACAGACTACGGCTTCGATTCGTTGAAGAGTTGAAGAAGTATTTCGGAGAAAATCTTGAGTGGTTTGGTAATGGGGTGAAGTCAATTCCAGAAAAGTGGGATGGTTTAGCGCCTTACAGATACACCATAGTTCTTGAGAATCATCCTGCGTACAATGTCATCACAGAAAAGCTCTATGATGCTTTTCTTGCAAAGTGTTTCCCGATCTACTGGGGTGCTCCAAATGTTGATGATTACTTTTCTTCAAAAGGCTTCATGAAAATAAACATTGAAGACTTGAGAGATGCAAAGAGTAGAATCTCATCATTGATTGAAAGCGATGTAGATCGTGAGCCTGGAGTTTTGGCTGCAATTGAGCACAATCGTCGCCTGGTTCTCAATGAATACAACAGTGTGTCACGACTATTGAGAATTGCAGATAGGTTCTTCAATGCAAGCGCACAGCGAACGCTTATGGAACTGAATCCGCGCAACAGTTTTCTCTCAAGGGCGGAACGGCTTCAAAATGCCATGATTCAAAAAGGCTATCGAGCAATCAGCCTGTTGAAGCGCTTTCCAGGGTGATCGCATCTTGGCGAGGGTTGCTTTCGATTACCGGTTCATCTCATTTATCCAGTAACTGGACCAAAGGATAAGGATTTGTTGTGGCTGAAGTGGTTTGAGGGGTACCTGGGTAATGATGGAGCTAAGTGCATCTTCGCTCCAATCATCAATCAGTATCAAGGGAACCCCCATCGCTTCTAGGCTCATTGACCATTTGTTTCTCACTAGAACCGGAATGGATCCACGATAGAGCGTCTCCCACAGTCGGTGCGTATCTTCACCATTGCCGCGCGGGCATGCAATAGCAGGGAATTCTTGGACCAGATGGGAATATTTCTTAGGACTCAGTTGACTCTTTAAGGTGACAATCTCTTCGTTTGTTTGAATGGAACGCAGAATTTCACTTCGAATGGGATGCGTAGACGAAAACGGTCCTACGAGTACTCGTCTGCGTGCCGTTGTGTGTCTAGATTTCAAGAGGCTTGGGAATCCATTGAGTGCAAGTGCCAAGTCTTCAAGGCCAATAGGCAAAGTGAGCACTCGCTTACCTTCAGAAATGTGAGAGTTCTGTAGATAGAGACGACTGACTTTTCCAAGTTGCAAGTCTTCGTCAATAAAGATTTCGTCAGATCCACCTGCAATAAGTCTTACTCCTTGCAAATCAGATGCAAACTCGGAGAGAAAGTCTCTAAGCACGGCCGAATTGCAATAAATGGTACGTTGGTTGCGCGCCTTTCTAAGCGAAAGATTCTTGAATGAATTGTGGCTCTCTATCACGACGTCACAGATTGACCTAAAGAACGCTTGTGAGATGAACGGGATACTTACCTTGTGGCTTACAAATGGGTGATATAGCTTTTGCTTCAGTCGAGTACGGAGTGGGTACATAAATCACCTGACATTGTGGAGAGTTTCTCAACCGATGCGAAGGGTAACGGCTTTGGAAAAACAGGGAGACACGTCTATTATCGGAAGTGGTGGCGTGTCCGAGCGGCCTAAGGAGCGCGCCTCGAAAGCGCGTGTTGGGGAAACTCAACCGTGGGTTCAAATCCCACCGCCACCGCCACCGCCACCGCCACTAGCTATGTGAAGCTTCATTTGGGCGGAGGATGAGGGATTTGAACCCTCGATAGGTTTCCCTATACACGCTTTCCAAGCGTGCGCACTCGGCCGCTATGCGAATCCTCCAGATTCACCGCGACTAAAGTCGCGATGAAGGGTGAAGTGTAGTCGGAGATAGAAACTAGACTCGGCGACGATTCCTCGTGCGGCGACGGATCGGTTTCACCCTCCAGGGTCGGAAGACAGCAAAGGAAGACAGGTCATTTGGGTGCACGAGGGATCCTTTGCTACCAAGTCTTTCGATGTCAGGGAGGGATAAAAGAGTGGATCTCCCTCTTGCGCTGAAGTATCGCCCCAGTTCCTTCGACGAAGTGATTGGTCAAGAGCACGTGACAGGCTCGTTGATGGCAGCGCTTTCCTCAAAACAGATTCATAACGCTTATTTGTTCTCGGGACCTCGAGGTTGTGGGAAAACCTCTAGTGCGAGAATTCTTGCGAGGTCACTAAATTGTGAAGAAGGTCCAACCGCAAACCCGTGCGGGGTCTGTCAGTCTTGCCGTGACCTCATCGCGAATGGCCCAGGTTCTCTTGATGTAATCGAGATGGATGCAGCCACTCACGGTCTTGTGGATGATGCGAGAGAATTGCGCGACAAAGCACTCTTTGCTCCTGTGCGCAGTCGCTACAAGGTTTACATTCTTGATGAGGCACATCAACTAGGACCAGCTGCGGCCAATGCTTTACTAAAGATTGTCGAAGAACCGCCTCCATACGTTATTTTCATCTTTGCCACAACGGAGCCCGAGAGAGTCATTCCAACCATACGCTCCAGAACTCACCACTATCAGTTTCGTCTAGTGTCACCCGATTCATTGAGGAAACATCTCCTAGAAGTCAGTGAAAAAGAAGGCGTGACTTTGGAGGATGGTGCGCTCGCACTAGCAGTTAGGGCGGGTGCTGGCTCAGTTCGTGACTCATTGTCGGCTTTAGGGCAACTTCTCAATGGAGCAGTGGATCGAAATGTAAGTTATGAATCGGCCTTACAACTGCTTGGCCAAACAGGAAATGCACTCTTAAGTGGTGTAACTAAAGGTTTGCAATCAGAGAATACTTCTTCACTACTGGAAATCATCTATGAGTTGTCTCAAAGCGGTAATGACCTGCGAAGGTTCAGTTTAGATCTGTTGGATCACTTCCGTGATCTCGTTGTTCTCAATGCTTCGAGTGGAGGTCACACCCGCCTGATCAGAAGTTACACAGATGAGGAGAGGGTCGCGCTAGCTAGATTTGCCCATGAGGTTCCCATAACGACGCTCATCACCTTTACAGAGATCGTGGCAGATCATCTCGTCCGCTTTAGAACGACGACTTCACCTGAAGTGATAGTTGAGATGATGATGATTCGATTGTGGCATGCTCTTGTGAAGGTAAAAGGATCATCAAAGGTACGAAGCGGCGATAGTCCAGATCCTGAAACAGCGACCGGTGATGATACAGATCAACAGGTCGTCAAACCTGGTCGTGTTGTAGAGGTTGAAAGCGCACGCCAACCTGTGTCAACATCCAAGGTGTCAATCAAGGACCTAAAAACGATTGAAAGTCACTGGCCTCGTGTTTTGGAAGAAGTTAAATCCATTAGGCGCCTTACCTGGACGCTCTTGAGTCCTCACTCATTTCCTGTCTTGTTTGAGGGGAAAGTCGTTAAGATTGCACTACCCAGCGCAGGAGCGGTTGACTCGTTCGATAGATCGAATAGCAAAGATGTCCTCTTAGCTGCCATGCGTAGGGTTTTCGAAGGAGACTTCACGATTGAAGTGGTAACACAGGCAGTAAAGCAAACTATGAGTCAGATTACTCATGATGAGGATACAGTTGGATCAACAGACGCTGCGTCAGGTGAAGAGCTTCTTATGAAGACTCTCGGAGCAAAGGTCATCTCAAAGGAAGACCTTTAGATGTACGAAGGGATCATCCAAGAACTAATTGATGAGTTGGGACAACTCCCCGGTATTGGTCCAAAAAGTGCACAGAGAATTGCCTTTCATTTCATCCAATCAGAGAAGGTAGACGTTGATCGACTAATTGATGTTCTCCGACAGGTACGGGAAAAGATCCAATTTTGTTCAACCTGCGGCAATGTCTCAGAGGAAGATGAGTGCAAGATCTGCCGAGACCCGCGGAGGGATCTGACTGTCATTTGTGTCGTTGAGGAGAGCAAAGATGTGATCGCCATTGAGAAAACCCGTGAGTTTCGTGGTCGGTATCACGTCCTTGGTGGTGCAATCAGTCCCATAGATGGAATTGGACCGGATCAACTTCGTATACGGGATTTGTTGGTTCGATTGACCGATACACAAGTGTCGGAAGTCATTCTTGCTGTGGACCCGAACCTCGAAGGTGAGGCGACGGCTACGTACTTAGCAAGAATGATCAAACCACTCGGAATCTCAATTACTCGCCTTGCAAGCGGTCTGCCCGTGGGCGGCGATCTTGAATATGCGGATGAAGTGACTCTTGGGCGAGCATTCGAAGGGCGCCGAGTTTTGGACCAATAGTCCAAATAATGGACGTATATTTGTCTCAAAATATGGAATTCAGGTGAAAGTTCCTTCCGAGCCATTCACAATTCGTTTGTGGGTCTATTGGTCCAAAAGTACGGTGGTTCCTCAGTCTCTGATGCAGAGGGGATCAAACGTGTTGCTGCTCGTATTGTTGCCACTAAACGGGCAGGTCAGCAGGTCGTTGTGGTTGTTTCGGCTATGGGGGACACGACAGACAATCTCATAGAGCTCGCGAATGAGGTCACTCCCATTCCCTCGGGGCGCGAACTGGACATGCTCTTGACCGCCGGTGAGCGAATCTCAATGGCCCTCCTAGCTATGGCGATACGCAATCTAGGGTTGGAGGCTAGATCTTTCACAGGAAGCCAGGCAGGAATCATCACGGATTCTTCCCACGGTAGAGCCCGAGTCATTGATGTGACACCAGGACGCATTCGGGAAGCAGTGGAGGATGGAGCCATTGCCATAGTGGCGGGCTTCCAAGGCATAAGCCAGGACACGAAAGATGTGACGACTTTGGGTCGTGGCGGATCGGACACGACAGCCGTTGCACTGGCGGCCGCTCTTGATGCGGATGTTTGTGAGATCTACACCGATGTGGATGGTGTCTTTTCGGCGGATCCTCGCGTCGTTCCTTTGGCTAGAAAACTCAAGAGCGTTACCTATGAAGAAATGCTTGAGTTAGCTGCAAGTGGCGCAAAAGTATTACATCTCCGTTGTGTTGAGTACGCGAGAAGATTTGACTTACCTATTCATGTTAGATCATCTTTTTCAAACCTAGAAGGAACGTGGGTTGTGAGAAATCGACCAGAGGAGGCGGATATGGAAAAGGCAATAATCTCAGGAATCGCTCATGATCGTAGCGAAGCAAAGATAACAATTGTTGGCGTTCCAGATCGCACTGGAGTAGCAGCTCGGATCTTTCAGGCCATCGCCGATTCAGAAATCAACATTGACATGATCGTCCAAAATGTATCTGCTGCGGAGACTGGGCTTACGGACATTTCCTTCACTTTACCTAAGAGTGAGGGCAGCGATGCGATAACAATTCTTAGAAGAATTCAAGGAGAGGTTGGCTTTCAGTCCCTCCAATACGATGATCAGATTGGAAAACTCTCTTTGATCGGTGCGGGTATGCGGTCACATCCCGGGGTGACAGCCAATTTCTTTGCTGCAATGGCTTCAGCTGGAGTGAATATAGAGATGATTTCTACATCGGAGATAAGAATCTCAGTTATCTGCCGAGCGGCTGATCTTGATGAGGGGGTCAAGGCAGCCCATACTGCATTTGACCTGGATGCAGACCAGATTGAAGCGGTCGTATACGGGGGAACTGGCCGATGAGGAAACCCTCACTTGCGGTGGTCGGAGCGACCGGTGCTGTAGGAACCGTGATGCTGGACCTTCTTTCAACCCGCAAAGATGTCTGGGGAGAGATCAAGTTGGTGGCATCGAGACGCAGTGCAGGTAATCGATTGATCTGCCGTGGAGAGGAGATTGAGGTTGTAGAACTGACACCTGAGTGCTTTGATGGAATTGATGTAGCGATGTTTGATGTTCCTGACGAGGTCTCTTCCATCTGGGCGCCGATTGCCGCCGAGCGTGGTGTGATAGCAGTGGACAACTCTGGTGCCTTTCGAATGGATCCCGAGGTACCCCTGGTTGTGCCTGAAGTCAACCCTGACCAAATCAAGATTCGACCCAAAGGAATCATTTCCAACCCGAATTGCACGACCTTGTCCATGATCGTCGCGATTGGTGCGCTACACCGTAGATTTGGAGTCGAAGAGCTCGTGGTCTCTTCCTATCAAGCTGCATCTGGCGCAGGACAAGCCGGGATCAAGCACTTGGAAGCACAGCTGTCTGCAGTGGCTGGCAAGAACTTTGGAGAGAAGTCAGGCGACATTAGAGAAGAGATCACTGACTTCGGACCCTTTCCAGCACCCTTAGCCCTAAATGTGATTCCTTGGGCTGGATCTTTGAAGGAGTTTGGCTATACATCTGAGGAGATGAAGGTTCGCAATGAATCGAGAAAGATTCTCGGTCTTCCAGATTTGAAGGTGTCAACTACATGTGTGCGAGTTCCGGTGAAAACGACACACTCTCTTGTTGTGCATGCCCGCTTTTCGCGAGATGTCTCTAGTGAACAAGCAAGAAGTGCTCTCACTGAGTCTCCAGGCCTCAAGGTCGTAGATGATCCTAGTAATCAACGCTTTCCGATGCCGATTGATGTCGTGGGTACTGATCCAACTTGGGTAGGTCGTATCAGGCAATCCCTTGATGATCCGCGGTCAATTGACCTGTTTATGTGCGGTGACAACTTGAGAAAGGGAGCAGCCCTAAATACAGCACAGATAGCGGAACTTGTAGCTCAAGAGTTTTGATTAGCAAGTCTCTTATCACTGTTATCCTTTTTACATGCGCATATTAGTAGCTGGATCATCAGGACTAGTTGGATCCGCCGTAGTGAGAGCGCTATCTAAAACCTCGCACCAGGTCGTGGCAGTCAACTCAAAGGTAGTTGACCTGACTGATCGCGCAGCGACCTTCGAATACCTTGCGGAGTCGAAACCTGACGCAGTCATTGATGCTGCGGCCATGGTTGGGGGAATAGGTGCCAATAACGCTAAGCCAGTAGAGTTCTTGTCGCGTAATGTCCAGATTCAGACCAATCTGATGGACGCAGCACACAAGGCGGAAGTCGATAGATTTGTTTTCCTCGGTTCTAGTTGCATCTATCCGCGAGAGGCTCCCCAACCTATTGTCGAAGAAAGTCTCTTGACCGGACCCCTTGAGTCCACTAACTCTGCTTATGCTATTGCGAAAATTGCTGGGATTGAACTGATTCGTTCATACCGTCGCGAGTACAAGCATCGCTGGATCTCATTGATGCCAACCAACCTGTATGGTGCCGGTGATAACTTTGATCTCGCGTCAAGTCATGTTCTTCCAGCACTCGTCAGAAAGTTCCATGAGGCGACTGCGAATGGATCCTCGGAGGTTGTGATTTGGGGAACAGGAAGTCCACGCCGTGAGTTCCTACATGTAGATGACTTGGCTCAGGCAGTCCTAATTTCGCTGGAGCGATACGACGATGATCGAATTCTCAACGTGGGTACTGGTGTAGATGTCACGATAAAGGAGTTAGCAGCCATCATCGGCAGTGTCACAGGGTTTCAAGGTGAGATTGTTTGGGACTCATCCAAGCCAGATGGAACCCCCCGGAAGGTCCTAGATGTATCTCGAATACTGAAGCTGGGGTGGTCTCCCAAGATATCGTTACGAGATGGAATAATCTCAACTCTGACGTGGTATCAAGAGAATCATGCGAGAGGTATCTGATCAATGAAGGTTGCGCTCATCACTGGAATCACTGGGCAAGACGGCTCCTATTTGGCGGAATACCTCCTGGCAAAGGGCTATGAAGTACACGGACTAATCCGACGATCGAGCAGTTTCAATACCGGCAGAATCGATCACATCTACGAGGATCCTCATCAGCCAAACCCGCGACTGAAACTCCATTATGGGGACTTGATGGATGGTGTAGGGATCACGAATCTCATTCGAGAGGTACAACCGGATGAGATCTACAACTTAGCTGCCCAGTCGCATGTGATGGTCTCGTTCACAATGCCTCAATACACGGCGCAGGTTGATGGTGTCGGAACTGTCGGGATTCTGGAGGCTATCCGTGCCTCGTCTAGGAAGACCCGTTTCTATCAGGCGAGTACGAGCGAGCTTTTTGGCTCCACTCCACCGCCTCAAAACGAGTCTTCACCATTCCGTCCAAGAAGCCCATACGCGGCTGCGAAGTTGATGAGCTATTGGGCGACGGTAAATTATCGTGAAGCTTTCGATGTGCATGCCACCAATGGGATTCTCTTCAATCATGAGTCACCACGCCGCGGTGAAACATTTGTCACCAGAAAGATCACACGTGCTGTGGCTGCCATCAAGCATGGAAGACAATCCAAGTTATACCTTGGTAACTTGGAGGCAGTTCGTGATTGGGGTTACGCTAAAGAGTACGTCGAGAGCATGTGGTTGATGTTGCAACAAGACCAGCCCTCTGATTATGTGGTTGCCACCGGTGTGGGTGCGACAGTAAAAGAGTTCGTTGAGGTGGCTTTTGCTCACGCGGGATTGGATTGGGAGGACTTCGTCGAAGTGGACAAGAAGTACCAAAGGCCTACTGAAGTCGATGCCTTGATCGGTGACGCCTCCAAGGCTGAGCGAGAACTAAAGTGGAAACCTAAGACCCACTGGAGAGATCTAGCCAAGTTGATGGTTGATGCCGACTTGAATCTTTATAACTAAGGGCTGAGCGTCAAAAGGCTAACTTCTCGTGGAGAAAGCAATCTAAACGGGGTCCAAGGATTGTGACCCATTCCAGCGGAGACATGCAACCAAGGCTCTTCAGAGACTTTGGTCAACCCACGAGATCTCCAGTTCGGTAGATCACAATTTGTCGTGAGAGACCGTGTGCCACCAAACCAGGGAACTCGAATCTGGCCTCCATGGGTATGTCCCGTAAGCACCAGATCGACCTTGTCAGCCGCCATCGCTGAGATGAGTCTCTTGTAAGGGGCGTGCGTGACTCCGATTGAGAGATTCACATCGCCTCGAAGCTGATGTACACGTGAATAGTCATCTCGTCCTAAGTGAGCATCATCAGTTCCACGAAGCTCGATTGAGACCCCAGATACCTTGGTTTCAGTGATCTTGTCGGTTAGGTTCACCCATCCGGATTCACTGAGCGCGAAATCCAATTTCTTCCAGTCAAACTCTGTTCCATGAATTCGCTCACCTCGGTCAGGCAGCAAGTATCGAACCGGATTCTTGAAGCGGGGGCCGTAGTAATCGTTTGAACCAAATACGAAGAAGCCAGGCCTCTCAAGCAAAGGACCAAGAGCATCTTTTAGGATAGGGATTGAGTCCTGATCTGCAATGTGATCACCCGTGCTTATGATGATGTCGGGATCAAGTTCGCGCCAGCTCCTAATGAACTCGATTGCTCGTCTTTGGCGGGGAACTAGATGGATGTCCGAGAAATGCAGGATTCGTAGGGAACTGGCTCCCTTTGGAAGGATGGGCAGAGCCACCCGTCGAATCTGAAAACCCATAGGCATGAGAAGATACCGTCATGTCTTTGAAAGCCAAATTGAGGGAAGATCTCACCGAGTCGATTCGCTCCAAGAATGAACTTCGCTCCTCAACCATTCGGATGATCCTCACCGCTATTACCAATGAAGAGGTGTCGGGGAAGGAGGCGAGAGTCTTGACAGATGCTGAGGTCATCACTGTCCTTACTCGCGAGGCCAAGAAGCGCCGTGAGGCTGCTGAAGCTTTCGAATCCGGAGGCGCGAAGGACCGAGCCGAGCGTGAGAAATCCGAAGGGGGAGTCATCGCTCAATATCTTCCAACTCAGTTGACCCAAGATGAATTAGAGGCATTGATTGCCGAAGCAATTATTTCAACCGGAGCCCAAGGACCACAAGGGATGGGTCTCGTCATGAAGTTCCTTCAACCTAAAGTCGCTGGAAAAGCCGATGGCGCAACGGTCTCTAGCGCCGTCAAAGCGGCACTCGCCAGTAAGTCATAAGGAGAGATGATGACTAAGTATGAGTATGCGACTGTCCCACTTCTTACGCATGCGACAAAGCAGATACTTGATACCTGGGGCTCAGATGGTTGGGAACTCATTCAAGTCGTCCCGGCGCCTGGTGGTGGCGATCAACTCGTTGCCTACATGAAGCGAGTGGTTTCTTAGGTGTCTGTGCGCGCTCGACTCCAAGATCTAGGATTGAAGATTCCGGTCGCAGCCAAGCCAGTAGCTGCGTATGTTCCGGCGATACAAACCGGCAACCTGATCTTTACTGCGGGACAACTTCCACTTGTAGATGGTCAGATGGCAGCGACAGGAAAAGTTGGTTCAGAAGTAGACTTTGAGGAAGCGAAGAAGCTGGCAGAGTTTTGTGCTCTCAATTGTCTTGCTGCTGTGGAAACGATTCTCCCAATCGAAAAAATCGTACGTATCGTCAGGGTCGTTGGCTATGTCAATGGAGCCCCGGGTTTCACCAACCAACCGGCAGTGATCAACGGTGCAAGTGAGTTATTCGTCAATCTCTGGGGTGAGTCTGGACAGCATGCCCGGAGCGCAGTAGGTGTTGCTGAACTTCCACTCAATGCGCCGGTGGAAGTCGAATTAGTGGTGCAAGTTGATGAGAGTCCTTAGATTCATCAGAGCCCTCTTTGCCTTGCGCAAAAAGCGGACTTGGGGTCCGTTTGTGGAGGCTTATGAGAAGACTCGGTTTGACCATGCTTTTTCAGTGTCGTGGAGTCAAGGAGGTGAAGACCTTGCTCTAGTTAGTCTTCTTTCCTCAAGGCCACCTGGACGATATGTGGATGTAGGAGCTCATCATCCTTCTCGATTCTCAACAACACGTCTTCTCTATCAGCAAGGCTGGAGTGGTATCAATATTGAAGCAAATCCAGACCTATTGAGGAAATTTGATCTAGAGCGACCCCGCGACACTAATCTCAATTTTGCTGTAGGGACCCAGGACAATTATCTTTTTCAGATTTTTTCTGAACCAGCTATTTCGACATATGTCGATGATTGGGTAGAGAAGTTTCTGTCGGAAGGTGCCGTACCTATCAAAGAAGTGAAAGTTCAAGGAATAGCGCTAAGAAAGATCTTCGACGATTTCTTTTTTGGTGCGGGCCCAGACCTACTTTGTATCGATGCGGAAGGATCAGACTATGAAGTCCTCATGAGTCTCGATTTACCTTCGCTGTCAACTGAGCGAAAGCCGAAGGTTGTCTTGCTTGAGACTAGCCCCCCAGTGAGTACTTCGCTTCAGTTGAAACAAGTTCATCACCTGCTAGAACACGGTTACGAGGCTTTCTTGGTGTTACCCATGGCCACCGTGCTTGTTCTGAGAAGTGAGCTCATTTCCCCCGACGCTGTAACCGTTCATAATCAAGAATAACAACAGCTCGGGCTTCAAGTCGGAGCCAGCCACGCCCAGCAAAGTCAGCCAAGGCTTTGTTGACGGTCTCTCGAGACGCACCTACCAATTGAGCGAGTTCTTCTTGGGTAAGGTCATGATTGACATGGAAGCCATCATCTTCCTTGACACCGAACCGCTCGCCAAGGTCAATGAGTGCCTTCGCCACTC